>Ga0067045_1028979_pt1 | contig 25197 bp, 42 predicted proteins | sample TerdegcTABiofilm_FD_59184 | JGI IMG/M metagenome (GOLD analysis project Ga0067045, IMG submission 59184) | Combined Assembly of (Gp0054472, Gp0054536) Wastewater bioreactor microbial communities from Singapore -Terephthalate degrading... | reverse complement strand
GTCGCGTCCAGTTGCTTGAGCAGCTGGTTGATCTCGGCGCGGCGCTCCGGCGCGGCTTTTGCGCCAAGGTCGAGCAGTTCCTGTTCCACCTGGATGCGCAGGCGCTGGCTCGTCGTCAGCTTCGCCTCCGCCTGCAACTGCTCGGTGTTCAGGGCGATCTGCTGCTTGATCCGCTGCGCCAGTGCCACGGTCGGGTCGGTCGACTTGCGCCCCTTGGACTCAGCCTCAGCGAACCTCTTGCGGGAGGCCGCGATCTGCTCGTCAATTTTCGCCTGATCCAGCCCCAGCTTCTTGCCGGCCTCCTGGATTCGCTTCTCCTCGGCCTGCTGCTTCTCGCGCTTGCTGAGGTTCTGGCCAACCCACCGATCCCACTCCTCCTGGGCCTTCTTGCGTTCCTCTCGGGCCTTCGCCTCTGCCTTGGAGTCGACCACGTTGTCCCACGTCGATGTCACACCAAAGGATGGAGGGCCGCCCGCGCTCACTTTCCCACGCAACCACTGCTTCCCAAGTGCATTCAGCAACGTGGCACCGCTCGACGCCCAGTTGTCCGGGATGAGGTATGCAAGCTGCCCCTGTGCGATCCCAAGTTGACGGAGGCCGCCTGTAGCGCCGCCCTTCCCGCCAGACAAAAGAGACTCCGACGCCCTCTGCTTCTCGATCAACTGATCCAGCAGCTGCATGTAAACGCCAAGTTCGCCCCAGGCATGCGTTGTGTCGTCCTTTACGTCACGCCACCAGCGAGACAGAGAGGAAAGAGTGGCGTCGGCCTTGGTGGCAACGTCATCCAAGTGCTCGCCGTAGATGCGCACACCCTCGGCCGCAGCATCTTGCGCCCGCCCCTCATCTTCCAGAGCTGCCACGCGCCGGAGCTGGGTGTCGGTCAGGAAGTGCTCCGTCTCGTTCAGCTTGAGCAGGGCGGCGACCGGAGATTTTGCGATCTCCTCGAACTTGGCGACGGTTTTGTCCACCCCGTCGCCCATGGATGACTGCATACGAGCGGATGCGCGCGTGACGATGTCGAACTGCTCACCAGCGAACCGGCCCGAATTGGCGACCGCCATGATGGCGTCCGCGGCGCCTCCGCGAGAAACCCCCTCAAGCGCATCCAGGTTTGCGATCAGCTCTTGGAAATCGCCGGTCAGCGCGGCGGTGCTCGCGCCAGTTCGGATGAGAATGCGGTCGAACTCGGCCTGCTGTTCGGCTACGGTGTATCCGGCGTAGGCCAGTGCCCCGAGGGCACCCGCCGCGATGGTTGCCGGGTTGATCATGGCGGCGAGCTGGCCCCCGAGCGCCTGGGCTGCCGGCACGAGGCCGCCGAACATGTCCTTGAGCTGGCCACCCTGCTGCAGGAGGACCGTCATCGGACGCTGGCCGCCCTGCAGGGAGACGAAGATGTCGGTGATCTGAGCCGGCGTGCCGCGGAGCGCGGCGGCCTGCTGGGCGGCGCTGACGCCGTACTTGTTCAGTTCGGCGCTGGCCTTCTTTGCCGCGGCCTCGCCGGACGCCAGCTTCTTCACGATCTCGTCCAAGATCGGGCCGCTGGTGCGCAGCGAGGCGTTGTAGGCCAGCTGCTGTGCCTTGGTCATGCCGAGGGTATCGGCCTGCCGCACGAGCGCGTCGACACGGCGCTTCTCGGCGCCCGCGAGTTGCTGATACTGCTGCTGGGCGGACGTGGACATGTCCGAGACAGCACGCTTTGCGGCGGAAACTGCGGAGTCGAACTGCGACGTGTCGACGGTTACATCGATGCGCGCAGTACCGATGGCGGCGTCTGTCATTGTTTTTCCTCGGGCAACAAAAAACCCGCCAGAAGGCGGGTCTATGGGCGTCACTGAATTGAAGAGGGGCTACGTGCCCGCTCGGGCATCGAGCCAGAACCGAATACACCACACGGCGAGCACAACACCAGCGCTCGCCAATGCGATGACGGTAAGCCATGATGCGCCAATGCTGCTTCCCGGTTTCTGTGGGACGAGAGACGGCTGAGGAATAGGGGCCCCGCACCCTGGACACGCGGCGGCCTTGTCGCTCAACTCGCGGCCGCATTCCGTGCAATTGATCAGCGCCATGGTTCCCCGCCCCTTCTGTTGACGGGCGGATCGTAGCAGGATCGCTACCTGCTGGCCTCCGCGAAGTGCGCCAGGGCTGCCGCTTCGATGACCCGGATTCCCGCCATCACTTCCTCTCGGCGGTCTCCCTCCAGCCCCTCGCGGTCCAGCTCCCGGTGCACCTCTTGGTAGTCCAGCCCTATCAGGCCCCCGGCGCTGCTGCGCCACTGGGTGGAGACCCGCGAATAGATCGTGATCGGCAAGGCGCACTCCGGCCACAGCTCAACCTCGGGCGCGGTGAAGTGCTTGGCCTTGAGGCCGGTGCCGGCAAGCTCGGCCTCGGTGGGGGCGCGCCAGTACAACGCCCCCACCGCCTCTGTCAGTTTCCCTTGCGGGCCACCTGGATCGCCTGGGCGTAGCCGTGGATGATCGCCGTGTCGAGGCCGATCTGATGCTGCAGGGCCGTTTCCACGCCGTCGGTGTCCAGGTCCACATCAGCGTCCCACTCGGCCACCAGCTCCAAGACCGCCTGCGCCGGGGTGATCTCGCCGGCCGCCAGCTTGTCCATCAGCGCCTTGTAGGCGTCCTTGAGCAGGTGGCGGTAGGTCAGTTTCAGCTTCTGCTCGCGGCCCTGGCCCACGATGGTCAGGGTGGTGCCGAACGTCTCCGGTGCTTTGACCTTGAACATCAGGCGGCCTCCACCAGCGTGGATTCGGCCAGCTGCGTGAACGTGGCCGTATTGGAGTTCGGGGCGTTGTTCGCGATCGACGGATCGCCGTTGAAGGACAGGTAGCCATAGCGGTACTGCACGTCACCGCCCGGCAGCTTGGCGCGCAGGATGACCGGCTTGCCGATGGCGTCCACTTCCTTGGCAGCCTTGTACCAGGGCAGCTTCGGATCGTAGTACAGGGGAATGGTCAGCACGCGGGCGTTCTTGTAGGTCGGCACGTTGATCTGCTGGCCAGTCGGATCTTCCAGAAACTGACCGGACCAGAACTGCTGCTCGCCACCGGACATGGACGGCTCGCCCTGCTGCGTGAAGTCCACAAAGTCGTCAGCCTTGTAGAGCTTGGCGGCACCGCTTGCGCCGGGGAAAAGCGCGGTCGAGCTGGTATCGATACCCAGCAGGATCACCGAATCGCTGGCGCCCGCGTTGACAGTGCCAGCCTGCGCGACGCGATTGTTGATGATCGGCCAGCCCGGCACTTCGATCAGCAGGACGTCATCCTCAACGACGGCGCCGGTGGTGACAGTTGCCACCGCGGGATCGGCCTTGGAGATGGCCGTGGCGGCGATGATGGCGGGAAGGACATTGGCAAACCCGAACTGGGTGCCCTTGGGGAACTTGAGTGCCATTCGTTGTTACCTCGCTTGGGTAAATGAAAAACCCGGCGCGAGGCCGGGTGGTTGGGGTTAGTGCTGGGTGGATCGGTCAGGGATCGGGATACCAGAGCCCGAAGTCCTGCCGGGCCGTGTACTTCTTGATGGCGTCGGCGTATCCGGACACCGCGGCGCCAAGGGGCTCAGACTTCGGCATGCCGGTGCAGATGCTGTCCTCGATCCGCCGCATCAGCGTGTTCGCCTGCGCGCGCGTGTCGGCCCATAGGGTGATCTGCACCCGGGCGTGCTTGTGGTCGGGCATGGCGCCCTCGCCGAACCACAGCGAGCGGCCGCCCACCTGCTGGTAGACCGCGCACGGGTATTGCGGGTTGTCCGGTGGCACGTCCGGGTAGAACCTGTCGTCCAGGAGTGGCGCCAGCAGAGCGGTCAACTGCGGCTCATAGCTCATCGTCGCCTCCCTTGCCGGCCAGCAGCTCCGGCAACCGCGCCCGGCCGCGCTCGACCATCGCTACCTTCGCCCGCTCCCTGGCTGCATCCAGAGCCGGCCGCAGGAAAGGATCGGCCGGCACCCACTTGGGCGTCGCCAGCGGCGCGCCGGTGTACCACTCGCCGTCCTTTCCCTTGTACCTGGCGTGGGTCTGCCAGTGCCCGAACTCGACCAGGTGCCCATGCGGCGCCGCCTTGGCGTTCCAGCTCACCGCGTAGACCTCGGCCTTGTCGGTCGACGCCTTGTCCCGGTACGCCAGATAGATCGCGTCGCGCAGCTGGCCGGGCCGCTTGCTCCCCTCGCCCACTGGCGCACGCGCCTTGGCCTCGTCGCGCAGCACCTTGCCGCCGGCCACGGCCATGGAGCGCGCCAGCTGGTGGCGGACATCGGTGAGCAGGTCCAAGCCCTGCAAGGCATCGCTGAAATCGACGTTCGCCTTGATGGTCATCCGCTGTTCCCGCCTTGCTCGGTAATGATCCACGCCGCCGTGCGGTCCTTGAGGTCGCGGGTGACGCCCTTGATGTCGAACACAAGCCCGTCGTAGACGATCCGCATGCTGGGGTTGATGCCCAGCCGGCCGACAACTTCGAAGCGCACCAGGAAGCTGTGGCGGGCGATGGATGCAGGTGCGCCGGCCTGCAGGTTGGAGCGGATGGCGCCAAGCCCGGTTTCGCCCGCGATGCCGGCCCACACCTTGCCTACAGATACCCATGTCTCCGTCGGCTGGCCCCACTCATCCTTGCCGGCACCGCGCTGCTCGATAGTGATGCGGCGGTTGAGGTCGCCTGCATTGATCGCCATGGTCAGATTCCCAAGCCGACACGATGCGGCCACAGCAGTTGGCGCACGCCCATGGGAAGCTCCCGCAGCTGCTCGGAGCCGACACCCTCACGGTTGCGGTAAAGGTGGGCGGCGCTCAGCAGAATGGCGGCGCGGATAGCTGGGTTGAGCACGGCAGGGTCATCCCCTGCCGTGCCATCCTCGACGGCCTCGGCCATCGCTTCCACGTCCGGGTAGACCTTCCGATTGAGGAAGTCCTGCGCGGCCTGCTCAGCCGCCTCGGCGTACACCGTCAGAAGGTCGTCGTCGCTGGGATCGGCACGGCAGTGCGAGCGCAGTTGTTCAATCGTCAGGAGCTGCATGGCTTACTCCGGCTGCAATGCCGACTCGATGGCCGCCAACACGCTCTTGCGTGCCTTGCCGGCCTGCTCGGCGCTCAGCGCCTCCGCCAGCTGGGCGGGGTCACCGACAGCGCCGGCCCACGCGACGATCTCGGCGGCGTTCCGCTCCAGGAACTGGACAGTGAAGGGCTCGGACAGGCCCGCCGCCCCCTCTTCACCGGCCTTGCCAACGATCTCGACCAGCTGCTTCCCCTCCAGCATCTCGGCGTGGAGCTTGGTTGCCACAGGGAAGCGCTCGCCGCGCTTGCGCGAGGTGCCGTGCTCGAAACTACGCAGTGCCTTGACTTCGTACATGTTCGTTCCTCCGTTGAGGAGGGGCGGCAGAGCGCCGCCCCTCTTGGTGCCGCGCCGTTACGGTCCAGTCGGGTCGATGCCGGTGAAGTCACCGCTCACGAAGGCTTCCGGGCGATACACGGTCAGGGTCAGGCGCTCTTCCATGAGGATCTTGACCATGTTCTTCACGAAGTCGCGGTCGTCCTGGGTAGCCACCATGACGTTCACGTCCTCGCGGTCGTGCAACTCGGCCGCGATGCCGCCGCCGAAGGCACCAGTCAGGAACTCGCCCGCGTCCATCGCCTGGGTCGGCACGACATTGCGGCCCCACAGCGCCGGGGTGGCGATACCGCGCGGGTTTGCGAACAGATAGGCGTTGTCGTCGGTCTTGGTCAGCTCAATAGCCGCCCAATCGATGGGGCTCAGCACGATGCCGTCCGCCCACGCCTCGGCCAACTCGACCTGCAGCAGAGCCAGGCGCAGCCGGTCGATGCGGGTTTCCGCCTTCACGACCACGCCCGGGTTGGCGTAGGTCGTCGCCTGGGTGACGAGGCCATTGATGTTCAGGCCAACGCCGGAGCCCTTCAGGATCTGACCCTCCTCCTTCAGCTTGAGGCCATAGCGCAGGCGGCCGTCAACGTAGCCGCGGAGCATCGGAGCATCCGACAGCACCTGGCGCGACGCATGAATCCAGTGGGCGATGGTGATGACCGGCGCCGAGTTGGCCTCGAAGGTGATGTTGGACTCGGGTTTGAGACCGGTCGGATTCTCCGCCACCGGGCCGGCGTTGTTGACGAAGCCGGTCTCGCGCACGTACTCGACCGCATTGGAGCCGGTCGGCACGACATTGAGCAGGTCGCGGATGGTCAGCCGGCGCAGGCCCGGTGCCTTGATGCCTGCCACGCGGTCCGGAACGATCAGGTCACCGGCCGATGCCCCGTCGCTCGTCAGTACGGCCTTCACGTCCATGTGGAACTTGCTACCACCGCCGGCGGCCGCGCGAGCTGCCCATGCCTGGTACTCCTCGTTGTCGGTGATCTGGTCGCCCATCGACTTCGGACGGGCCGCCTCGCCGCCGCCCTGCTCCAGGCGTGCGACCAGCTGCTCGGCGGACTGGAGGCGGGCCTGGAGCTCGCCCTGCTGCGTCAGCAGCTTGTCCACGTTGGCGCGCGTCTCCTCGGACAGCTTGGAGTGCGCCTTGATCTCCTTCTCGGCGAGTTCGGCCGAAGCCTTCACCTGGTCGGAAATCTTCTTGAGTTCGGCGCTGATCGCCTCCGGCAGGGCGGCGGCAACCGTCGCCATCACCATGCCATCGGGGCCCAGAGCCATGAAGTGGGTGCCGGCGAAGGCATCGAACGCGAACAGGGTAGCGATGGCGACAGTGATCGCCCAGAGAATGGTCTTGTGCATTGAATAAACCTCAGTAGGTGAGTTTGAAAGCGCGGAGGCCAGCGACAATCGCCGCCTCGGTGTTGCCGGTGGGATCGCCCTCACCGTTGCCAGCGGGATCGCCCGCGCTGGACTTGAACTCGCTGATGAGCGTCATGGCGTCGGACTTCGACATGCCCGACGCACGCAAGGCGCTCTCCAGCCGGCGAACCGCTGCCGCCTGCGTCTTGCCTTCGCCCTTCTTGACCTCTTCCGAGTCGAGGAGGGCATCGGCGAAGCCTTGATCCACGGCGGCGCTGCCGCCGATCCAGGACTCACGATCCATGAGCTTCGCCATCGCCTCGATGGGCTCACCGGTGCGCGCCGCGTAGACATCAGCCATCGCAGCATCGAACGGCTCGATCTGATCAGCGACCTCACGCAGCTCGTGCCGATTCCCTGCGACGCCGAGCCAGCAGTTGTGGATCATCAGGAATGCCGGACGTGCGATCTGCACCTGGTCACCGCCCATCGCGATGATCGAGGCTGCGGACGCAGCCAGCCCCATCACCTTGACGGTCACCTCGCCCGGATGCTCCCGCAGCATGCTGTACATGGCGATGCCCTCGAACATGTCGCCGCCGGGCGAGTTGATCGAGACCGTCACCGGCCCCTTGCCCAGAGAGCGAAGCGCGGCCGCCATGCGCTTGGCGGTGAAGCCGCCGCCAGTCCACCAGTCCTCGCCGATTACGTCGTAGATTCCGATGGTGCGCTCGTCGGAATCCTTCTCTTCGGATGCACGGATGCTCGGGTTCCACCGATTGAGGGCCATCGGCGAGACATAGCTGCGCACATCGATCTGCGGCCGCCCCATCGGGACGCCCGGCAATGCTCGAATGGTCATGCTGTTTCCTTATTCCCGCGCAGCGGGGGATTCGTTTAGGCCCAGCAGGGCCAATAGGGAGTTGCGCACGGCCTGCGCCTCGCTGGTGCTGCCCAAGCTGTCGAGCGTCGTCATGGCGCTCTGGACGGTAAGGACGGCGGCGTTCCCGCCCAGCGGCTCTTTGTCCTCCAGCTCCCGCACTTCGTCGCGGGTCATGATCCCGTTGTTCACCATCACGGCATAGAACGCCGCGCGTGCCGCGCTGTCGGCCCGGAGGAGGCCTTCGACCGAGTACTTCGAATAGAAGCGCGACCGCTCGCCGGGGGCGAGAAGATCCTTGTTCACCGCCTGCTCGATGCGCTTGAGCCAGGGGGCGAGTGTGAAGGTCAGGAACCAGATCATCTTCTGCTCGAGCCCGGTGCCCCAATTGCTGTCCTTCTGACCGTGGCCGACCAGCGACGGATCAGTGCGGAACCACCGGCAAACTTCCTCAACACTGAACGCCCGCGATTCCAAAAGTTGGGAGTCGGACGGTTTGATGCCGATGGTGCCGACATCGGTTCCACCCTCCAGCAGCGGCGTTTCACCTCGTTCAACGGCGCCCAGGACGTTCTTCTTGAACTCAGCGCGCTGCTCCTTCTTCAGGAAGGCGGCCACCTTGTAGTAAACCGTCTGGAGCATGCCGTTGACGAAAGTCCGCGACGCGGCGCGCTCGGCCGCAATGGCGGCGCCAAATACCTGTGCACCGTAGGCAATCACCGACACCCCGTTCTTGCCGTCCAGCGTGAAACCGGGGACTTCCCAGATGCGGTCGCGAGGGATCACCCGTTGCCGCCCGTCCTCCCCCGTGTAGCGCCATTCCTTCTTGCCGTTGGAGTCACGCGAAGAAGTCAGGCGGTCGGGATTGAGGAACATCAAGCCGACGAGACGGCCGCCGATCTGCAGCTTCTCGGCGCGGCCGGCACCGCGCAGGAGCATCGACGCCACCATTGCCTCCCAGAACACAGACGCCGAGGAATCGGTGTTCGGCTGGTCATGGATCATGAAGTGCAGCGGATGGTGCGGAGCGGGACGCTTGCCCGTTGGCGCGCGCTCGAAGATGCCAAAAGGCAGCGTGGCGATGGTCTCCGAGATCAGGCGCACGCACGCCCAGACCGCGGAGACCTGCATCGCCGTAGAAGCGGTGACGTTCACCCCGGCCACGCTGGAACTGCCCGCGATAGCCGACCAGGCGTCCTCATCGGTCAGCGTCATGGGAATGCCGAGCCATTCCCGCACCGCGGAGGCGACTCGGCCAGGGCGGCGTATCGATTCGTTCTTCATGCTCATGCCTTTCGCGCCGGGTTACTCAGCCAGTCGTCCATAGATTTCATGCCCTCGGGGTTCAACTCCATCAACGACACGGCATCGAACAGCGCCATGAGCGGGTCGATCTTTGCCGTCCCGCTGGCCTGTTTTGTGATGAGGATTGAATTGCTCCGCTGCTCCACCTTCGCGTTGCTCACGCACCACGTCATCAGCGCCTGGCCGCCGTGGACGAGGACGCCTTCTGCCAGCTTTCGCTCCGTCGTCTTGATCGCTCCGCCAAGCCTCCAGCCCTGCGAAACCGCAACGATCTTGTCCGCCGGTACACCGGCTTCTTCCAAAGCGTCGAGGATCGCGCCGAGTCCGGCAGGGTCAGCGCCTACCTTGGAGAGCACCCCAGCTTCTTCGAGGTCCGCTACGATGCCTGCCAGTTCGGCAACGTCATCGCCGATCCTCTCGACCAGCACGAGGTCGCCATCAGCAGCGAAGTCGCGCAGCCGCGGCGCGATCTCCTGCCGCCGCTCCAGCACAGACGGGTGCGCCCATGCTCGGGTCCAGGCCAGCCATTCCCGCGTACCCGCGTCTCGGCCAACCACGGCAAGGCCGAGCAGGTCGTCCAGCCCGCCGCCGTCGATGCCGACCGTGACCACTTCGCAGCGTTCGATCAGCTCCAACAGGGACAGCCCTTGGCGGGCCTGCACCTGCCAGTAGTCGGCGCCGGCCCAGCGGTCCGACCGCAGGGACATGCCGATCTCGACGTTCAGGTGCTTGGCAAGGAACTCCTGCAGCTTGCCGTCGCGGGAGTTGGTGAGCCTGCGCAGCTGCGCCTCGATCCAGCCGGCGTTGACTGAGAACCCGATGTTCGGGTTGGTGATGTAGTAGTTCTCCGGCAGCAGGTACGCCTTCGACTCGACCATGGCCGCCGGGAATTCGTAGAGGATTCCCAGCGTCGCCGGGTCCACCACCACGCCGTCGCGCACGTCGCGCCAGTACTGCAACTTCTCCTTGAACACGCCGGCCGGCGGCTCATCCGATTGGGTTGTCAGGAAGATCACCCAGCCCTCGTCGCGCGACACCTGGCCGCCCAACGCCTCCAGGAACATCGACTGCGCCTTGGCCTTCTTGCCGAACAACCACAACTCGTCCACGAGGACGCGGCCGGCCTTCTTGCCCGACACCGTGTCGGTATCCGCCGCCACCACCTTGAGCGTGTTGCGGCTCACCCTGTGGGTGATCGTGCGCAGGTGCTCTTGGACGTGGAACATGGCCTGCAGCTCCTCGTCGGCCCGGATCATGCCCGCGGCCGGGTTGAAGCTGTTGTCCGCGACCTCCTTGGTCGGGGCCAGGATCAGATGCTCCTCGTCCTCGCGCCAGCACAGAATCGTCGCGGTCAGCATGATGCCGGCCGCAATCGTTGACTTTGTGTTCTTCTTGCTGATCAGCAGGCCGTATTCGCGGATCAGCTGCTTCCCGGTCTCCGAGTCGTAGCCTCCGAAGATGGCGCGTACGAAGTCGAATACCCACTCCTCCGACGCCTCCCCGAAAGTTGGCTTGCCTGGGAGGTCGGCGATGCGCAGTTGCTTGAAGATCGCCAGCGCGTGCTCCGCCTCGTCGGCGAAGATCGGCGGCGGGATGATCCCCTGCCGCGCGATCAGGCGTTGCTCCCAGCCCGGGCACGCCGTCGTCCAGACCGGCGTCACCCCTTACCTCCTACCACCCGCAGCGGCGCCTTGGCCGGGCCGAACCGGCCGCCGCCCGCCGCCTGCTCGGCCGCACTCTTCTGCTGGTCCTTCTTGCCGGTCGCCTTCTTGGCGTACTCGTAGGGCATCAACGCCTTGGCGGCGTCCACCCGGACCTTAATGTCGGTCTGCATGTCGTTCATCACCCCTTGGAGGAACTTCTGGGGATCAGTGGTCAACAGCAGCTCGGACAGGTTCAGTTCGGGCGCTTTCGGCTTCCGGCCCGCACCGGGACGGGCGCCGCCAGAGTTCGCGCGCGGCCCTCCGCTACGTCCCTTCTTGCCAGCCATTTGCTGATTACTCCGAAATCACCAAAAAATCTCTGCGTGAGAGGACAGGTGGTTTCCGGGGCTCGACTCCGCCCAGGTTTGACCCACCCCCCCTATCGTGGAACGTCAACGTCGTGGAACACTCCGCCCTGCCCGTGCGAGGTCCGCTCGGGTCTTGGCCTTGTGGCACTCGATGCACCGCACCCTGCAGTTCTCGTCCGTGTCCTCGCCGCCGTTGGTCAGCGCCACCTCGTGGTCGAGCTCGAACCCATCGGGATAGCGCGTCACCGCGTTGCAGTCCCGGCACGTCGGATCGGCCGACCAGATGCGCATGCGGCGTGCCTGTAGGCGCCGGCCGGTGATGCGCCGCTCGCTCGGCGTGGGAGCCAGCGCTAACCGACTGCCGGCGGGCTTGAGCCGTGGCGGCAGCGTCTTGAGCCTGGCCATCACCTACTCCCGCGTCTCTGGCGCTCCACACGCATGACCAGGCCGCGCCGTATCCACCACTCCACCCGCTGCCAGTCCGGCTCCATGCCCGTCACCCGGGCGAACCACACCAGCGCGCGCAGGTACCAGCGCACCCACCAGCGCCAGCCGATGGATGCTGTGACCGTCTTGGACATCAGAACTCCTCCACCGCCCAGCCGCCGCCGTCCTTCTTGGGGCGCACGCGCACCGCGATGAACCGAAACGGGTACTGATCGGCCGCGATCTTGATCTTCGCCCTGGCATCGTCCTGCCAGAACCCTTTCACCTCGTGCAGCTCCATCACGCCGTCCGCGGCCAGGACTGCGAAGTCCGGGGTATAGAACGTGTTGTCGGCGAGCCGCAGCTTGATCCCCTCGAACCGGTGCCACAGGATTTCCCCTGCGTGCTGTAGCGCGCGCAACCGCTCCGCATACGCCGCCTCGGTCTGGTTCATCTTCCCGACCTTGAGCCGGCCGAGCGCGAGGTGCCCACCTCCGGCCTTGCGCTTCACCGGTCGGGAACCTCGATGGCACAGCCAGCGGCTACGACCGCGCGCCGGGTGTCGATCAGCTCCCGTTGGAGCCAGCCGATCCACGCGTCTGCCCGGTCGCCTCCTGCAACAAGATGCGTCGCGCCTGCCCACCGAAGTTCGGCGGCAGCATCTTGTCCTCGGGCAATGCCCGCAGCTCCACCGGCGCCGGCTCCGGGCGAACCACAGGCCCACTCCGGCCGCAGCTGCACAGAACCGCGGCGCAGAGCAGCAGCAAGATCACGTTCGGCACGGTTCGCATCGTTGATGGCCTTCTGGTAGCGGGTGTCGTTCTCGTGCCGGCTCTGGGCCAGCTTCTCGGATGCAGCGCGCGCCTTGGCGGCCACGGCGGCGGTGGCTTCGGCCAGCTGCTGCAGCGTCGCGGCGTGCTTGGCGTTCTCGGTTGCGCGGGCCTGGACCTCGGCCTGGTACTCACCGCGCCAGTGCGAACCGCCCCAGCGGTAGCCGAACGCCAGCACCAGCAGGGCCAGCAGCAAGCCGGCCGCCCAGCGCGTCAAGTCTGCGTAGGGGCGCAGTGGATCGAGTGCTGCGAGGATCTTGGTGCCAGCCATAGTTAGCGCCTCGCCCGAGCGAGAGCGGCCGAACGCTCTGCACAGGACCGCTTCGTTCCGGGAGCCAACTCACCGCAGCGGCTGCAGGAAGTGATGCCGCTTCCGCCATCGAGTTGCATGTCATGGCTGGCCTTGTTGTTCGCACGGATTTCCTCATCCGCCGCCTGATCGATCTTGTCGTGATCGACGGTCAGTTCGATATGCACGCAGGGCTTGGAAGTGCCCAGACTCCCCTCCTGATGGGTAGAGGAATAGATGTGGACATGAACCCACGGCGCGCCCCATGGAACGCCAACGCTGCACCCAACAGTGCGGGCCACCAGGTCATGCAGGTCTTTTTCATGAAAGACCGCTTTGTGGACCGTCACGTTCTTCCGCTCGGATCGAACCTCGGGATTCACCTAAACCTCCATGCCCTCAAGGGCTACTGTTCGGCCACGCACTTGGCATGGCGCTCCAGCTGGCGCTCCCACGAGCCCCAGCACCGTTTGTTCGGCTTGCCGTCCACCAGCGTCGAGCAGTCGTAGCCGGCGGCGTACTTGAACCGCAGCAGCGCGTCGCAGGCGGCCCGGTAGTGGGCGCGCTGGGCGTCGGCTGTCGGCGCGGTGACCGTTGCGAGCAAGTTCCGCCGCATACCGGAATTGCTCCAGTTGCCGATCCCGTACTGCCCGGTGAAGTCCAGGTACAGGTCGAATTCGCCCTGCGTCATCCGCACGCCCGGCAGCGAAGCCCTGAACCGCTCGGCCTCCTCACTGTGGAGGTTCCACGCCAGCTCCTCGGCGCGCCTGCGGGTGATCGGCGGGTCCGTCAGCTTCACCGGCCGTCCGTCCTCGTAGCGAGTCGAACCGAAGCCGATGGTCGGCACGTCGCCCTTGGTCGGAATGTGGGGCCGCGGGGCGAAGTTCTCCTTCACCTGCCAGCCCATGAAGCCGGCCGCGCTCAACATCAGGCCGGCGACGGCGACGCGGACCGGGCTTTTCGGCTCACCGGCCATCGCGGTCCTTCCTCCACTCCCGGTACCACTTCCACACCAGGTACATGCCCTGCAGCACGATGTAGCCCAGCGTGCCGGCATACATCCACTCCTGGACGCCCCAGCCGGCCACGCTGGCGCCGGCTACGGCCACCATCGGCGCGGTCTTGAGTACGGCGCTGCCGGTGGTTCCGATGATTTCCTCGCGCATGGTTTGCGGTCTCGTGTGCATTCCGGTCTCCCGGCAACGGATGAAACGCCCGCGGCGCCACCGGGACGGAGAGGCCCGGTCGGTACGGCGCAGCAGGCGGAAATGAAAAAGGCCCCACCGTCGCCGGCAGGGCCTTGTTGTGATTCACCAGGGCTTCCCCTGGGCGTTGCTATGCCGCGCGGCTAACAGTCAGGTCCAGCCGGGCGCCCAGCGCGCGCAGCGCGTCGGCGATGGTGTCGATCTTCGTTGCATGCCCGAGATCCACAATCCGGTTCACCACCTGCGGCGATGTGCCCATCCTGCGGGCCAGCTCCGAAGGCGTCACGCCTTGGGCCAGCATCTCGTTGAGCAGCAACGCCTTCGCGGTGAAGCCAGCCGGCAGCGAGATACCCACCTCACCCCGGCGAAGCTCCGACGGCGGCGGAACCTGCCGGCGGTCCTCGAAGTAGAACTCCATTGCCGTTGCGAGGGCATCGGCCGCCATCGCAATGGCTTCCTCCCTCGTGTCGCCCTGCGTGATCGCCTCCGGGATGTCCCGGAACGTCACCACGTAACCGCCGTCCTCCGGCGCCAGTTTTGCTGGATACAGCATGTGTAATCAGATGGTCACTTGCGAGCCGAAGGCGCCGCCCCTTACCGGGGCGGTTCCTCCAATCCTAGCTGCTTGATGATGGCCTTCCGTGTGCCTTCCCTCATCTCCGCAGCGTGTCGGGGCAGTGTCGATTGCTTCCCTTGGTAGTACAGCTTGGTGTGATTGGCTCCTTCCTTCATCACCACGCCTTGGGACTGCAACCACCGCCTGAACTCGCTTGTTTTCATCCGCCTCCGTTGTTGTTTCGATGGAGGCCATTTTACACACTTTTGTGTAAATGTAAACACTTTTGTTTAAAAGGTGCCCGGCACCGCAGCCGGCAGGCTCTGCTAATGGGTCCGGTGTGGGTCGACGGGCGTAGAAGGTCCGATCACCACCGCTGGCTAGGCGGTTCCGGCCATGGCGGTAGCCGGTGCACTGCCGCTTAGGTAGCAGCACGACGCCAGCCCCAATCGCCTCACGGCGAGCGGAGGGGTTTTCGGCGCGGTGGTGATCGGGTTGAAAAGAAGAAGCCCGGCTTGTGCCGGGCTTTCGTCGCGTGATGGTAGGAATGTAGGGCCAAAATCGCGCGGCTGTCACCCGCGCACTACGCGGCCGACTGCTGGAGCGCGTGACAGAACCTGTTCGCTGCGCACTGCTCCGCCTCAAGCATCTGGGTCAGCAGCCAATCCACCACTTCGGCCCATCCCTCCCGGTACGTCGAATCGCCGACGCCGAGGGCGGTGGCGCGCTCGCGGTTGCTCAAGCGTTCGCCCTTCATGTAGCCGATTGCGACCGTAGCGATCTCCGGCATCCGCTCTTCCAAGCGCTCGGGCCACAGCCGGTCGCGGGCAATGGCCACCCGCGCCTTGAGGATCTCCAGGTGTCGCACCGTGCGCTCCTCCCGGTCGCGGTTGAACCGAGCCATGCATTCGGCAATGCCCCAGGTCGCGCGCGCATCCGCGTAGTCCTTCGACCGCCGGTTCCGCTCCTCCAGCGCCATGCGCGTGATGCCCTCCAGCACCCGCAGGATGTCGCCGCGGCTCGGGTCGGGACCGTGCAGCAGCTCCAGCAGGTCTCGGCCAATGCCAGCCGGCACCATGCCCAGCGCCCCGGCGATGTCGATATTGCTCAGTTCGACCACGCTACCGCCGGCCGCGCCGTCCAGCCTGGCAACGGTGGGGTTCAGCCGCGCCAGCAACTCGCGCACGTTGTTCATGCCGCTCTCCTTTGTTCGATCACGTAGGTCTGTTGCTCGATCAGCTCGTCGTCCGAGCCGTAGGTCTCGTGGAACATGCGCGAGCCATCAAGCAGGCTCGGGCCGTAGATCGCCCGCATCCACGCGAAGGTGTTCCCCTCCAGCGGGTGGCGTCGGTGATGCCAGGCGCACAGCGCATACCCGAACATGTGCCCGCGGCGGACGTTGCCGCTTTTCGCGTGGTTGTAGTCGCAGCCGATCACCACCAGCTCCGCCGCCAGCAGGTCGGCGGTGACTAGCGCCAAGCACGCCATGCAGGGGCCCTCCTTCGCCGACACCATGCGCTCAGCCTCTGCCGCAGTGGGCGCGCCGGTCGAATGAGCCATTGCCATCAGGTACCGCCCTCACCGTCGAATCCAAGCTCCCGGGCAGCGCGCGCCATGGCCGCGGCCGCGGATTCGCGGTTCGACACCACCGGGGCCGTGGGCGGCACGTGCGGGAGAGCCGGCACAGCAGCCGGCAGCGCGCCGCCGGCCGAGACGTGGCGCAAGGCTTGGTCGTATGCCGCGGAGATCATGCGCGCCTGCTGGTAGCCGTCAGCGGTGTTGAACGCGTGCAGGTCGATCATCGAACGCACCAGCACCGAGAACGGGCTGCGATCCTGGCCGGGCCGCATCTCCTGCTCCACCTGGGCCAAGGACGGGAGGCCCAGACACAGCGCGCGGAACTTCGCCGGGTTCGGCGGCCACTCCAGCCCTGCCCTCAGGCACGCCGCCATCCCGTCGGCGACCTGCCGCGGGAGCAGCCCCTTCAACGCGACCAGCCACGTCTCACCGGCGATGGTCAGAGGGCCGTGCGGATGGGCCGGCGCCTTGCCGTTGTCCCGCCCCCACTTCCCGGGGAACATCGCATCCATGCGCTCCCACAGGGTCCACAGCGCCTCGATGGCGCGCGGGCTCGCATCAGCCGACGACGGAGAACTCTCCGTCGATGACGCTGCCGGCCGACTCTGCTCGTCCACCTGGGCCTGCGCGGCCAGCGCGGTTACCGCCGTGGCGGCGCTCGTACTCGGCGCGGAGTTGGGAGACTCCGGCTGCAGAACCTTGTGCAGCTGTTCCATGGGCATGGCCTCCTGATTTCGGGATTACGGGGAGCGACAGGCCGGCGGCCATTGCGTCGCGGAGCGATTGGTTCATGTCCCCGCCGGCGTCGGCGATGGACCGGAGCATGGGCAGGATCTGCATCCAGCCCTGCACCGACAGCGTTCGGTTGATGACCCGGCGATGGCGGACGAACTGCGCCATGACCTCGCGGTCGAGCCCGGCGGGGAGCTGACCCAGCGGCGCCAGCTCCCGGTCGATGTCCGACTCGGCCAGCCGGCCCGACACACACGCTCGCGGTGTGGGTTGCTCTTGGTTGCTTTTGGTTGCTTTTGGTTCGGGTGCAATAGCTGTTGCACCCTTAAGTGCCCCGTTTTGCACCCTTAACGACGCCGTTTTGCACCCTTTAGCACCCGAATTTGCACCCTTACCGCCATCGTTTAAGGGTGCAAAATCTGCACCCTTACGCTCGGCGCAGCTCGCATGCCCTGCATTCAGGTCCTCTTTCTCGGCTCCGCTTTTTAAGGGTGCAATTTCTGCACCCTTAATCCACTCGGGGTTGATGCGGTATTCGCGGGGGCGCCCGGCGTAGCCCTGCCCAGCCAGTCGACCACCCGTCCCGGCATTCACCAGAACGAGCCACCCGGCCGCCTGCATGGCGCGGAGCTGGTACTGGACCGTGCGCTCGGACTGCCGCGTCTTGGCTGCCAGCAGCGCCACCGAGGGGAAGATGTGGGTGCCGTCGTCGTGGGCGTGGTCAGCCAGGGCCAGCGCCAAGAGCATTTCGCCGCCGCCCGCGTGGTAGCGGTCGAAGACCATGCCTGTCATTCGCGCGCTCACGTCAGTTGCCCTCCGCCTCTGCCAGCTTTGCGTAGCGCAGGTTCTTGTTGATCCGATCTTCCAGGGAACGCACACGGGCGCGCTTCACGGCCAGCATCGGCCCCGCCGGAACACGGTCCTCCAGCAGTTCGTCAAGCTGTGCCTGTAACTCGGCTGCCGTCTTGCGCAGGTACTCCGACCGCTTTCCGACCCACTGCGCCGCCGGCTTACCTGCAGCGCGCGCCCGACGATCAAGTTCTGTCCGCAGTTGCTGATCCGTGTAGCGGGCAAGGCCGACCACACGCTGCTTGGGTCTCACGTCCTGGCTCATCGCTGGTCCCCCAGCAGCGCCACGAACCGCCGCTCGACCGTCACAGCGGCGATCACCACGTCTTGGCACGCGTTCACGATCTTCCGGGCGTGCGGGCGGTCCCGCTCATCGATCACGCCATCCGATATGGCCGGAGTCAGCGCCGTCACCAGCTGGCCGAAGTCCGCCATCAGGCTGCCAATCCCGGCCGTGTCCGCATCGGGCGCGATGTGCGCCAGCCGGACTGGCAGCATGTCCCGGCGCGCGGCCAGGTCGCGTTCGCAGTCGCTGCGATACGGCTCCGGCAGGCTCAGCACCCAGGCGTCCTCAAGGTCGGCCGGCAGCGTCTTCACCGTGCCATCCATGTAGCGCCGCAGTGCCTGGCCGTTGGCCTTAAGCGCGTCGGCCAGGTCGTCGCCCTCGCCCAGCCGGAACGGCACGGCCTTCTTGTCCCGCATGTGCGGCGCCACCAGCGCGAAGTAGTTTTCCGCTACCTGCATGGCGAAGCTGTTGGCGTTCGTCGCCGTCTCGTTGAGCAGCCGGTGCGTGTAGGCGTAGATCACCTGCGACCGCGGAGGCAGAAACTGCCTCCCCAGCTTCATGCCATCGGCGGTCGCGCCCGGCAGACTGCCGGCCATGGAAGAGATCACGGACATTTCAGGTGCCCTCCCGGGCCAAGAAGGCGCCGCCCGCCTTGCGGTACGCTGCTGTTTCCACACGAACAGCCCGCAAGGAGGGCGACATGGAGACCGAGCTGAGAAACCACTTGTTGGTCACGACGTTTGCAATGCAGGCAGTCGTCGCGCAGCTGGCAAAGGACGCAATGGAGCGCGACTCGCAGTTCGCAGCAAAGGTGGAGGCGCTTCTCATGCCGAGCCTTCAGAAGTCGGATCAGGAAACACGGGACGCGACGCTCGCTGCACTGAAAAACCTGCTGGCGGCGTAACCCGGAACCTGTCGGCGAGGACATGGAAGTCCCGCCTTTCATCTGGCAGGACACGGAACTTATCGGCGAGAACGTCCATCTCAGGCGGTCTCCACCGGGACGATGCGCGAGGCATCGAGGTCTTCAGGCTCTTGCGGCGCATTCGCGGCGGGAGCTTGGGCGCCGAGCATGCGCAGCACCTCCGGCACGGCCGGCAGCGCGCGTTCCTCCTCCCAGCCTTCCACCTGCTCGACGGGCAGCTGCAGCACCTTCGCCAGTTGCTTGTCTGTGGACAGGCCCAGCCGGGCGCGCAGCGCGCGCTTGGACATACGGGAGTCGATCAGCGCCGCGGCGGCTTGGGCATGTGCGGGAGGCTCACTCCCAGGAGCAGCGCCGAACACGTCGGGGCGGAGGGCATGCCTGGAGATACCGGTCTCCCGCTCGATCACCAAGGCCAGTCGGACAGGCACCGGGCGCCTACCCTTCACCCACTGGTTGACCGCCTGCGGGCTAACCCCCAGCTTCCGGGCAAGGTCAGCCTGCCGGGCTTGGAGGGCGTCTATCGCTGCTGTGATTGCGCTCATGCCGAAATTAAAGCACAGCTTTATATGAAAAGAAAAGCATCGCTTTATTGGCTGGCAGGCGGCGTACGGGGATCATCAAGCCATGCTTGATAACCATGAGCTTGCGCGGCGCATCTCCTACGCATTCAGCCAATCCCCCAGGGGAACTAAGGCTGCGGTGGCCCGTGAGTGCGAGATCAACCCTCAGGCGATCACCGGCTGGGAGACCAAGGGCGCCATCGACAAGAGGTTCATCCCGATCCTTGCGAGGCGAACCGGCAGACGGCCGGAATACTTCCTGGACCCCACTGTCACCGACAGGAACTCCGCGGCGATCAACGAGACTTCCAACGAGGACTATGCCGACGTGGTGGGCTACTCCCAGGCGGTAGGGCTAGGAGCTGGCGGCGCGGAGGCGGTGGAGTACGCCGAAACGCATAGCCTCAAGTTCAAGAAGACCAGCCTGCGCCGCCGCGGCATCCTCAATCGCCCGCTCGCCGTCTACTACGGCAAGGGCGACAGCATGGAGCCTGCCATCAAGGATGGTCACGCCATCCTCTTCGACACCAGTGACACCCGTGTGGTGGATGGCGTGCTGTACGTGATCCAGGTCGATGGCGCCGCCAACCCCGAGTACTACGTGAAGCGCGCGATGGTGCTGGACGCAGGCATCTACTTCGCCAGCGACAACCCAAGCGGCGACCATAGCTGGAAGAAGCCGAAGGCCATGGACTCGAAGAAGCACCCGATCACGGTCATCGGTCGTGTCCATTGGATTGGCGGGTGGGCAGACTGATGGCTACGGACCCTATCCAGGCACTATCACAGAGAGTCGGAGCGCTTGAACTGGCAGTGTTCGCTCTATGCAAAACAGCAGCTCATAAAGATGCACTCATCGCGGACATCAACAGGCTAATGGCTGGACTACAGCCTGACGACCCAAAGATGAACCCGCACTTCGATGAGATCAAGCACCTGCTCTACCAGTACAGGCAGTACGCCGAGATAGGAAATCTCATCGGGTCAAAGGAATGAGCAACGTTCTCCCATTCGATCCAGCCCGCTCCGTGGCTCAACGCGAAACCATCGCCTTGTCCCCCCTTGAACATGGAGGCGGCGGCGGCAATGATGACGACATGGAAGTCCGTCTTGCCAAACTTGAAGCGATCATCTCCACCTTAGCCACGAAGGCTGATGTGGAGAAGGGCTTTCATGAGATGGTGAAGTGGATCGTTGGTACGACGTTCGTTGGTGTTGCCCTGTTCATCACAATCATGACGTTCGTGCTAAACAATGCGGTGCCGAAGGCATCTACTGCGACCACCGCGCCGGCCCCAATCGTGATCCAAGTACCATCGCCACCACCACCTGCACAGCCGCCACCCCAAGCGGCCAAGCAGCCCTGACCAAAGACCCCGCTCCGGCGGGGTTTTTGCTGGGCGCCAACTTGTGATGAATAGATTCATAAATTAAAGAAAGCACTGCTTTACTATTTAGATAAAGCTATGCTTTACTTTCTCCGTCGCCCCAAGACCAGCCCATCCCGGGCCGGGGCACGGAGACCGCAAATGTCCGGCACCGCCGCGCTTCCCCGCTTCCAGAAGATCGTCCCCACCCCACCGCCGGTCCACGAGACCGTCCTGGACACCTCCACCGGGCTGGAGTGGCAGGCCAGCCCCTTCGCCGAGTCGATGAATCACGCCGATGCCGTCAAGGCCTGCGCAGAGCTGCGCCTGGGCGGTCACGACGACTGGCGCCTGCCGACCCGCGCCGAGCTGCTGACGCTGGTGGACGACACCCGCTACTCGCCGGCCATCGACACCGACGCGTTCCCGAACACCCCGAACACCTGGTTCTGGACTTCCACGGTCTACGCCGGCGACAAGGACTACGCCTGGTTCGTCAGCTTCGGCCTTGGCGGTTCCGACTTCTTCAACCGCGGCTACCTCGACCGCGTGCGCGCCGTGCGCGGTCCCGCGCGTCAGTCCTCGGCCTCTTTGGAGCGCTGAACCATGGGCGCGCGGCAATCCAATGCAATCGCAGCGCTGAGGTGCGCTCTCCTCGCCTCCCTGATGCTCGTCATGGTCGGCTGCGCCGCTCCCGTCCACCCTGAGCCCGTCTCGTCCTCGGTGCTCGCCGTGGATGGCGAAGTCGCCATCCCGGCAGACCTGATCGTGACGAGCCCGCGGATCTGCGCCGCGCTCGCCGTCTACGACCTGGCCGATCACGACGACTGGGGCCTGCGCGCCGCCATCGCCCTCACCGCGTTGAACGGCTTCCGCGCCGCCGACCGCGTGCCGAACTGCGCCGCCGGCGTCGGCGCGGCACTCACCCAGGAGTTCTCCCCTCGCCGCTGGCAGGACGCGCTCGATGCCGTCGACGCCGTGACCAGCGGCTCCTATTCCGTTTCCCCCGACGCATGCACCCGGGCAACTGCGGTTGCCCCCCTGTCCTCCGTGGTGAACGCCGAAACCCTGTCGGCGGCCCGGGTGCATTGCGTCATCTACGACCTGGCGTTCGTCAGCGCCGCGCCCTGACGCGGCCCAGGAGAAGCCCATGCAACGCATGATCAGCCACCCCGAACCGATCACACCCTGCAGCAAGGGCCACACCGCCCGCCACATCCATGACCTCCGCCGCGCCTCCGCCGGCGGCGGACATGGCATCGAGTGCGCCTGCAGCCACACCGCGCGGCACCCCGAGTACGAACGCGCCCTGGCGGAATGGGAGCAGATGCACCAGCAGCCAGCGGCGCGCCGCGCGCCCAGGACGCCGCGCAGGGTTTTCCCGGCCATGCCGCAACTCCAGCTGTCGATCTGAGGTGGCTATGTCCGACGATGCCCAATGCGCGCTGCTGCTGGAGGCCATCTCCATCCGGCCCATGACCGCCCTCGAAATCCTGGCCGAGTTGGGCATCCAGCGCGCCAGCGCGCGCATCTACGACCTGCGCCGCGATGGGTACGTCATCCACTCCACCGAAGTTGTCGTGCGCAACCGCCGCGGCAAGCCCTGTCGTGTAGCGCGCTACAGCGCGCCGACCGCCCAGAAGCTCCTCATCCCCCATCTGCCGGGCCGCGCTCGGTACACCCATCGCCCTGGCAAGAAGGACGCCAACGCATGAACGCACACAACGAGCAGCAGCCCGCCGCAGCGCAGGAGGCGGTGCGCAAGCCGGATGGCTATCACTATCGCTATCCGACGCTGTACGGGACGGGCACCTGCATCCGGCAGAACAATGGCGAAGAAGTGAACGGCAGCAAGCCGATTGAGGCAGTCCCGTACTGGTACGCCCCCGTCACCGCAGCGCCGGCCGAAATGTCGCCGGAGTTCACCAACACGGCACGCGCCGCCATCGCATGGGTGCTGTGGCACCACCAGGGCGCCAGCTCGCCGGTGGGCCAGCCGCTGCGCTTCGCGCTGGGCATGGGCGCGGACGAACCGCTGCCCGATTGGCGTATCGCCGAGGCAAAACGGTACGCCGAGTGGGAAGGCGCGACCACGGCCAAGTTCCACGAGGCGCGCGCCAGCACCCCCGCAGCGCCGGGGATCGATCTTCTTGGCGAGCTAGTCGCAGCAATCAAGAGCTATCGCCTTTCCGCAAGTACGACAAATCGGGCAAGCATTGAACGACTGGACGACGTACTTTCCCGGATCGACGCCAGCCCCAAGGGCGAGGACAGCATTGCCCGCGCGTTTGACCGTGCCGTGCTGGAGCCGATGCGGCGTGAGGCGAAGGCGGACAGCCCCAAGGGCGGCAGCGAGGCACCCCAAAATGGCGAGGTGCTGGTCACGGTTAGCGGGTTGACCGGTTCAGGCAAGAGCGCAGTTGCGGGCGAGATCGAAATCCTGTGCAAGGCGCTCGGGCTGGAAGTCGAGTGGACCAACGGCGACGAAGAAAAGTACTTGACCCATGCGGACTGGACGGAAGCGTTGGAGCTGTACAAGCCCCGTGTGCGCATCGTGGAAATAAACATCCCGCGAGTGCAGGCCGGCGATGCGGAGGTGCAGCCGTGATTCGGTTCCTGTGCGCAATCCGTGGGCATGCCGGTGTTGACGCAAATGGCTTCTGCAAGAAGTGCCGTGGGCCGGTTGACTGCCTCCCACGCCCATGGCGCAAGGCTGCGCAGGTGCGCGCGGAACGCGAGGTTCAGGCCGCTATTGGCAAGGCCAAGGCCAACAGCCACGGCGCGGGGGTGTCCAATGGCAATTGATTACAGCAGCATCGACGCAGCAATTGTCAGCTGCATTGAAAATGGGGCCGACACGTTTGGCGCGATCTTCCCGAATCGACGGGTTAAGGAGGCGTGCGTCGCCACGTTCGGCGATGAGCGAGCGGACTGCTACAGAATCGTGGACCGCCGGCTGCAATCACTGCGCAAGAGGGGAGCCATAGAGCTGCACAACCGAAAGTGGGCGGTGCGCCATGGCTGACCCGATGCAGCAGGCCCGCGAGCAGTTCGAGGCGTGGGCGACTTCCTATGGCTACTGCTTTACCCGGCTTGCCCCATACGACTACCACGACGGTGAGGGCCGCGCAGCTTGGGCTGCGTGGCAAGCCGCCCTGCGCGCCGCGCCGGAGGGGCCGGAAACGCACTACCACTGTGCTGATGGCATCCATGGGACGTTGCGCCGGCTCAGGCGCTACGCGAAGCAGGGCGACAACAGGAACAGCCTCCAGGGGCAGACCATGGAGGAAGCCGCCGCGTTCATCGAACACGCGCTCGCCGCCCGCCCGCAGGGGGTGAAGGATGCTTAGGTTCAAGCTGTTCTGCTTCTTCGCTGGAATGGCCGTGGTCAGCCTGTTCCGGCCGAAAGATGGCATGGACATGATCACCTGCGCGCGGGATGGCGCACAACGAATGGCACAGCGCTACACCTGCGATGCGGTGTTCGGAAGGGCGCAGCAGGCGGACAGCCCGCAGGAGGCGAGCGATGCGTGAGCCGATCCGCTACCTGTCCCTGTTCTCCGGTATGGAGGCTGCGCATCTGGCCTGGGCGCCGCTGGGCTGGGAGTGCGTCGCCGTCGCCGAGATCGAACCGGCGGCCTGCGCACTGCTGACGCATCGGCTGCCGCATGTCCCGAACCTGGGCAGCGTCACCGACATCACCGCCGAGAAGATCGCGGCGCTCGGACACATCGACGTCGTGATCGGCGGCAGCCCCTGCCAAGACCTGTCCGTCGCCGGCAAGCGGGCTGGCCTGGCCGGTGAACGCTCCGGCCTGTTCCACGAACAACTGAGGATCTTCAATGCAGCAAGGACTCTTTGCGGCGCTCGCTGGCTCGTGTGGGAGAACGTCCCCGGCGCCTTCAGCAGCAACCAGGGACGAGACTTTGCTGTCGTGGTTGGCGCGCTCGCAGGATGCGAGCTCAATGTCCCGCCGGACGGCTGGGGGAGCGAGGGCGTGGCGCTGGGCGACAACGGGCTCGTCGAATGGAGCGTGCTTGACGCGCAGTGGTTCGGAGTGGCGCAGCGGCGCCGTCGCGTGTTCGCTGTCCTCGATACTGGAGACTGGGCCGGTCGACCGCCGGTACTACTTGAGCCCGACAGCCTGCGCGGGGATTCTGCGCCGCGCCGAGAAGCGGGGGAAGGAATTGCCGGCACCCTTACACGCAGCGCTGGAGAGCGTGGTGCGGAGGACGGCGAGCGTGGGCAGCTGATCCCGGAGGTTGCCGGTACCCTGGCCAGCAATCCCAAGGCGGCGGGCAGCGCCCCCCAGCAAGACGCGCATGCAGGGCTGTGGGTGCCGGTGCTGCCGTTCGACACGACGCAGATCACATCGGCGACCAATGGGAGCAGCCCCAAGCCGGGCGATCCATGCCATCCGCTTTGCGCTGGCGCTCATCCGCCGGCTATCGCATTCGACTGCCAGGCGGGCGGCGACACTTCCCTGTCGATCGGCGAAGTACCCGGCACACTACGGGGTGCTCATGGTGGTGGACATGCCGCCGTCGCATACACGACCAAGCTACACAACACGGCGAGCAACAACGCGGGAAAGCTGTTCAGGGAACGCACGACATGCCTGGATGCGAACAGCCCGGCACCAGCATTGCTCACACCGA
>Ga0067045_1028978_pt1 | contig 25208 bp, 33 predicted proteins | sample TerdegcTABiofilm_FD_59184 | JGI IMG/M metagenome (GOLD analysis project Ga0067045, IMG submission 59184) | Combined Assembly of (Gp0054472, Gp0054536) Wastewater bioreactor microbial communities from Singapore -Terephthalate degrading... | reverse complement strand
TAAAAGCTGCAGCAATGCTGTAGTTGTTTGATAGTGATATTGGCGCGATAGCAAAGCGGTTATGCCCCGGATTGCAAATCCGGTTAGACCAGTTCGACTCTGGTTCGCGCCTCCAAAAATTCTAAAGAGAATCAAATACTTATAAGGCCCTCCGGGGCCTTTTTTCATTTCCGGCACGATTCAATATAGGCTCAATCGATCTCAAACCGCGCAGAAACTGCGGTCGAACCACGCCTAATTTGCATAGTTTGTCGATGAGGTGAGTACACTCCGGCCGAACTTCACAGGGAGGTGAGTTTGTCGAGTGTGCGCAAAACGCCCCGAGGGCGATATGAGCTGACGATTCGCAGCAAGCTGCTGCCCAAGCCCGTCTACATGACGTTCGACGACCAGGCCGAGGCCGAGCAGTACGGCCAGCAGGTCGACCAGCTGCTCGCTGCCGGCGTGGTGCCAGCTGGCCTGGTGCAGCAGACGGCTTCAGCCCCGAAGCCCACTGAGCGGCTGCGATTCGTGCTGGTGGCCTGGATCAACACCGGCCAGCCTGCGGCCACCGACATTCCGGTCCTTGAGCTGCTGGTCGACGAGGTGGGCAAGGTGCTGATCGCCGACCTCACCTACAAGTGGGCAGAGGCCTGGGTGCGCAGCCTCAAGCTGGAGCGCAACTTCTCTCCCGGCACCATCCGCAAGCGCGTGGGCTCTCTGTCACGCTGCCTGGATTGGTGGCTGCGGCAGCATCCCGATGCCATGGTGGGCAACCCGCTGCGCCTGCTGCCCAAGGGTGCGGCCACATACACCCCGAAGGATCGGGCTGATATCGAGGCGCTCAATGCTGCGGCCGGAGACCAGGCCAAGCCCAAGTTTGCCAAGGAAGATGTTCAGCGCGAGCGCCGGCTGCTGCCTGGCGAGCTGGACCGCATTGAGCGGGTGCTGGCCGGCGAGCGCCGGCCGGACCGTGAGCGCACCATCAAGCTGGACGACGCGCCAGCCCTGCGCGCGATGTTCCTGCTGATCCTGTACACCGGGCTGCGGCTGCGCGAGGCCTATACGCTTCGGCGTGGGCAGTTCGGGCTGGCGACGCGGGTGATCCGCGCCAAGGCTAGCAAGCAGTGGCACGGCAAGGTCAAGTACCGCGAGGTGCCCATTCGGCCCGAGCTGCTCGGGGTGCTGGAAGCCTACCTTCAGGCCCTGCCGGATGAGGGCGAGCAGCAGCTGGTGTTTCCGTGGTGGACGGGGGAAGAGGATGCGCAGGAGCTGGCCAGGGTCTCGTCGCGGCTGTCCAATCGGTTCGCCAGCCTGTTCGGCTATGCGCAGTGCGATGGGCTCACCGAGCACGACTTGCGGCATGAGGCGACGTGTCTCTGGTTCGAGATGCGCACCAAGACGGGGGACTGGATGTTCCGCGAGGCAGAGATCCATCGCATCATGGGCTGGGCGCCGGGGAGCAAGATGGCTCAGCGTTACGCGAGCTTCCGAGCGGAAGACTTGGCAGCACGAATGTGGCTTTAGCAGGACTGCTTTCGGAGTGGCTCTACGGTTGTGCAAGACAGGTTACTAAAAATAATCGCGCCGTTGAGAATTAACTGGAAGCTGCCTTCGGGCGTATTTTTTGGCAGTATGGAAGATTTAAACTTAATAGGATTTAGATAATGCATAAATTTCCTGAAGGTACGGAGATATCTGCCGAGGTTGCAATTGCTGCATTAGATGCTCATAAAGAACTTATAAACGACTCATTGAGCTTCCATGAACTTTGGATGATTTTCTCTTCGGCGGCGCGACGTCTTGCGGAGATGGATGAAAAAGATTGGCCTGTGGTGAAGGTTCTATGGATTGTCGCGGACGCCTGTTCACTTAGACTGCAGGCAGAAGAAGTTAATAGTCCATTTATTCCGTCTGTTTGGTTTCCTGATAGGCACTCGGCCCTCGTTGAATATTTTGGACCCGATGAAGTAGCCGTTTTCTCTGTGTTAGCTCAGGTGGCCATTAACAGAAAGCTGCGCGCTAGGTTATCTGATTTGGCTTGGTTGTTGTCGAGGCCTAAAGATAAAAATGCTGCTCTTACAGCAATCGATTCGTATGTAAAATTTGTTCCTAACGAGGATAATTGGGTAGAGACTATTAATGAATGGCGTCGCGCAATTACCTTGTGCAAACAACTACGCGGTGACGCTGATGCCCTGTTGGTGAATATTTCTAGTAGATTATTCGATGAGGCCGACAGGGCCTTGAAGGTTGAGGGTAGTTTAGGTTTGAGTTTGGCTCAATTAATATTTGATTGTAAGATTGAAGGTGATAAGGGTGATATTCTTGCTGAGCTTGTTGCTCAACAAGGTCATTCTATGGTTGAGCAAGGATCTCATTACTTTAAGGCTAGATCGTTTTTGGCGTTGGCTAATCAGTGGTTTAGTCGCTTGGGCAACCCTGAGCGTGCAGCTGATATGGATTTGGAGTCAGCAAAAAGTTATGAGAAAGAAGCCGATGCAAGGATTGCATCAGATCCTGGGTCCGGCTATCTTGTTGCACAAGAGTTTATAGAGGATGCAATTCAGGCGCTAAGAAAAATTTCTAGGAGGCTCCGGGGTTCAAGGCGAGTCGACGAAGAAATTAGCCGTCTGTCACAGCGTCTTACCGAGATTGGGGAGGAGGCAGTAAAGTCCATGCAGACTTTTACTACTGAGTCTACCGATTTAACCGAGCTTGTTCAGATGGCAGAGGCTTCGGTTAGTGGATTGGATAAATTGCAGGCTTTGATCAAATTTGCAGATCTCCATCCGTTCGCAAATATATCGAATCTAACTATAAATGCCAAAGATTCGTTGAAAAGGTTCGTCTTTGGCAGACTGGCATCATCTACGCATATTAGTGAAGATGGGCGAGTAGTTGCTAAGACGCCTGCTGCCGGTTTGAATGCAGATTCTGAGGTGCATGAGGATGCATTGTTTGCAAAAATAATGGAGCATCATGCCATTGAAATGAAATTTGTGGGCCAAGGCTTAGTGCTTCCTGCTTGGAGAGTCTTGGCAATGGAATACACCATTGCTAAATATGACATTAGTCAAATTGTTGCCGCTTCTCCTATCGTTCCTCCTGGTCGTGTAGATCAATTTACTAAAGGATTTTGGGAGGGTTTCAACGGGGATTTCGCTGCTGCTATTTACTTGCTGGCCCCGCAACTGGAGGCTTTGACTAGATTTCATCTCAAGCGGCTTGGTGCGCAGACAACTTTTATAGATCAATACGGTATAGAGAATGAAGTGGGTTTGAGTTCGCTAGTGGAAAAAATTGAACTGAAGAAAGTCTTCGATGAAAACACTATTTTTCAGATAAAAGCGATTTTCTGCTCTCCTCTCGGAGCAAATTTTCGCAATGCGGTAGCGCATGGCTTGTTGGGGAGTGAGGAAGGGCGATCTGTGGAAAGTATTTATGCTTGGTGGTGGATTTTCCGGCTAGTTGTGGGAAGTGGCATTAGGTCATCAAGCGCAGGCAAGCATAGGAGCCCTCCTTCGGGTGATTGAAGGAGTTGGCCACTTGATTTTTTGTGGCGCCTTACGCGCTCAGGGTTGGCAGGGGAGGTGGTGTGCGCCGCTTGCGCCCACGTTGGTTAGAGGCGGCGCTCGGCAGCAGTAGAGCGCCCGGCTCTACCTTTTTGGCGGCTGAATCGGAATGTATGGCGTTTCCCCGGTTGTGGGCCGCAGTTCGCGTCGCACTCAACTGCGCACGCCTCGCGGCCGCTTCTTCGAGTGCCATTTCATTGAGGCGCTCGAAGAGGGCCTGGCGCGGGATGATCCAGCCGCGACCTACTTTGAGGCCAGGCAGGTCTCCACATTTCAAGCGCGCCGAGGCTGTTTCCTCGTCGCAGTCGAACATCGCTGCCAGGTCTTCGACCGTCAGGATTTCGGTGTCAGCGCTGGTCATCGCTGCTTGCCTCCAGTGCGTGTTTTGGTACGTTGAAAAACTGCAGGCGCCCCTTCCACGGCACGAAGGGAATGGGCCTGCTGTCGCGCAGCACGAAGCCAAAGCTGCCCTCCTGTTTCCACTTCGACGTGCTGTGCTCCACGCAGTCCACGATGCGTGTCCAGCCGACCAAGCCGCCCCGCTGCAGCTGCTCAAAAGCAGGCAGCCCGCCGGCGGGGAGCATGTCGGCGTTACCCAGCTCCTCGGTGATCTGGTCGTAGTAGGTGCGGGTCATGGTCAGGCCTGCATGAACCAGCAACTGGCCGCGAAACGGTGTTGACCAATCCCGGTTCTCGATGTCTTTGTGCCCGTGGACGATGAGCCAGGCCCAGGGCTGGCGGATGCTGAGGGCGGGGATCATGGCGTGGCCTCCTGGGGTTCGGTATTGAGGATTTCCAGCTCGGTGTAGTCGGCGCTCAGCTCCCAGCACTTGGTCGAGGCCATGGCCTCGTCATCCTCCAGGGACACCGAGGAATCGATGGGTAGCTCGACCATCCAGGCGCGGTCGCCCATGGGCTGGATGGCGACGGCCAGGCGGCCCCTGGTGGGCAGGAGCTTCTTGCCGGGTCCGCGCAGGTCGACGCGGATGCGGACCTGCTGCAGCGGTTCGATGGAGTTGGGCGTGGTGACCTCGGCGGCGGCCATCGCGTCGGCGATCGCGCGGCTGGCCTCTGCGGCCGTGGCCTTGCCCTTCTTGAGTTTGGGCGTGGCCTTGTCTGTGAGGGCTGCCTTGCCTGCGCGTGCGGCGGCCTCGGCTTTCATCTCGTCTTGCACTTGGCTTTGGATCGACTCGAGATCCACGTTGGCCAGGTCCACCAAGTCCTCGAGGAGTGGCTCGCCCTGGTCCAGGCCGAGGGTGCAGCCCATCATGAGCATGTACTGGATCTGCGCGGGCAGATCCTGCTCGGCGAGATCCTCCAGAGCATTCTCCAAGTCCGTTTCTGCCCGACCATCCTTGCCGTCCACCTGGAACATGCGGTACAGAAGGCGAGGGGGCGTCTGGACGGCCAGCATTTTCAGGATCTGCAGGGCAATGCGGCTGGGAATGTGGTCCAGCCCTTCGGGCACGCACTGCAGAAGCCCGTCGATCGTTGCCTCGGCCGCGCGCTCGCGCCAGCGCATTTCGTACTCGCGCTGCAGCGCTTGGCGCGTGGGCTCGGCCGGCGGCTCGGCCTGGGCATTGGCAGCCGCCTGCCGTTCGCCGTTGACCTTCACGGCCGCGCTGGCGGTGTGCGTGGGCACGGCTTCCACCAGGTTGCCGCTGGGCGCCTCGATCAGCACCACGCTGGCTGCCGGCACGTCCTGGCCCAGCACCTGGCGCACGGGCGCGCTGCTGCCCTGGCTGGGCTTGTCCAGCAGCAGGTAGCCACGGGGCGCGCCGTTCTCACTGGGCATGATGTCGCGGGCCTGGCGGCCGGTGATGATCTGCTGGCCGCGCTGCTGGGCCTGGGCCTTCATGCGCTCGAAGTGGGCGTCCTTCTTTTCGGCGAAGCAGGCGGTGTCGGTACAGACGTCTGCATCGTTCTTGTCCCACAGCTCGGGCGACGCGCCGGTGTGCTTGGGGCAGACCGAGCAGGCGCCGGCGGCCGGGCACAGCGTGGCATCGTCCAGCGCAAAGGGGGCCTGGTCCAGCTTGAGCATGTAGCTGCGGCGTGCCAGGTCCAGGGCGCTGCGATAGCTCATGGGGCCGCCGTCAGGGCCGCCCGTGAGCACGCGCTTGGTGAATTCGGTCTGGATGGCCTCGGTAGGGCGCTGGGCCACCAGCAGGGCCACGCTGCGCGTCAGCGTGCGCGCGGCCAGGGCGGCTGTGGCCTCGGGGCACAGTGTGAGTAGGCGCAGCGACTCGAAGACATGGGTGCGGCTCTTGTGCAGGGCCTCGGCGGCGCCGTCGATTGAGAGGCCGTGGTCCAGGGTCAGGCGCTGCACGCCCAAGGCCTCCTGCAGCGGCGTGAGGTCGCTGCGGTGCAGGTTCTCGATCAGCTGCATCAGCAGCGCGTGCATGTTGTCCGCGTCGCGCTCGATGTAGGGCACGGCGCGCAGGCCCGCAATCTGGGCGGCACGGTACCGGCGCTCGCCCGCAATGATTTCGTGCGTGGCGCGGCGCGTGGCTTCGTCCTCGAAGGTGTCCTGCAGGCGCTCTGCCGGCAGGCGGCGCAGCAGCAGGGGCTGCAGCACGCCGTACAGCTTCATGGTGGCGGCCATGTCGTGCAGCGCGTCGTCCTCGATCACCCTGCGATTCGTGCGGCTGGGCGCGATCTGGGCGATGGGCAGCGTGGGGTGCACGATCGCGCCGGCGTCAGTGCTGTCCTCGCGCTCGGCCTGCACGACCTCGAAGGCGTCCATGGGCAGGTTGACCAGGCTGTCGCCCACGGCGATCTGGTACTGGCGCCCGCCGGGCGTCTTGCCGATCACCTTGCCGCGCTGGCCCGCCTGGGGGTGGGGCTTGCCGCCCTTGCCTGTGGCCTCGGCGCTGATCACCACTTCGCGCTGGATCAATGGGTCTTTGGTCTTGGGTGCCATCAGCGCACCTCCTTGTGCTTGAGCTGGCGCACACGCTGCACGGCGATCTCGCGGCGGGCGGCGAGCTGGTCGGCGGGCATGGCGCTGAATTGGTCGCAGCGCGAATCGGCATTGAAGGTGCGGCCCGGCATCAGGTGCCTGGCGCATTGGGCGAAGCCCAGGCGCACCATGCGCGGGTCGCTGGTGTCAGGCAGCCAGTGGGTGCAGGCCTTGCATGCGGCGGTGCTGGTCATGGCCGTGCCTTGCGGTAGATGCGCTCGCCCATGACAACGCTGGGCAGGGCAAAGGCGTCCATGGCGCCGCGGCGGACTGATGCATTCAGCTCGGGGAATTTGTAGGCCGCAGTGGTGACCGTGCTGTTGCGGATGGGCCGGTCGTTGACGGGCGTGGCCACGCGCTCGCGCAGGCTGCGTTGGCGCAGCGCCTTGGGCGTGGGGGCGGGCTGCTGAAGGTCCGAGCCGCGGCTGCTGCGTGTGCCGAAGCCGTTGCCGTGAGCGATGGAGGTCAGAGCGGGTTTCATGCGAGATCCTTGCGAGGGCAGGGCGTGGACGTGGCGCGGATGTGCTGCGCTAGGCAGTCCATGCGCTGCCAAGTGAAACGCGGGTTGGTGGTGTACAGCTCGGCCTGTTGGCCCTTGAGCTGGCGCGCCAGCGTCATGGCCGCATGGCTGCTGGCGGCTGTGTTGTCGGGGTAGATGTGCCGTGCATGCACGGCCTGGCCGTCTGGCGTCTTCAACTCCACCTCCAGCAGCGGCCGGCCATCGGTGGTGGTGCGGCAGATGCAGGCGGTGACCTGGCCGTGGATACGCAGCTCCATGGTCATGGCGCGCCTCCGGTCAGGCTGTGGATCAGCAGGGCGATGCAGGGGCTGCAGATCAGCGCTGCGGCCAGGATGCCCAGGGCCAGCAGTTGCCGGCGCACGCGGCGCTGGTGCAGGCGGCTGCGGTGCGGGCCGTCCAGTTCAATGCGGCGCGTGTTCATGGCTGCACCCGGATGGCCGACGCGTTGTGCACGCGGTAGAAACACTGCGCCAGGGCCACGGCCAGGGCACCGCTCAGGTAGGCGCCGGTGAAGCTGCGGCCGGCCACGCGCACGCGGAAGGTTTTCAGTTCCATGGCTGGTCTCCATGGGCTGTGGTTTCGGTCGGTGCTCGCTTGGCCAACCCCGCGACGAGGTGGCGCTGCAGGTGCGGGATCTCGTCGACGGTCGCCTGGATTCCATGCTCGCCAAGCCACTGCTGCGCCTCAACGACCGGGAAGCGTTCAAAGCCACCGGGAAGCTGGGGGCGGGCAGTCTTGAGCAGGCCCTGCAGCTCATGGGCTGACCGGCCGAACGGCCCGACGGGCAGGGCGCCACAGCACTGCAGCAGCGTGTACAGACCGCACATGCGGCCATACCAGTGGTTCCACAGCGGAGAGCCTTCGGGCAGCCTGTCCAGCGTGCGCTCGGCGTCCCAGATCGTGGCGCTGGCGCGGTCCAGCACCTCGGCCAGCGTGGCTGTGCGGATGGGTGATGCCTCGGTCATCGCTGCGGCGGTCTCTTCCGCCAGCGTGCAGTTGGCCAGGAAGGCGGCACTGATGGGGTACTGGAGCAAGTACTGAGCGAACTCCACATGTCCGTCCGTCGCCCGCCAGTTGATCAGGGCGCGGTAGAACTCAGGCTCGCGCGGCGGCGCGGTTTCTATGGTGAGAAACCGGGCCGGTGACCAGCCCTGAGTGGACTTGTCGCGGCACGCGAACAGCAGGTTCAGGTGATTGGGCTCGGTGCGGGGGGCGTGGCCCTTGCGTGTGATGTGCAGGGTGAGTGAATCAAGCAGCTGCGCCAGGGCGTCATGGGCAGCCTCTCCCTGCGGAGCCTTGTCGAACACCACCAGGCGCTTGCCGGCCAGCACTCCGTTGCCGCCGTCCAGCAGTCTTTGCGCACTGCTCAGCGAGAGGTAGGCGCTCCCATGGATGCGCGCCATGGTTTCCAGCAGGGTGCCTTGGCCGTTGCCTTGCGGGCCGTGCAGCACCATGGCCTTGGTCAATCTGCCAGTGGGATGCTGCAGCGGGTAGGCCAGCCATGACAGCAGCAGGTCGTGGTCGGGGCTGCGAGCGCCGCCCGTGAGGTGGGCCACCAGATCGAGGATGGGCTGCACGCTCATGCCGCACCCCGCATTTCAGCGCCCGTCAGCACGGCACCGGCAGCATCGGCCGCAGCCTGGGCGCGCGTGACATCGACGACCAGGCGGGTGACGTCGAGCTGGCCGCGCAGCTTCTTCAGCAGGCGGCCGACATCAGTTTCTTGATGGGGATCGTTCTCGAAGCCGGCGATGAACTGCTCGGCTTCCTGCAGCGCTTCATGGAGCGCCAGAAGAGGGGCAAGGGACATGGAACCTCCAGCACCCGGGATGGGTGTTGGAGGTGATTATCCAAATTGGATTATTTGTGTCAATCCATTTTGGATTTTATTCCGCGCGTCAGCTCAGCTTGACTGACGCGATGCCTCTGCCTGAGCTGCGGATCTGACGGTGGCGTCGCTCAGATCGGCCAGCATCAGGCTCATCTCCTTGGCTACCTTGGCGAGGACGAACACGAGTGCGCCAACAACGATGCCTCCAATAAAAGCACCAGCTCCTGTACTGAACGATGTGAAGATCCCGCCCACCACGATGAGGACGGCCAGTGCCACTCCCAGCCAGTAGGCGATCTTCACAACAGCACGAAATGTTGGGTAGATGCTTTCTTCTCTAAGCCTGGCTGCAAAGGCGTGGTGATCTGCGTCCCGATGTTGCCGTGTTGTCGAGGTGGAGCGTGACGTCGGCTGAGGGCGGGTGGGTTGTCCTTCTCGCCATGCCTGCTCGACCTTGCTGTAGACCGCGCCGCAAGTGGGGCAGGCAAGCGGTGGCTCGTCACTGAATGCTGTGGACGCCCCGCATTTGAGGCAGTGCTTACTTTGTGTCATCGGAACTCCCTCCTGATGGCTGTCTTGAGAACTGATAGATCTTGGCGCTGCCTTGGCCAGGCGGCGCTCTAGTTTGTTGTGCCGTTCTTCGTTTCGGCAGGACTTTTGACCTGGGCGGTTTCGTCAGGCAGCGGAGCCACTGCGGTCGCCAGTAAGCCGATCGCATCCCAGAGGGTTTCTGGCATCCGGCCGGCCCTTTCCATTGAGATCAGCTTGCGCAGAACCGTTTTAGCGGGATCTGTGAGCCCATCTGTTGAGTCGTTTGGGTCTGTGCCATAAGTCAGCCAAGTGCGCGGCACACCTAGGCGATCCGCAATCTGGTTGATTTCTTCAAACGCGGGCTGCCGAGTCCCTGCCAGCCACTTCTGCATGCCTGCCGGGGTCATGCCGAACTGCTCTGCAAGGCGCTCCTGAGACACGCCAAGTTCGCGCATGCGGGCCTTGGCCCTGTCTGTCCATGTTTCCATGGGGATAGTGTCCCAATCAGTCTCCGGGGAGGGAATGCACAAAACGGAGTCCATTTCGTTGTGATCCATTGTGGATTGATCCATAATGGATCTATGAAGCTCAAGACTTACCTTCAAGTGCATGGCATCACCATGGCTTCCTTCGGGCAGCGCCTGGACCCCCCCGTCAGCGCCGGAAAGGTCAATCACTGGCTGCGTGGCACGCGGCGTGTGAGCCTGGAAGAGGCGCTGCAGATAGAGGTGCTGACGCAGGGCGAGGTGGGCTTGCGCGAGCTGGTGAATCCCAGAACCGCCGAGATTGGGGCTGCACATGCGTAACAGCGTCACCCGCCGCCGCCTGCTGCTTGGCGCGTTGGCCCTGCCATGGTTTGGGGTCAGCAGGGCCGCGCCGAAGGCGCTCAGCAAAGAATGCCCTTTTCCAGACATCAGAGAGGTGGCCGCAGCGTTCGACGCGGTATCCATCCGCGAGGTACACACGGTTCCGGCTGATGGACTGGAGCAGCGCTGGCGTGAGTGGTGCGCTACGCAGCAGTTCCACCCTGCAGGAGGTGCAAAGCGATGACTTCGCCCATAAACCTGCTGCCCGCCATCTACCTTGACGCGGGCGTGCGCAACGTTACCCCCGTCTGTCCAGGCCGCAAGCGCCTGGGCCTGGGACTGGATATTCCGGGCCAGTCGACGGTGCGCGTGGCAATCACGCTGGAGCACGCGCAGTTTCTGCGCGACAGCCTGGACGATTACATCAGTGCCTCTGCGGGCTGCCAGCGGGCCAGCGCGGCGCTGCCCGAGGTCGAGTAGGTGGCTGCGCTCACTGACAGGCTTGTGCCTTCGCTTGACGTTGCCTGCGCTCAGTTCGTCGCAGCCCGGGCGGCGCGGTGCATGTCGAGCAGCAGCGTCTCCGTCATGAGATTGCCCTGCCTTTCTTCGTTGCGTGCCAAGCGTGCCAGGTCGATGGCAAAGGCCTCTTGCCTGTCCGCAGGCAGTTGCCGCACGGTGGCGAAGACCAGCGCGCCCAGTGCATTGACGATGGCATTCAGGGAATCTGCATTCAACGGGATGCTGTTCTGTTCGCTCATTGGTATCTCCGATTGGCTGGGTGCTTGGGTTATGGGCTGCCCCTGGCGCATTTTCCGCCGCGTGCCCGGCATGGGCCGTGGCGGCTTTTTCTTGCGAGGGTTCGGTGCATTGGTTCATGCATCGAAGTCTCCCGGTATTGCCTGGCTGAGTCATTCCGACGCGTTCCGAATTTTTCGGAACGCGTCGGAACGGTTTGCCTATGGAGAAGAGGGGACAGGGCCTTGATGTCCGTCAGGCCGCTGCGTGGCGTTGGGCCGACGCAAGCCACTTTCTCCTCTGTAGAGCCTGTCCATACAGGCATTCCGACGCGTTCCGAAAAATTCGGAACGCGTCGGAAAGGGTTTCCCCTGATTTTGGAGGTCTGAATATGGACCCAGCACTCAATTACGACGATGAGCTGGAGGCTGCCAAGGATGCTGTGAAGTACCTGGGCGGCCCGAAGAAGGTGGGCGAACTGCTGTTCCCCGAAAAGCAGCCCGACGCGGCGGCGCGCTATCTGCTGGATGCGCTGAACCCGGCCCGGGCCGAGCGGCTGAGCCCCGGCCAGTTGCTGCTGCTGATGCGCAAGTGCTGCGAGATCGGCTTTCACGGCCTGACCGCCTATCTGCTGCATGAGGCAGGCTACGCGCCGCCCATGCCGCTGGACCCCGTGACCGAGGCCACGAAGCTGACGCGCGAGCTGGAGCGCACGGTGGGCCATGCGTCGCTACTGGTGGCACGCCTGGAGCGGCTGAAAGAGGGCAGGGCGTGATGGACAACTACCAGAGCGTGCTGCACCAGATGGAGCATTTCGGCATCGCGCTGCGCGACCGGGATCGGCGTGATCTGCCTGACAGGATCAGGGCAGGGCGCAAGACCACCTGCGGCGCCGGCGGCAAGGATTGGTACAAGCTGCACCTGTGGCAGCCAGACGCTGGCGGCACGTATGTGGTCGGCTCGTTCGGCACCTATCGGCATGGCGGCGATTGGCAGAAGGTGGAGATTGACCTGGCGCCGCTGTCCGAGGCCGAGCGCGCCCGCCAGGCGGCCCACCGCAAGGCGCTGGCCGAGGCTGCGGCGATCGAACGTGCTGCCGAGATCGCCAATGCGATGGCAGAAGCCATCGACATCTGGCGCAAGGGCGTGCGCGTGGCCACCACGCCCTATCTGGACCGCAAGCAGGTACAGGGCGAGGCCTTCCGCGCGCTGGACCGCCAGCTGTCGCTGCGCTGGCCTGCCCGCAAGCGTGGTGATGAAGACGTGGTGGTGCGCTTGCCGGCCGGCACCACGCTGCTGCCCCTGGTGCGGCCGGATCTGCCGCGTGACCAGGCGCTGCGCGGCCTGCAGTTCATCAAGCCGGACGGGATGAAGATCTACCTGCGGGCCTTCGACAAGCCGGGCTGCTGCATCCGCCTCGGTGAGATCGACGCCGGCAGCACGGCGCTGTTGATGGTGGTCGAGGGCTATGCCACAGGCCTGACCGCCCGCATGGCGGTGGACCACCAGCACCCGGTGTTCGTGGCCCTCGACGCCGGCAACCTGGCCGAGGTCGTGCGCGTGCTGCGGGCGCTGTACCCGGCCACGCGCATCCTGATCCTGGCAGATGACGACTACATGACCCGGGACAAGCGCACGGGCGCGCTGATCAACCCGGGCCGCACGGCCGCTGCCCGCGCTGCCAAAGCCACGGACGGCTGCGATCTGGTCTGGCCCATCTTCAAGGCCTCGACACGGGGGCCGAAGGATACGGACTTCAACGATCTGCACGTCCTCGAGGGCCTGGACGTGGTCCGCCGGCAGCTGGTGGCGGTGGTCGATGCGATGGCGAGGCGGTATGGCTGAGAACACCGACAACCTCAACCCCAGCGCGGCGCCATTGCCGTTAACGGCGCCACCGCATGCGACCGGAGAGTCGCATGCTTCGTCCACTCACGGCGCGCCAGCGCCGCTGGATGGGGCTGTTGTGCACGTCGACTTTCAGTCGGGTGTGCGCATCGCGGGCGAGGCGCGGCCGGCGCCGGATCTCGCCCAGCGCCCCCCGTCCCCCAAAAAAGGCGCAGCTGCGCGCGACTCTGGGGATGGGGGTGGCAAGAGCCCTGCGACTGACCAGCCGGTGCAGGGGCGAAAGAAGGAGAAGACCATCGATTGGGGCCGGTTCAACCACCTGATCGAGAACTTCGCGCTGATCTACGGCACGGACACGGTGTGGGACGGATCGGAGCGGCTGATCATGAAGATCGCCAACATGGGCCACGCCCATGGCGCCGACATGGTGCGGATGTGGAAGGCCAGCGAGAAGCGGCGCACGGTGCGGCTGGAAGACGTGGTGTTCGACCCCACCCTGCAGGCCGACCCGGCTTCCACCGTGAACCTGTTCGACGGCATGGCCATGGTGCCGAAAGAGGGCGACGTGCAGCCCATGCTGGAACTCGTTTCCTTCTTGACCAGCCGGGCCACGCCCGATGAGGGCGATACCGGCGACATCATGCATTGGCTGTTGTGCTGGCTGGCCTACCCACTGCAGCATCCCGGCACCAAGCTGCGCACGGCGGTGGTGATGCATGGCGATGAGGGCGCGGGCAAGAACTTCCTGTTCGACATCATGGTCGCCATCTACGGCAAGTACGGCGCCCTGGTGGGGCAGGACGAGCTGGAGGACAAGCACAACGATTGGCGCAGCTGCAAGCTGTTCGTGGTGGGCGACGAGGTGTCCAGCCGGGCCGAGCTGGTCCACAACAAGAACCGGCTGAAGGCGCTGATCACCTCGCCCACGGTGCAGATCAACCCCAAGCACCTCACGCGGCGCGAGGAGAAGAACCACATGAACATCGTGTTCCTCTCCAACGAGCTGCAGCCGCTGGCGCTGGACAACTCCGACCGGCGCTACCTGGTGGTCTACACGCCCCGGGCCAAGGGCTTCGAGTACTACAAGGCACTTGGCGACTGGCGCGACAGCGGCGGGGTGGAGGCGTTCTACCACTACCTGCTCAACTACCCCCTGGGCGATTTCCACCCCTTTGCCCCGGCCCCGATGACGGAAGCCAAGTCGGCACTGATTGCGATCAACCGCAAGAGCCCCGAGCTGTTCTGGTCCGAGTGGCAGGCGGGCGAGCTGGATCTGCCCTACCACTCCTGCGCCATCACCCAGGCCTATGCCGCCTATCTGAAATGGTGCCAGCGCACGGGCGACCGCTACCCCTTCCCCCAGACCCGCTTCACGCCCACGGTGGTGCGCTTTGCCGAGGGGCAGGGCTGCCCGGTGCGCACCAAGCCGATGAACGTGACCCGGCCCGGGCAGGCCAAGAAGACCGAGCGCATGTTCCTGGTGACCGAGCCGATTCTGGGCGAGGGCGAGCAGCGCATGACCGAGGGCGATTGGGCCACGTCTGCCGTGCGCGACTTCGCGGATGCGCTGCGCAAGTACTCGGGCTATGGCAGCGGTGCCCCGGCCCCCAACGAGCAAGAACCACAGGGAGGTCAGTAGTGCAGCGCCGTTACGCCATTACATGGACGCGTAACGCTGGAATCCAGCACTGGCGCGGGTCGTTACACGATTACAGCGTTACAGCAGCCTCGCGTATGTGTGTGTGCATGCAGGCGGGTGGGCGGGTGTGTGTGGGCGCGTGCATGCACATGCGTGAGGCGTGTAACGGCGTAATCGTGTAACGCGCCAAGCCTGGCGCGGGTTTCGCTGTTACGCGCGCTCGTAACCACGTAATCACTTCTTTGTTTGTATAGAGAGAGGAAAGAAGAAATGGAAGGGCTGGATCTGTTGACGGCCGGCGGCACCACCACCCCCGGCATAGGTACTCCCGGCGCATGGAATCACGGGGGTAATTCGGCCCCCGCGCAGGCGCCAGTGGCTGGTTTGGGGAAAAGTGAACAAAGCGGTGAACGCCGGGGGTCGAAGTGAACGGGCGAATGGACCTGATCACGCAGGCCGAGTACGCGCGGCGCCGTGGCGTGGCGAAGTCCGCCGTGGCCAAGGCCGTGAAGGAAGGCCGGATCGCGCTGATCGACGGAAAGATCCATGCCGCGCTGGCGGACCTGCAGTGGGCACAGAACACGCGCGCCAGGGCCGACAGCGGGCGCGCTGGCGCGTTGTTGCCCATCGAGCAAGGGGCAAGCGAGGGCGAAGCGAAAAACCCGCCACAGGCCCCGGATTCGGCCCAGCCTGCGGCCAGCGACGACTACCAGGCCCTGCGCGTGCGCCGGGAGCGCGCGTCCGTGGAGCGGGAGGAGCGCGAGAACGCCCGCGAGGCTGGCCGCCTGGTGGAGCGCGAGGCCGCCTGGCGCGGCGTGTTCGATGCCTTCCGCGCGCTGCGTGACGAAGCCATGGGCGTGGGCCAGCGGGCGGCGCCCCTGCTGGTGGGCCTGGCCGATTCGCGCGAGATCGAGCGCTTGATCAACGAGGAGCTGCGCAAGGCTTTTGCCATTGCAGAGCAGCGCCTGCAGCGGGCCTTGCCCGAGGGAGCGGCATCATGAACCTGGCAGATGGATACGCCCTGATGGTGGCCGCGGCGATCGAGGGCATGCGCCCTGATCCCGAACTGCAGTGCGATGTCTGGGCAGAGAAGTTCATGCAGTTGCCGCAGAGCGGCCCCAAGCCCGGCCCGTTCCGGTTCGACCGCAGCTACCCGGCGCGGCGTGTGCACCAGGTGCTGTCGCCCGGCCATCCGTGCAAGCGGGTGGTGGCGAAGGTGGCGTCCCAGATGTTCAAGACGCAGACAGCGCTCAACTGGATCGCCTCGCTGATCCACTGCCGCCCGCGCAACATCCTGGCCCTGCAGCCCACGGACACCCTGGTCAAGCGCTTCTCGGCGCGCGTTACGACGATGATCCGCAACGTGCCGGTGCTGGCCGAGCGCGTGGCCGCCTCGAAGAGCCGCGACTCCCGCAACACGGTGCAGGCCAAGGATTTCCTGGGCGATGCCACGCTGTTCATGAACACGGCCGGCTCTGCCGCCAACCTGGCCGAAGTCTCGGCGCCCTACATCTATGTCGACGAGATAGACCGGCTGCTGCTGAATATCGATGGCGAGGGCGATCCGGTGCGCCTGGCCGAGGCACGGGCCTCGCAGTACGAGAACGACTGCAAGTTCTTCTACACCTCCAGCCCGGCCATCGAGGGCTTCTCGAAGATCGACGAGCTGTTTGCCCGGGGCACGCAGGAGTACTACCACGTGCCTTGCCCGCACTGTGAGCACCTGCATGTGCTGGCGCTGGAGAACTTCAGGTTCGCCCGCGATGAGCAGACCGGCTTCATGGACCGCGCCTGGTTCGTGTGCCCAGCCTGCGGCTGCGAGATCGACGAACGCCACAAGACCGCCATGCTGCGCGACGTGGCCGCCGGTGGGCAGGCGCGCTGGGTTGCCACATCCAAGGGCGATGGCGAGACCGTCAGCTTCACACTGTCGGCGTTCTACATGCCGGTCGGCGCCATCACCTGGCTGACGCTGGCGCGGGACTACTCGCACGCCAAGGCGCAGCTGCAGCGGGGCGATCACAACGCCATGCAGGTGTTCTACAACACGCGGCTGGGCCTGTCGTACAAGAACGCCGAGACCATCACCACTGCGACGCAGCTGCGCGACCGCGCCGAGAAGTACCCGCTGCGCGTGCTGCCCGATCCGGCGCTGGTTGCGACCATGACGGCCGACACCCAGCCCGACCGTCTGGAAGTGCAGATCGAGGCCTGGGGTCCGGGCCTGGAGCATTGGGTGATCGACTACATCGTGCTGCAAGGCTCACCCTCGGAGCCCCCCGAGGCGCCGGGCAGTGTCTGGCAGCGGCTGGACGAGATCCGGCGCACACCTCTGCTGCACGCCTCGGGCCGGCCCATCATGATCAGCGCCTACGGCATCGACGCCGGTGGCGCCAACACGCAGGACGTATACAACTACGGCTCGGCCCGAAGGCCCTTGAACTGCACCGTGTTGCACGGCTCGTCGCGCCCCAACAAGCCCATCATGGGCAGTTCGCCCAGCCGTGTGGACATCGATTGGGGCGGCAGCAAGACGCCGGGCGGCGTGGAGTTGTGGACCGTAGGTACCGACGTTGCCAAGGATTGGCTGTCCAACCGCATGCATCTCGCCGAAGGCGCGGGCGCCATGCACTTCAACCAGGCGCTGCCGATCGAGTGGTTTGACCAGATGGTGGTCGAGCAGCCCCGGGTGCGCTGGCACAAGGGCCGCGCCATCCGCGAATGGATCAAGCCCAACGGCAAGCGCAATGAGGCCTGGGACGTCAGCGTCTACAACTTGGCCATCGCCCACCAGCTGGGCCTGCACAAATGGACCCCGCTGGACTGGCAGCGGCTGCGCGACAAACTGATCCCGCCCATCGGCGATCTGTTCGCGCCTGTGCCTGCCATGGATACCGCAACCCAGCCGCCCGCTGCACCAACCGATCTGCCCGTACAGACGTCTGTACCTGCCGAGAGGGCAAACGCCGCACCCGCAGCCCAGCCGCTGGCGCCGCCACCGGCCGCACCGTCCATCCTCCTGCCGCCGATTGCGCCCTCTGCGCCGGCCGGCCGCCGCATCTATTCAAAGGGAATCCGATGATCCGCCCCGAACTGTATGACCCCGAGGCTCTGCGCCTGGCCGCCACTGCACCGACCCCGGACGATGACGTCGACCCGGAAGCCAGCGACGAGCAGCGTGATCTGGACCAGCTGTGCGAACGCTGGGTAGCGTGGAAGGCCACGCGGCGCTTCTACGGACCATCGCCAAACATGGGCTCGATCCTGGGGCAGCTCAGCGGCTCGCGCACCAGGCCACTGCGCACCGACGGGCCGAACGCGGCCTGCAGCGCCGAGCTGGCGGCCTTTCATCTGGCCTATACCTGCCAGCCGGACGCACTCGACAAGCAGGTCTTCGACCTGTACTACGTGCACCGGGTTGCACCTGTGAAGGTGGCGGCCTCAGCCTTGAAAATCAGTCGAAAACACTTCTATTCAGTGCTGGGGGATTTCAGAAAGCGCTTATATTGCGCAGCGCAGTCCATTCTTGCGGAACGAATGGGCCCATAGGAATCTATTCAGGAGAGAGGTAATGCGCAGTACTCGTCATGCCGTTGCGTTGGCGGCTTGTCTTTTGGCCATTGGCGGTCAAGCTTTGGCCATCAACAAGTGCAAGGATGCCAATGGCAAGGTCACCTACCAGGAGCACGCCTGTACCAACGACTCCAAGTCAGCGGAGGTCATCAATGCAGCCCCTGCCATGGACACGGGGGCTGATCAGGCCAGTGCGCAAGCGCGTTTGGCAAAGATGCGGGATGACAACGAGAAGTTCGACGCCATGATCTCCGGCAAGGTCATGCGCGGGATGTCTGAATCGCAGGTCAAGAATTCTTGGGGCAGTCCGACCAAGATCAACAAGACCATTGGCAGCAATGGTGTGAATGAGCAGTGGGTCTATCGCCGTGGCGGCGGTGTATCCCAGTACGTCTATCTCGAGAATGGCGTGGTCACGTCCATTCAGTCGCCGCAGTGAGTGCTGGCAATTCCTCGTTCCTTTAGCTGCAGTCGACCGAAGTGTCAAAGCCTGTTTTGTCACCTCCAGAGGTGACACTTTTTCCGTGGACGGCAGGTGACAAAACACCCCAAAATTCGCAGTAATTCAGGTAGGTCTAAAAAATCCGCCTGACGCAGAAACACCCTCCCGACACCCCACCGCAGCAGCGAAAGTCGGTATCAGCCCCCGGTCTCCGAAAGGAGTCGGGGGCTTTGTTTTGGAGCCTCCATTCATGCTTTCCATCCACCGCACGGGCGCCTCGATCGCCGACGTGATCGCGTCCGTGCGCGGCGTGCCGTCGCGCATGATTCCCTATGCGGCGGCCACGGCGCTGACCCGCTGCGCCAAACAGGCGCAGACCGAGGACCTGCCGGCCGAGATGCGCAAGGTGTTCTCCAACCCCGTGCCCTACACGCTCAACGCACTGCGCATCGAGCCCGCCACCAAGGACAACCTGGTGGCGCGCGTGATGGTCAAGACGGGCGCGCATGCCCCGGGCGTGGCCCCGGAAAACTTCCTGTTCCCCGAGGTCGAGGGCGGCGTGCGCAAGCACAAGGGCCTGGAGATGGCCCTGCGCTACCAGGGCGTGCTGTCGCCCACGCAGTACGCCATGCCAGGCGCGGCGGCCAAGTTGGATGCGTACGGGAACGTCAGCGGCGCCCAGGTCCGCACCATCCTCAACGCCCTCAAGGGCATCCGCGCCGCCAGCTCCACGCGCGACCGTGCCACGGGCGCCAAGCTGCGCAAGGGCCGGCGCCTGGCCAACGACATGTTCGTAGGCCAGCCGCAGGGCGGTGGTCGGCCTGACGGCATCTGGCGGCGCGAGGGCAAGCGTCTGCGCGCCCTGTTCGTCTTCACCAGCAATGCGCCGGACTACTCGGTCCGGCTCGACTTCAGCGGCACCGTGCAGCGCGTGGCGCTGGAGCGCTTCCGTCCCGAGTTCGAGCGCGCGATCGCTGGCCTGCAATCCAAAGGATCTTGGTAATGACTGATGCCGCCACCGAACTGCAGCAGGAGCGGGAGCGCCTGCAGTCCTATCTCGACGCCGAGCAACGCATCCTGAATTCGCAGGAGTACATGATCGGCAACGGACAGACCGCCAGGCGCAATCGCCGCGCCGATCTTGAGCAGGTCCGCAGTGGCATCCAGCAGTGCCGCGCCAACATCGAGCGCCTGCAGGGCCTGGCCGGCCGCGTGCGCCGCGTCGTCTACCTGTCCCCCCGGTAAGCTGCCATGCAACTCAATCTGCTTGATCGCGCGATTGCGGCGGTGGCTCCCGGCTGGGCGGCTGATAGGGCGCTGTCCCGCGCCAAGGTCCAGGCGCTGGGAGCAATGCAGGCCATGGGCGGCGAGATGCCATCCGCCGGCTCTGCCTCTCCACGCCGCTTCTGGAATCCGCGTCCCCGGGATGCCCGGTCGGACACGATGCGCCAACTGCCTTTCCAGCGTGGCGCGTCGCGCGAGCTGGCGCGCACCAGTCCCATCGCGGTGGGTGCCATCAACACCAACATCGACCGGGTCGTGGGCACGGGCCTGGCGCTCAGCGCGCAGCCGAATCTTGCGGTGTTGGGCTGGTCGCGCGATCGCGCTCTGGCGAGGAAAGCCAAGGTGCAGCAGGAATTCAGCCTGTGGGCCGACAGCACCGAGTGCGATATCGAGGGCAAGCAGAATTTCTACCAGCTGCAGGCGCTGGTCCTGCGGTCCGCGCTGGAAAGTGGTGACTGCTTCTCTCTGCTGCCAGATGGCGAGCGCACGGCCACCCAGCCCTACGAGCTGCGCATCCAGGTGCTGGAAGCGGATCGTGTCGGCAACCCCGGCGGCAAGGCTGACAGCGACACCGAGTCCGGCGGCGTGCGCCTGAACGCCCACGGTGCCCCAGAGGCCTACCACCTGTATGACAAGCACCCAGGCAGCGGCTTGCCGAAGCCGGGCGGTGCCTACAAGGGCGAATGGATCGAACGCCTGGGCCGCAGCGGCCGGCGTCGCATGCTGCACCACTTCCGCTGCCTGCGCCCGGGCATGCCACGTGGCGTGCCCTATCTGGCGCCGATCATCGACTGCATCAAGCAGATCTCGCGCTACACCGAAGCCGAGATCATGGCTGCGGTGCTGACCGCCTACCTCACGGTGTTCATTGAGGCACCAGGCGGCAATGCGGCGCCGGTGTTTGATGGCGGCAGCGCGACGCAGAGCGAGGCACCTGCCGACATTGCCCTGGGCATGGGCGCCGTGGTTGGTCTGGCACCTGGCGAGAAGGCAACCTTCGTCAACCCGTCGCGGCCGAATCCCAATTTCGAGCCCTTCATTCAGGCAGTCATCAAGCAGATGGGTATTGCCCTGGGCCTTCCCTTCGAGCTGCTGGTCAAGCAATTCAACTCCAGCTATTCCGCCAGCAAGGCCGCGCTGCTGGATGCCTGGGTGTATTTCCGCAGCGTGCGCTACTGGCTGTCGCTGAGCTTTTGCCAGCCGGTGTTCGAGACCTGGCTGACCGAGGCGGTGGCGCGCGGCCGCGTGCCCGCGCCGGGTTTCTTTGCCGACCCGCTGCTGCGCTGGGCCTACACGCGTGCCGCCTGGCCGGGCGACAGCATGGGCAGCATCGATCCCAAAGCCGAAGTGGAGGCTTACGTCGAGGCCATCGACGCGCGGCTGATGACGCGCGAGCGCGCGGAGTGGGAGCTGTTCGGCAGCGGCTGGGACGAGACCTACGACCAGAAGCTGGCCGAGTACGAGCGCCTGGTCAAGGACGGAATGCTGCCCACACCCAAGGCCGGCGCAGCGGCGCCCCAGCAACCCAAAACAACCCCTCCGAAACAAGCCCCCCAGGAGCAGGAATGAGCACTGATCTCGCCCCCTTGACCGAGACCCATCACCGCCGCCGCATGGTGTTCGACCCGACGATCAACCTCGGTCACATGCTGACTTTCGTCGGCTTTCTGGTGGCCGGCTTTTCCGCGTACAGCACGCTGGACAAGCGCGTCAGCGTCACCGAGATCCAGGCCACCGTCGCCATCGAGCGCATGCGCGAGCAGGACTCGCGCATGAAAGAAACGCTGACGGACATCCGGCGCGACGTCAAGGATCTGCAGAAGTCCATGAACGATGTGAACCGCTACCTGAGCAGCGGGCCGAGCAGGGGAGGCTGACACCATGACGCTGCACGACATGATTCTTGGCGCCTGGGCCATCGAGCCGGGCATGCTGCGCGAGATCCAGGGCATCTACGCCATGCATCTGCGCGGCGAGAAGCTGGACCTTGACGCCATCGAGGCCCGGCTGGGCCGGCCGCTGGCGCACGAACAGCAGGAGTACGAGGTCTTGCCCGGCGGCGTGGCGCTGTTGAAGCTGTCCGGCGTGATGGCCCCCAAGGCCAACCTGTTCATGCGCGTGTCGGGCGGCATCAGCACCCGGCAGGCCACGCTGCAGATTGAAAGCGCCCTGGCAGACGCGCGGGTGCGCAGCATCGTCGTGGCGATGGACACGCCCGGCGGCAACGTGATCGGCGTGCCGGAGTTCGCCCAGGCCATCCACGATGCCGGTGCCATCAAGCCGCTGGTCGTGCACGCCAGCGAGATGCTGCTGAGCGCGGGCATGTGGGCCGGCAGCGGCGCCAACGCTATCTTCGTCAGCGGCTCCGTCGTCAGCGTGGGCAGCATCGGCGTGGTGGTGGACCGGGAGTTCGACCCCTCGTCTCGCGTGCAGCAGGAAAGCATCACCGCCGGCAAATACAAGCGCTTGTCCAAGCCGAACGAGCCCCTGTCCGATGAGGCCCGGGCGGTTGTCCAGGCGGACGTCGACTACGTCTACACGCTGTTCGTGGACGACGTTGCGCGTTACCGCGGCGTCAGCGCCGAGCAAGTTCTCGAGCACATGGCCGATGGCCGCGTGTTCCGTGGCCAGCAGGCCATCGATGCGGGGCTGGTGGACGGTGTCTCCACCCTCGACGCATTGCTGGAGCGCATGGCCGCAGATCCCACCGAGTTCGCGTCGCGCCGCAAGGCCGTGATCAAGCCGGTGGCTCCGTCAGCAAGCGCCGGTGCTGCGCCCAAAGACAAAACCTCAACCCGTGATCCAAAGGAAACAGCAATGTCCGATTCCATCACGCGTGCGTCTTTCGAGCAGGACCACGCCCCTCTCTTCGCGGCCCTCAAGGCCGAGTTCATCGTCCTGGGCTCCACCCAGGAGCGCGACCGCATCAAGGCGGTCCTCGCCGTGGGCGAGGGCCTGCCCGGCCACGAGGAGCTGCTGCAGGGCCTGGCGTTCGACGGCAAGACCTCGGCCGCCGACGCCAGCCTGGCGGTGCTGGGCGCAGAGAAGGCGCTGCGCGCTGCTGCCATCGAGGCCCACAAGCAGGATGCGCCGCCGGCTGCCAAGGGCAGCGCCGCGCCGGCCGACAAGGGCGAAAAGTCCAGGGTGCAGCAGATCGAAGAGGCCAAGACCCTGGCGAAGGAGAAGGGCATCAGCTTCGTCGCCGCGCTCAAGGAACTGGGCTACGCCAGCTGAGCGCCCGGATCGTCAACCCCCTCACTAGGAGCACAACATGCCCTCCGGGAACATTTCCACTCTGACCCTGACCGTGGTGGCGAGCGCCGCCGTCTCTGCCGAACGCTTCGTCACGCAGTCCGGCGGCTATCCCGTCGCCGGCGGCGTTGCCTTCGGCGTCACGCGCACCAGCGCAGCCCAGGCCGGTGATCTGCTGCCCGTCGATGTGCAGGGCACCTCCATCGTCGAGGCGGGCGGTGCCATCTCCCTGGACGCGGCCCTCATGGTCGACGCGCAGGGCCGCGTCGTGCCCTTGACCGTGGGCAGCAAGAGCCCTGTGGCCCGGGCGCTCGGCGTAGCTGCCGCAGCGGGCGAGCGCATCGAGGTGCTGCTGGTTCCGTCCGCCGGCCTGGTCAGCGCTGCTGCCTGATCCATCCCATCCCTGAATCATTCTCTGGAGAAACTCATGCCGCAACCCAACCTTTCCGATCTCCGCGTCGTCGATCCCATCCTCACCGAGGTGGCGCGCGGTTATGGCTCGCCCAATGCCAAGATCGCCAGCATCCTGTTTCCCGTCGTGCAGGTCGGCCAGCGCGCCGGCACCATCCTGGTTTTCGGCCCTGAGAGCTTTCGCCTGGTGAACACGGCCCGTGCGCCCGGTGCGAACACCAAGCGCATCCAGCTGGGCTATGCCAAGGGCAAGTACTCGCTGGTGGATCACCGCCTGGAAGGCCAAGTCCCCATCGAGAATGAAGAGGAAGCCCAGGCCGTTCCCGGCATCGACATGGGCGCCATGGCGGTCAACACGGTGCAGGACGTGATGGCGAATGAGCGCGAGAAGCTCGCAGCCGATCTGGCGCGCAACCCGGCCAACTACCCCACGGAGAACAAGACGGCCTTGTCTGGCTCCAGCAAGTGGACCGACCCCAACAGCAACCCGGCCGAGGATCTCAACGAGGCCAAGGAAGTGATCCGCAAGAAGATCGGCAAGAAGCCCAATGTCATGACCCTCGGCCCCCGGGTGTTGTCGGCGCTGCGCAACCACCCCAAGATCCTGGATCGCATCAGCGTGACGGTGGACCGTGTGCCGGCGACCATCGAGCAGCTGCAGCGCCTGCTGGAGATCGATCGCATCGTCGAAGGCGAAGCCACCTACTTCGAGGACGGTGGCTTCAAGGACATGTGGGGCCTGGACGCCATCCTGGCCTACACCACGCCGGCCTCCATGCAACAGCGCGGATCTCCCAACTACGGCTACACCTACCAGCTCAAGGACCGCCCCCAGGTCGAAGAGCCGTACTTCGGCAAGAACGAGCAGACCTGGTACTACCCTGTCTGCGACGCCTACAGCCCCGAGCTGGTCGGCGCTACGGCGGGCTTCCTGTTCCAGGGCGCGGCAGCGTAACGGCCATGCCGAAGTACACCGTACTGTCGCCCGTCAAGCATGACGGGAAGCGCCACAGCGTGGGCAGCCCCATCACGCTCAAGGCCGACGAGGGCGCGGCTCTGGTCGCGCTGGGCGTGCTGGAGGACCCAGCGATCGACGCAGCCCGTGCTGCAGCCGAGAAGGCCGAAGCCGAGCGCCAGGCTGCCGAGGAGGCGGCAACCGAGAGGGCCGAAGCCGAGCGCCTGGCTGCCGAGAAGGTAGCGGCCGAGCAGGCCGAAGCCGAGCGCCTGGCCGCTGAGAAGGCAGCAGCTGAGCAGGCCAAGGGCGGAAAGGCCTGACCATGCTGGACCTCGACCGCGATCTGCGCGAGGTGTTCTACGGCGACGACTTCGCCCTGACGTTCTCCATCGAGCGCCAGGGCGCTGTCGTGGGCTCGGCCGCAGGGATTCTCGGCGTCATGGACGACGAGGCCCTGGATGGCCGGGTCTTCGCTGCAGAGCGCACGCTGCGGCTGCCCTCGATGCACGAACTGCGCGAGCGCGATGTGCTGATCATGCTGGCCGATGAGCCCACCATCGGCGTGCGGATCGGTGACCGTTTCCGCGTACTGGCCGAGCCGAAGCGCGTCAACGATGGATCTGAGATGGAGGCGCTGCTGGGCAGCGTGCAGCCATGAGCCAGCCCCATCCTGACGTGCTGCGCTATGGCGCGCCTTTCGTGATCGGGCGCACCGTCTACCAGGCGCTGCAGGCTGCACCAGGTCTGCAGGGTGCTGTGTTGCGCGACAACCCCTTGGCCGCTGCCGACCTGAAGACAGGCGGGCGGGTGCTGTTCGTGGAGGACCAGGCGGACAAGCCCAGGGGCGACCAGCCCGGCCAGCGTCCCC
>Ga0067045_1028977_pt1 | contig 25219 bp, 21 predicted proteins | sample TerdegcTABiofilm_FD_59184 | JGI IMG/M metagenome (GOLD analysis project Ga0067045, IMG submission 59184) | Combined Assembly of (Gp0054472, Gp0054536) Wastewater bioreactor microbial communities from Singapore -Terephthalate degrading... | reverse complement strand
GCACTTGGACAGTCGTAGCCATATTCACCCAAGATTCGCTGATTAGTTGCTTGCCATTCCAGTTGCCTTTATTTAGAAATAGATGACCAAAGCGCGCCAGTTCAAGCGAATTTGTGCGCATCCCGCCAGTCCAGTTGAGTATGCGACCATTTGGCGAGTCGTGAGGTTGCCATCGCCATTTAGTCATACCTATTGGATCAGCAATACGCCTTTGGAATATGTCTTTAAGAGATTCGCCTGCGATTGTGGTCAAGACTTTGCCAAACTGCATCATGGCTTCATCCCAATAGCGAAACTTTGTTCCGGGTGGGAATAATGGTTCAGACGGCGGTTCTGGATTCCAAGAGTCAGTCCTTCCATTGCTGTCTGCCTCGTATCCGCCCTCTATCTTTGCATCATATCCCGATGTCATTGTGGCAAAATGGCGTATTTTTACATCAGGATAAAGATCAACAAGGTCTTTTGAGTAATCTTTTGCATAAGTATCAAGCGTCACTTTGCCATCATCTATCAACAAGCCCAAAATGGTGCTTGTAAAAGATTTTGTTGCAGAGAAAAGGAGTATTTCCTCATCGCTATCTTTGCCCTTCCATATCAAATATCCATTGCGGATGATGACTGTAGTATCTATTCCACCACAATCTTTTAGCTCTTTTTGCAGATAGTCCATCGCAAGCTTTAGTTTTTCAGAATCAACGCCCTGCAATTCAGGGGTTGATTCCTGCCAGCTTTCTTCTGGAAAAACATTAGCCTTTGATAAAGCAATAATCAGAAGCATATTTAGATAAATCATGCCCAAACTCCCATTATCTTATATTAATTTCGGCAACAACTCCGCCACTTTCCTGATCGCCCCTGCCATATCTTCAATATCTTTCATGGCAAAGTTTTCGTTAAAGCCTGTAATGACTATATGATTCAGTGCATCTTCGGTTTTTGGACACATACCTTTTGTATAATCAATCTTACGTCCACCATGACAGCCATCAAACGGATGTGTTGAGTTACCAAAAGTCTTTTTCCCTGCGAGTGCCTCTAAGCATATAAATATCGGTTCGGCAATATATCCGCCTGATGCGCCAACACCCTCTTTTGATAATGCCTCTGCAAAAGCCTTATGCGACCATGCTTCTATACGCAACGGAAAAACCCAATAGCCATGTTCAGAACCTTCTGTTATTGGTGGTGGAATTAGCCCATCAATATCGCTGATTAACTCTCTCAAATGATTACCAAGCTCCATTCTTTTCTCAACAACCCCACGCACTTTCTTAAGCTGTGCAAGTCCAACAGATGATTGAAGTTCTGTCATGCGATAACATGGGGCAAGGAATTCGTAGCATCTTGCCCCCCAGCCGGGCTGATAATTCCAACCTTTATCTCTGAAAAGCGACATCCGTCTTGACCATTCGTCATTATTCGTGATAGTCATTCCACCATCGCCAGTAGTCATGTATTTTGATTGCTGGAGACTGTATGCGGAAATATCGCCCCATGTTCCAAGATATTTCCCTTTATACTTGGTTGCATGTGCCTGACTGCAATCTTCAATCAATGGAATATTATGCCTTCTGGCAATATCAATCATCGCATCAACATTACAGGCATTGCCGAAAAGATGGACAATTAATATAGCCGCCGTTCTATCAGTTATCTTTCTCTCAACGTCATTTGGGTCCATGTTATATGAATCATCAATATCTGCAAAAATCGGGATACAGTTTTGATAGACTATCGGCACAATCGTTCCGCCATCAGTAATTGGAGCAGTAATAATTTCATCACCGGGATTTGGATTTATAGTTCCGATCGCAATATGAATTGCCGCTGTTCCTGACGTTGATGCTACAGAGTGTTTAACGCCGTAGAATTCAGCAAATTCTTTTTCTAATGCTGTTGTCTTTGCACCCCGTAAACCGAAGAGATTTTGTGATCTTATTGCTTCTGTTACAAGCTCAATCTCTTCTTCTCCAAAAGGGGTTCTTGCTGGGAAAGGCTCTTTGCGATATGGTTCTCCACCATCAATAGCTAATTTTGGCATACCTATCTCCTTAATTTGCTATACTAACATCAGTTCGATATAAGAATAAACCACAAAGACACTAAAACACAAAGTCTTACAAGAGATTAAAGAATTCAATCTTATTTCCTGCCTCGTGCCTTTGTGTCTTGGTAGTAAATATAAATTCCTAAGCCAAACTCACGTTATATTATGTTAATTTTCCCTCTTCCACTAATCTGCGAATCTGTTGAACAGAAAGACCTGCTAAACCTAATCTTTCAACAGTTCGCCCTTCTGCCCAATAATTTCTTCTATGAAGAATATTAGCCAGATGTATTATCGCTTTTATTGTAGGAACAGGAACTCCCAATTGATCGCCCAAAGATGCCATTGGCACAAGGCTTGTGGGAATTTCCTCTGTTATATAACGATGATCTAATGTATTTGGCGCTTTAATCCCGGAATATCCCGTATTTGCCTGCATAGCACTATAAAGGTCATTACCAGCAGCACCATAGGCTAAATAAAGCCATTCACGAGCAGTTGATACTTTGATCCCAAGTGCTTCTGCTACCGATACTCTTTCTGCATCTATTTCTTGAAGTATTTTTGCGACAGACGGGCTTGCGCCTTCGTGGTAATATTCGAAATCGCCATGTCTTTCCTCAATCCATGCTGTATTGAGTATTGTCAATGCAGGATGAAACACAGAGCCAATATTATTTAGGCTTGTTTTGAGAACATTATCACCCGGAGTAAATTGTGGCAATACTTTCTTAATGCTAGGTAAGACATCAGGGATATGATAGGCTGGTATGGTAGCAAGTGGAACTGAATTTTTGATTGAAAATATCTTAACCTGTGCTGGATTGGTTATGCGACAGGCATAAAGCAAAGTTTCTGCCTCTGCTATAAAAGGATATGTTTTAATACCAATCTTGCGTAGAATTTCTGTAAACTCTAAAGCCCCGCCTGTTCTGCCGGGATTTAAGACAACGACTTGACCATCAGTAAGGTATGGACCCAAAAGGTTTGCCAATGTATAATGAGCAGTTGCAGGAGTAACAATCATTACTAGATCAGTCTTTTCAAGGGCTTCTTGTGGATCGGATGTTACCACATTTAATTTGGCAAAACCATTGATCTCACCTGTTACATTTATCCCACCATTTGTCTTTATAGCTAATAGGCGTTCAGGGCTTCTGTTGAAAAGATTAACTTTACATCCCAAAAGCGATAGGTGCGATGCCATCGCCAATCCGCCATTGCCAGCACCTGCAACGCATACTGAGGGCAAATCAGCAGGAAGTTCTATCTCTCCCAAAGAACTTTCATATTCTTTAAAAACTTCCAGAACACCAATTTTTGACTGCGCATTGTGCAAGCCATTTATAAAGCCTTCTGTTCTTAATAAATGTCCAATCCTTGCCAGAATTTTTAAATGCAATTCCGTTGATGATTTTGGACTTAATATCAAAAATACAAAATTTACCAATTTTCTATCAATAGACGCAAAATCAATACCTTCACTACTTCTACCAAAAGCAATTATCGGTTGATGAACAGCCGAAGTGCAAGTATGAGGTATTGCTATTCCGTCTCCCAAGCCTGTCGTTTGTGCCTGTTCTCTTGCTAATAGACTTGATAGAGCCTCTTCTTTTTTGATTAATCTTCCAGACCTCGAAAGTGATTCTGTTAATTCGGTAATAGCTTCTAATTTGCTTTTAACACCAAGTTCCATTAAGATAGCATCTTCTATGATAAGGTCGTGAAGTTGCATGAATGCACCTCCCTATTTTGTTATTATATAATTATGAATTCAAGTCGGTTTTAACCTGTATTATATAATAACGCCAATTATAGATAGTTGTTTACCTCTTAATGTATTAGCTTATATAGCAATTAGCCTGAAAACGATATAATACTACTATTTTTGAGAATTTCAGGTAAGTCATCTGGAAAACTTTTAATCTTACGAAAGTCTGGAACAGGCAGCGGAATACTTCCTTTATTTATTGATTCTTCTGATACTATACCGGGAACTGTCATATCCATAGCGTCATATATATCAACAGGCGGTTTGGTATCATTCAAAATACAATCAATAAACTCACGAATCTCAAAATAATCTCCTCCTCCATGTCCTGCCTTTAACGCCTCTTCTGTAGGATTGCGCCATATTTCGGGCATAAATTCCTGCTCAAAGTCCCATAAAGAATGCCAAGTAATATCCTTATGATAATCTGCAAGCCATATTTTATGATCATCTCCAAATCCTCTTGGTGATTCATAACAGCCTTTTGTTCCTTGAAGTGAATAATATGTTAAGTTATGTGGTCTGTCCGAAAGCATATCAAGCCTGATATTTATCTGTCCACCACGAGTAGTTTTACACATCATTGTCGTGCTATCTTCATTTTCATATATATTGCCTCTTGGATCTTTATAATGATGTCCGCTACCCATGCAACAGACTGTCTCAACTCGATCCTTAAACCATTGAAGAACAGGGCCTAAGCTGTGTGTGGGATATGTGCATCCATTTCTGCCCGTCTGCCATTTTCTACGCCATACAGTTACCTCGTTTAACCCCTTTAATTCATGGATATATTCACCTTCACCGAAATATGGTTCACCAAAAAGCCCTTGATCTGCCATCGCACGGATTAATACATTTGGCTTCATATATGTATAGTTTTCAGCCATCATATACTTACATTTACTATTCCTGACTGCGGAAACAAGCTTCCAACATTGCTCAAGGTCTGTCGCAGCAGATACCTCTGTAATTACGTGTTTTCCTCTTTCCAAAGCCATTATCGCCTGAGGAGCATGTAATGGCATGGGTGTTGATACGATAATTATATCCAAGTCAGAATCAACCATTTTTTCATAATCTGTATACCTATTCTCTACACCATATCTATTTGCAGTATCATTCAAAACATCCTCTCTGATGTCGCATAAAGCATGGAGTTTGGTTTCAGTTACAGTTTGAATAGCACGAACGAAGCCAGAACCACGTGGGGCGCCTACTATACCAACTTTAAGTTCATTCTTCATTATTTTACCTCGTTAATATTAAGCTTTTATAACCATAATTATACACCATAGGATAGAATCATAATTTTATTGGTTAGATTTAATTTTACATCAGACGTATATTACAAAATAAATCAGCGAAAATCCGCTAAATCGTTTAATCTGCGTTCTATTATTTAAATAAAAAGTCATATCCCTAATACACAATATCTATTGGAATATTTCCTTCTCTATGAGATTGACTGATTGCAAAGTCGATCTGCCTATCAATACGTCCATTAAAAGCACCGTATTCAGGCTCAACGTTTTCTCTGACTGACTTCATAATGCTTGCCAATTCTGATGCTATAGTTATCAGACCATCACTGATTTTATATTTCTTAAATGGATTATCCCATACTATTTCAGGATCGGTGTCTGCAACAAATTTATCTAAGACATCCATGCCATCAACATTACAGGTTAGACGTTGGATGTTAATCTGCTTTTTATCATCTTTATCTTTAAGCATAAAAATCTTATCGCCAACAGCCATGCCATTTTCACCGTAAAACTCAGTTGAGCTAATGCCCCTTAAAGGCGAACCCCATGTCAAATTTGTGAAATGCGAGAAACCTAACGCCCCATTTTCAAAGAAATATATCTCATGGCAGGTATATTCTCTGTTGACGCTTGATCCACGATAATTATGCTCTGCAACTGGAAAATTCCCATCAATTCCGATAACCCGCTTTATCTTCACATCGAAGCCGATATAGCTTCTAACAAGACTGACTGCGTGATAATCATGAGTTAGGTTGTTATTGTGACCGCGCCATATTTTGCCGAATACACCATTTAATATAAGTTCCCGTTTAATACGTTCTGATGGCATACGATAGAGATTTTCCGCAGTTTCTATATATGCGCCTTTCTCTTTGGCAAGAGCTATGAGCATATCTGCATCTTCAACTGCAGAAGCTATTGGTGTCTCTGTAACAACGCTAATTCCTCTCTCGAGTACAGCTTTTGAGACTATATGAGCATTGGCAGGATTAACTATAACAGCAACAAAATCAGGTTTTTCCTCATCAAGCATTTTATCAACATTAGAATACCATTTTACGCCATATTTATTAGCTTGTTCCTCACCACGAGGAGCGCCTGTATTGCATACAGCGACAAGATTAAGCTGATCTTTGAGTAAGTCTATTGTTGGTATCCATGCCCCGCTTGCTCTGCGACCAGCGCCAACGACAGCAACATTTAGTTTATCCATTTCTTATCTCCTTAATAGATTATATTATAAATTAACCTAGCTTTGGGAATTCCGTAACTCTTAAATTTGTGCATCCATAAGGTATTAATGTTAGTTGCACTCTTGGTTGTGTTGAGCTAACAGGACTTACAGGTAAGACTCCCGCTGCATTATGCTCAATTATCCATTCTGGAAGAAGAGCGCCACCAACTTTGGCAATAACAGGCGCCCCATCAGGAGAAAATGGACAATTCCCTACAGGTCTTGATTCAAAGGCTATGGAGTTCTGGATATGCTCTTCATCAATATCAAGAGCGTAGTTCCATTGGGTTGTTGGATAAACTTCATAATCAGCATGAGGTTCTTCTCCACGAACTTTTTTCCAAGATTCGCCAATTTTAAGTGAATATACCAAAGCCCCACGCTCTATTGAAATACTATTGTTATAGCGTCTTTGTGTTCTGACGTTCATTGGCAATTTTAGAGATATTGAAGTATCACCATTCCATTCCTGATCAACACAATGGAATGTTCCAGCCTTTGCCTTTATCGACATACCATCAATATCCAATTCTGCACCATCAGCCCATTCAGGGATGCGTAGATAAACTGGAAATTTAGCTGGTTGATCAGATTTTATTATAAAACTCAAACGATCATCAAACGGATAATCAGTATTAACAGATACACTAACAGGCTTGCCTTTTATATCTGTATTAACTTCACATGGGGCATAGGCAGTTGCAACCAATCCACCATCTTTCGTTTTCATCCACAGATGAGAAGCAAACTTAGGAAATCCTTGATGAAGGTTAGCAGTGCAACAACCATAATTTGGCTCTAAGCCAAAGATATTAGCATCTGCACCATTAGTAGCATAAACCTTATCTTGCGAGATTCTGCATACGACTTGATTTGCCTGTTGATCGTATTGATGCGCCCACATATCAGGCGAAAATGTTGCAGGTAAGGCGTTAAATGTTATCTTCTCAAGCCTATCTGCTAATATTGGATCACCTAAGATACTGATGAGATTCTCAAGAGAGAACATATATTCAACAACGGCACAAAGTTCAGTCCCTTGTGATGGGCTTAATCCCGCATAATGCTCATCACCAGTGAAAATGCCAGTAACTTGACCATGATATTTATCCAGCATTTCCATAACTTGATAAACTGATTTTCTGTCATTATCATTGTTTGTATATCTGAACCAAACACCCGAAGATTTTACAGCCATAGCATTATTAACGACATGAGTAGTCTGATTAAATCCCTCTGTAAGCCTTTCTTTATACTTAAAATCAGCGAAATGTGCGCTCCAATCATATCCTTGATCGTGCATTTTCTTTGCAAGCTTTAACAGCCATTCTTCGCCTGTGCGCTCATATAACCAAAAGACACTCAAAACACCATCAGCCCAACGAGATCTTCCCCAATCGAACAAAGGTTGAGTATCAAGCAATGTATCTAGCTTATGAAGTGCTTTTTCTATAACATTAGCTATCCTTTCATCACCAGTAACTTCATTATATTGTGTCATTGCCTTCATAATGATAAATATTGGCCACGGATCATATTCTCTATATCTACCATAATGCACAGGTCCCAGCCAACCGTCATTATGTTGATGTTTTATTATATAGTCCATCCATTTATGAACCTTTGCTTTGAGTTTTTCATCATCAAGCAAGAATGCAAGTGGGATAAAGCCATCAAGCCAATATGGCGCTCGCTCCCATCCTTCAGCCTCTCCGCCTATCCATCCGCTTTTGGCAATATCGTTCCAGAATTCGTCAAGATGACCGCTGAGTCCATCTGCCTGAATACGCAATTGATTTAATAACCATCCACTAGGTTTTATACAGCCCAAAGGTAATGGTAAAAATGCCTTTTCTACTAATTTAGTCATTACATTACTCCCTTATTAATTTTGCTTGTTTTATACACTCAAAAAATACATATCTGCGGAAAATTATAATTGATGATAGTTTAATGCTGTTCTGATTCCACTTTCTCTTTTAGCCATTGATTAATTAAAATACTAGAAGATGTCCCTTTTTGATTGGCGATTATGCGTATCTGCTTGGCTAAATCCTCTCCAATATCAACGTAATTTTTATTTTTACGTAAATCAACCGAAAAATGCGCTTCTTGAATATCATCATAATCAAGGAAGCTATGCTCATCCCAAAATTCCAAAGCTTCATCTATGTCATATTTTCAGGTATTTTATCTCTTGGCATATCAATAATTTCCTCTCGCCAGATAAAACCATCAATTTTCATGTAGTTCTCCTATTTTGAATAAAAAATATATGCCATATTTGAGCAAACGTCATACAAGTAATAGTTGGATTTGGCTTTAAGTTACTTTTTGAAAATATCATCTGGCAGTTTGAATTTGTCAATAATACCTTTCAAATAAGCATCTGATATTTCTGGATTTTTTCCATGAAATTTTAGAGGATAGGAATATTGCCTCTGTGTTCCAAAGACAAGCCCTTTTATCTTGAAAGGATGCTTGCCTTGACCTGTATTTTCTATATGAAGCCCATAAGGCTTTAATAATTGCTGGAGTCTGTTTAGTCTAAGCATATTGTAGAATAAGACTTTTTTCTTTTTTCAAAGATTTCTTTATAGCTAGTTCCCAATCTTGAGGAATGTTATCAATATTATCCTTCTCTTTCTGATAGCGTAACTCGTAAAACATTTTCCAATATTCAATTGGAGATGGATCATATATGCTTTGCCCTTCGGGTATGTCCTCAAGATATATTTCAATTGCCTCTTTTATATCTTCTTTACATTCTTCTATTGTATCTCCCCAAGACATAATACCAAAATCAAGGCATCTAATATAATAGGCATCTGATTCGTATGTAATTAGAAAATCAAGCCTTATCTGTCCAATATCTGATAATTCAAGAAAACCCGTTAATGCTTCTTTTGGAATAATATGAGTATCCATTTATTTATCACCTTCTCAATGTGTTATTTGGACATGACATAAAGATCATCTCCATATCTGCGAAAAATTATGCTTGATGATAGTTAGGTTTCGCTACTTAATCTGGCTTACCAACTAAATCAAATAATCTTTAATATATTGTTCAAGAACCTTTAATGCAATTTGATCTATAGACAATTTTTTAATTGGCAGATATGCTAATTGCCTATTTTTTACTGTCCTTAATTTTGTGCCATATTGACCTATTTGAGTCATTAGGTTGGATTGAGGAACGAAATCCAACACTACACCATAAATTTCTATATATATATTTATTATATATTCAATATATCAACAAATATTCCAATTCAAAAAATATGCTTTTTTTCGAAACGAACCCAATTTTGTTGCCATCAAAATCAATGCAAACCCCTGTCAAATATAATATAGCACATTATCAGCCATCATGCAAACTCCCAAGAAATTCCTTAACAACCGATATAAATTCCCTTGCCTATTGAAGAATCTCTTGGGTTTGCTCGTTAGTTATTTTTTTGCCAACGCCATAATCCCCACTAACTCATATTCTTACACCTTCACGACGGACATTTAGCAAAAATGGGTCTTGATCATGCTCAAAATGCTCTTTTGACATAAACGCCCTTGAAATAACTATGTCATACTCAAGTGAAAGGTCAGATACAATGCTTGATGTCCGTTTTATTAGGTCGCTATAATTAAATTCTCCGTTTATTATTACGAGTATATCAATATCAGAATCAACTTTGGCGTTTCCCCTTGCCTGAAAGCTAAAAAAGTAAAATATCATATAGTTTTTCTGCCAATATCAACGAGAATTTTTTCGCAATTCTCTCAAAATTTAATCCAATTGTGATCTTTGCATATCAGACAGCTATCAGGACTATTAGTCATGTAGCCCAACAACATAACTTTTTCCAGCACAGGCATTAAACACAGCAACTCCCTGATCTATCTTGGCTTCTATTGCTTTGCCATCAGATTCAACCTTCACATCCATTCCCGTTCTGACCTTGCATTGTCCATTGAGAGATGCACGTATAATAGCCTCTTTAAACTTACCGTCTTTCCAAGCAATGTCAACCTCATATCCGCCTCTTGCGCGTAAACCTTTGACATAGCCATCTTTCCATTCCATAGGCAATGCTGGCAGAAGGTTTATCTCTCCTGCATGGCTCTGGATCAGCATTTCAGCTATTGCTGATGTTCCACCGAAATTGCCGTCAATCTGAAATGGCGGGTGAGTATCAAACAAGTTTTTAAGCGTGCATTTTTCCAGTAATGCCCTGAGATTGCTGTATGCCTTCTCTGGTTCTTCCAAGCGTGCCATGAAGTTCACAAGCCAAGCCCGACTCCATCCTGTATGTCCTCCACCATGCGAAAGGCGATATTCAAGCGATTTTCTGACTGCTTCCGCAAGCTCTGGAGTCCCTCTAAGCGTTATCATTCTTCCGGGGTGTAATCCGTAAATATGCGACATGTGTCGATGACCCGGTTCTGGCTCATCATAATCTTCTATCCATTCTTGTAAACGCCCTGTCTTTTTGCTTATCTGCAAAGGTGCAAGCCTATCCAATGCGGATACAAGTTCCGCCCTGAATTCTACATCAAAAGGCTCATTTTCGCTGAGTGCGTCAATAGCCTCAATGCAATTTGTGAATAGATCGTTTATAATCTCAAGGTCGATCGTTGATGCGTAAGTGAACATTGATGTTGTGCCATCAGCCTTGCGGAAGCTGTTTTCTGGTGAATGAGAAGGATTTGTGACGAGTTTTCCAGCAACAGGCGTTCCTTCTGGTGCTTCAACGAGAAAATCAAGCATAAATTTTGCAGATTCCTTCATTAACGGATATGCTCTATTCAATAAAAACTCTTTATCCATGCCAAATAAATAATGCTCAAATGGATGTTGACTTAACCATGCTGAACCAATAGGAGATATTCCCCAGACACCATCAGCAGGGACAGTGAATCCCCATATATCAGAAAGATGATGGACTACCCAGCCCCTTGCTCCATAATGAATTCTTGCAGTTCTTTTCCCCGGTTCAACGAGTGAATCCATATAATCAAACAATGGCAAATGACATTCTGCAAGGTTGCAGACCTCTGCAAGCCAGTAATTCATCTGTAAGTTTATATTAGTATGATAATCAGCATTCCAAGGGGCGTTTATGTGTTCATTCCAGATGCCTTGAAGATTGGCAGGCAGACAGCCGGGGCGCGAACATCCCATCAGCAAATACCTGCCGAACTGGAAATATAACGCAAATAATTGCGGGTCATCTCCGCCATTTTGCAAATTGGATAATCTCTCATCTGTTGGCAAATTTACTGCATCTGTTGTTCCCAGATCAATGTCAACACGATTAAAAATTCCCTGATGATCGGCTATATGAGCATATTTTATGTCAGCATAGGATTTGTTTTTAACTGCGGACAGGTAGTCTTCACATCTTTTATAAGGGTTTGCACTTGTATCATTTTGATTGATATAGTTTGTTGCACCTACAACCAGCAAAGTGACTGCATTGGCATCTTTTATGCTTAATGCTTCGTCTGTTGCGCAAACGTTTCCACCTTCTGCCAATGCCTGAACGTAACAAGCAAACTTTATGCCTTCATCACAGCATTTTCCATGCAATATAAGGCAATTATCCGCAAATTTTTTTGTTGATGCGTTTTCTTGACGTGTCAATAATGCCTTAAATGATATTGGTTTATCAGCCTCAATTCTGACAGCGATAACCTGATCAACTGCAGAAGCGAAAACTTCTCTTTTTATTTTAACTCCATTGGCGTTATAGGTTGTGGTTGCAATGCCTGTTTCAAGGTCTAATTCTCTGTAATAGTCTGTTATTTCCTTTTTATTCTCAAATTCAAGATGTAGATCTGCAAGCGGTTGATATGATTTCACCCTTTCTGGTATGCCCATCATTTTTTGCGCTGATAATTCTGTTGCTTCTTTGTTTTTGCCCTCAAAAAGCAGTTTTCGCACTTCATATAGAGCGTCGAGTGCATCTAGATTATTATGATCAAAGGCATATCCATCCCAAACAGTTTCTTCATTTAACTGCAATCTCTCTGTATCTGTTCTACCAAAAACCATCGCACTGATTCTACCATTGCCAACGGGCAATGCCTCCACCCATTCTTTTGCTGACTGACGGTACCATAAAACATATTTTCCCATAATAAAAAACTCCTAGTATTAGTTAATACTCGTATAAAGACCTATCAAGAGGAATTTTTTTCTCTGAATAAATCAATTTTTTAACATTTAAAAAATTCTATGATTTTCTTACCATTTTAGCCATAGTAATATCTTGTGTCAAGAGTATCTATTTGATGAAATAAATCTAAAATCTTGTGTTTGAATATTGTGTGTAGTATAATATAACAGCGATATGATTTTTTTACACAATTAATTTTTCTGGAGTATGTATAAAATATGAAAAAGTTCTGGTTAGATGCTAGGGAATGGAATAGAGATATAGTTACAACTGCGCTCGAAAGTGGTGCAGATGCAATTTTCGTTAAACCCGAAAACGTTTTACAAGTCAAAGAACTAGGATTAATACAGATTATCGCCGAGAATGGTGATATAAAGCCTGATGAAGATGTAATAGAGATTAGAATCAATAGCAAAGAAGATGAAAATAAGGCAATAGAACTAGGTTCTTCAAAGATCGTTATAGTTGAGACTTCTGACTGGATGGTTATTCCTCTGGAAAACCTCGTTTCCAAAACAAAGAATATTATTGCTCATGTGAGTAGCTATGAGGAAGCTAGGCTTGCCATTGAGGCTCTCGAAATAGGGGTCGATGGTGTTTTGCTAAAAACCAGTGATATGAATGATATAAAGAAAGTTTCAAGACTATTAAAAGAATCATCAGAAAATATCGAATTGATTACCGCAAAAATAACAGCAAAGAAACAACTTGGTCTTGCAGATAGAGTTTGTGTTGATACATGCACTAACATGATTGGTAGTCAAGGGATGTTAGTTGGTAATTCAAGTGGAGGCATGTTTCTTATACGTGCAGAAAATATAGAAACTCCATATTGTGATCCGAGACCTTTTAGAGTTAATGCTGGTGCTGTCCATGCTTACATCAGGATACCAGATGGTAAAACTAGGTATCTTTCAGACTTAAAAACAGGCGATCAAGTCCTGATAGTCAATGACAAAGGTAAAACAGAAGTTACTTTTGTCGGAAGGAGTAAGATAGAACGAAGGCCTATGATGTTAGTTGAGGCTGAATGTAATGGTCAAAAAGTATCACTGGTTTTGCAAAATGCAGAAACAATAAGGTTGACAAGTCCAGATGGTTCTCCTATTTCTGTAACTCACCTTAAAATTGGTGATGAAGTCCTTGTCTATTTAGAGGAATCGGGGAGGCATTTTGGCATTAAGATTGATGAAACAATCTGTGAAAAGTAATCTTAAAGGAGGAAAGGTTATGCGCAAAACATTAATTTTGCTTGCTTTGTTTAGTTTAACACTCTTGTTTAAATGCTTTGACGCCCAAGCGTTACTTCTGGAATTCAAGAATGATAAAGCTCTTGATTCATGGAAACCTGTTGGTGGTGAATGGCAAGTTAAAAATGGTCTCTTAGAGGGCAAAACCACTGGCTATCAAGACCTTATGCTTAATGTAGCGGGAGTTGCTGGTTGGACAGATTACACTTTTGAAGTAAAAGGAAAGCTGACAGCGGGGCGTATATGGGGTATGTGTTTTCGTTATGTTGATACTTCAACAAATTACAGAATCAACCTATATGATGATCTTGATGCGACAAATAACTTTTATGTTTACAAACGTGTTAGCGGGGCATTCTCTGAAGTTTTCAAGGTCGGTGTTGGTAAGATAGAAAAAGAAGAATGGCATACAATAAAGCTAACCGTTGAGGATAATTTAATTATGGTTTATCTTGATGGAGACCTCAAGATTGAAACCAAAGACGCAGCAGGGGTTATTAAAGAAGGTGGTATTGCTCTTGAGGGTGAAACAGGCACAGCTTTTCTGGTTGAATATGTAAAAATTGATGGTAAAGGCATTCCCGCAACAGCAATTGATCCAAAAAGCAAAATTGCTTCCTTTTGGGGAGAAGTCAAAACAAAATAAATCTTATGAGAACTTATTTTAATCATATTGGGACACATTATAAAGTGTCCCTCAAAAAATACAAGGAGCATAAACTTGCACGGACCGATGAGGTTTCACCATATTTCTGATCAGGAGCCAGAGAAGCCCAAAGAAGAAAAGCCTAAAGAATTTACAAAACGTATTGCCTATGAATTCAACAATAGGAAGAAGCAAATTATTCAGGCTTCTAAAACATATTTGAGGCTTCTTCATTATGTTCGTCCTTATTGGCATCTAGCATTGATAGTGCTTATCTTATCAGGTTTATCATCATTTACGTCTATTCTTCCTACACAAATAACAGGTGTTGCCATAGATCAGATATGGGCAGCAGGTGATTCTGCTATAAACCATAATACTGATAATAATCCTCGTCCATCAAGGGTAGAACAAAAGGGGAAAACACTCACAATACAGCCCTTTATTGATAAAGCAACTAACTATTTATCCGCAAACTTGATGCAAGATAAAAATCGCTTTATTGTTACTTTTGTTGTGCTTGCTTTAGCTTTTTTAGCATTTCATTTTCTCAGTCAAGGCATATCAATAGCCAACGGGTTTATAATGACCAAACTCGGTAATACATTGACCTATGATATGCGAAATAATGTCTATGATCACCTTCAAAAGCTTTCTCTCAAATTTTTCGAGGACCGAAAAACTGGTGATCTCATGTCTAGGGTGATTAATGATGTTGACTCCCTGCAGGATGTTATGGTTGGCCCTGTAATATGGTTTATTACAGACATGCTAAGGCTTTTCTGGATATTGTATTTATGTCTAAAATGGGATTGGGAATTGACCCTTTTATCTCTTCTTGTAACGCCTATTCTTATTATTTCTACGGTTCTATTCGGTATATATATGAGAAAAAAATTCATGCTTTTACGCCAAAAAATAGGTGAGCTTAATGCAGTTATTCAAGATAATATTTCAGGTATAAGAACGATAAAAGGATTTGCAAGAGAGGACTATGAACTTAACAAATTCAAAAAGACTAATGATGAAAATAGAAAGATTCAGATAAATGTTGGTTATCTAAATACAGCCTTTCATCCTTTAATTTCAACACTTATGCAGACAGGTTCGCTTATTGTTTTGCTATATGGCGGAATAAAAGTTCTTAAGGGGGAAATGGCTCCGGGCATGTTTGTTGTATTTTTTCCTTATGTAAATATGCTTTACGGACCAATAATGGGTGTAAGTAGATTTTTCAATTATATAATCAGGGCGCTTGCATCTGTTGATAGGGTGTTTGAAATTCTTGACACAAAACCTGATGTTGCTGATAAAGAAGACGCAATAGAACTAAAATCCATAAGGGGAGAAATGGAATTCAGGAATGTAAGTTTCAGTTATGTAGAAGGAATTGATGTTCTAAAAGACATTAGCTTTAAATCTTTTCCGGGTCAAATGATCGCCTTTGTTGGTCCTAGTGGAGCAGGAAAAACAACAGCAATAAATATGGTAGCTAGATTTTATGATCCAAAAGGTGGGGATATTTTTGTCGATGGATATAACCTAAAAGATGTAAAGCAAATATCTTTAAGACGGCAGATGGGAATAGTGCTTCAAGACCCTTTTTTGTTTAACGATACGGTGAAGGCAAATATTGCCTATGGAAAAATAGGTGCAACTGATGAAGAGATTATAGAATCAGCAAAAGCAGCTAATGCACATGATTTTATCATGGAACTACCGAAAGGATATGATACAATTGTTGGAGAAAGAGGGATCAAACTTTCTGGTGGGCAGAAACAACGTATATCAATTGCACGTGCAATTTTGGCTAATCCTAGAATACTTATACTTGATGAGGCAACTTCCTCTGTTGACACTGAAACTGAAATGCAGATACAAACTGCAATTCAGCGATTAGTCAAAGATAGAACAACCTTTGTAATTGCGCATCGTCTCTCGACCGTCCATAGTGCAGATTTAATTATTGTGCTTGATGATGGCAAAATTGTTGAGATGGGAAATCATTGTGAGCTTATTTCTCATAATGGAGTTTATAATCGCCTATACGAAATTCAGTTTAAAACTGTTTCGGTTGACAATCAGCAATCCAAAAATGAATTGCCAAAAATTAATTTTCAAACAATCAAACAAGATTTGACAAATGGAGATTACAAAAAGACAGATGATATAGATGATATATTTTAAAATATTTTTTTAGGTTGGATTATGCACCAACCTAAAATAGCAGAGATTACCATCTAAATCTTTTGCCCATAAAATGATGATTACCATATCCCAATCCCATTCCTGGACAAGCATTACGATAATTGTAATCAAAACCTATTCCGTCTCTTTGTTCTTTTGGTAATATTTTTGCCAAATTAATGCTATATTTTACCCTTTTTTCGGCCATTTTATTTTTCAGTTCCATAACTTCTTTTTCTTTAGCTATAATTGCGTTTTCATCTAAATTATCAGCAGACCATAGCTTTTGAAGTTCCAAATGCTTTATTCTTATATCATTACGCAAGGAAAGCGTTTCTTTTTCGAATTCCAATCGTAGAGACTGCAATTTCTCTATCTGTTCCTGAGTTAAATCAGATTTTATTGGTGATTGGTTCATCATTCCATATCTTCCCTTACCTCTCCCATATCCTTGTGAAAAAGCCATTGATGCTATAGCTAAAACTATCAATCCTGCTACTATTGCAATTACAATATATTTCTTTTTCATTTTAATCAACCTCCCTGATATTGATTATTTGTTTGGCACTATTCAAAATGCCAAACAAATTTCGAATTAGCTTATTATATGATTACTTACCAGAATTTCCACCAGGATTAGATGAGTTTGGACCAGTTCCATCGCAATTACTTCCATCACGAGACCTTGTTCTATCGCCGGAGCCACTACCATTTTTTGATTTTGTTCCCGAATTATTATTGTTCTTTGATCCGTTTTGCTGTTTAGTTCCGTCGCAACTTCCATCTTTTTTGCGATCACGAATTTGGGATTTTACCATTTCATAATTGTTATCGCTGTCGTTACCATTATTGCTTATAAGGCTTTTTTCACCTTTAACAACATAATTGACATCTGCATTTGAATAACTAGCCATTATACCGATTAAAAATAGAACTGCTAACATTGTTGTTGTGATTGAAACTAACTTCATTTTAGTATCTCCTATTAAAAGGTTATGTGATAATTTATTTTTTACTTACATTATTTAAGACGATAATCTGAAATTCATATTCCATATTTTTTATTTTATACTATCAGCAATTTTTTGAAGTTCATTCTCTGATATATCACCAACTACGGTGATATTAAGCTTGTTTCTACTTATCCTTATTGCCCGTCCTTGAAGATTATCTATAAAACGGCATCCTTGCATTCCACTTCCGCGCCTCCATCTCATACGATGCCTTCCAGAAGGAGGAACTACCTCTAATATTGATATACTGTTTAACCCATCTGTATATTTTAATTGCACACCTTTCCCACTCGGTGGATTGAAAAGATAATAACCTTCTAGTATATATCCAATTGGTAAATATGTTGGTTCTGTTATTTCAAATGGAATTTCATTTTTTATTGTTTTTCGTGTTGCGAGATCAGATTCCAAATATGTAGCGTTAATTGGTGGTATAAATACATCATCATCAATTTTAGTATTGAAATTAATCTGGGTATAAAAAGTTCTAGATACCAATATATTATCTGAATTATAATATTCTCTTTTAAGTATAATAAAGGTCTTCATGTCAATCCAGAGTTTCATTGATGGATTACCTTTTCGCTTTGGGATGATTTGTAATATTTGTGTTTGGCGTTCAACAATTTTCTCTGATCCCTTTGGCATTATATTATAATTCAAAAGTAGCAATGATATATCATTTGATACATCTGGAATTGAACTTACAACTACTGTATTGTTTTTGCTATCAATAGTCATAGTTTTTTTCCCATCATCAATGATGGATAAACCAGAGGACACATCGGATTTATAATTTGTCCTGACTTTGCCATCTTTTTGCTGAATTTCAACTATGGATGCAGAAGTTTTATCACCAAGAAAAATTTCCGTTTTCAACATTCCTGTATGTGAAACCAGCCTTTGATTTGAATATGCTTTTTTTAATAGATCAAGTGCGGAATTATCCGATGAATATGTTGGACAGATAGCTAGCGATGATAGCAAAAATACTGTCATAGAAATTAAGACAAATTTAGCGATTGGTTTCATTTATTTCATCCCCAAACTCATTTTTAACGACAATCATACCTAGTGCGACTCTATCGGTTAAAGGATTATTCCAACTTGAGAAAGTATGTTGTCCGATGTCTTTATATATATTATGATTTAATTTCTCTGATGGATTTGATAATATAAAATATAAACCCATTGCTATTAATATTGCACCAAAGCTTGATATTAAAACAGTAACTCGTTTTTTCCATAGCCATCCAAAATTTCTCTGCCAGAAAGTATCTTCCTCAAAATTTGCAATTTTCTCTCTTATATTTGCCCAAAGATAACTCGGTGGTTCTTCTTGAGGTATATTTTCAATTAACGAAGCTATGTTATTTAATTGCTCCAATTGTTTCAAACACTCTGGACAATTTTGTATATGTTTCCTTATGATTTCTCTTTTTTTGATAGAAAGAGAACCAATTGAATAATCTGGTAACATTTTTTGAATTTTTTCACATTTAATCATTTTTTGCCCTCGTAAAAGGCTAGTTTGCGCCTTAGTGAGTCTCTTGCCCTTGCAAGCCTAGACATTATAGTTCCGTTACTTGTTTTCAACGCTTTGGCAATATCATCAATTTCCATTCCCTCAATATGGTGCATAGTTACAACAGCGCGATGTATTTCAGGAAGGGACTGAACTGCATTTTTAATAATATTCTGTAACTCATCTTCTGTTAAAATGTTTTCTGGATTTTTTGTCCAATCGGTTATTTGTTCTGTAATATCATTATTTTCGCCGTTATCATCTATACTCTTAATATTAAGTTTTGATTTTTTCATTTCATCACGATATAGATTTAATGCAATCCTATGAAGCCAAGAATTAATGGAATCTTTGCTTTTTAGAGATTTTATCGATCTAAAAGCTCTAATATAAGTTTCTTGTGTCAAATCATCAGTTAGTTCTCTGTTTGATGACAGATTTAATAAAAAATTATAAATCCCTTTGTTTGTCTTATTATAGATTTCTTCAAAGGCATCAATATTACCATTTTTAGCCTTTTCTACGATGTCGTTGTCAATCATTTTTCAGTTATATAATTCCTGTAATAATCTAAAAAAATCATCATAATAAGTCACTTTATTAGACGATTTTTTTATCTTGATATTCCTTTTTTTTAATTGTCAACTTAAAACTAAAGATGGGTAGGATTAATTTAAAGACTGATTGTTTATAGATAATAGTATTTAGATATAATAACCCAAACTATATTCTTAATAGTATACGAGTAGAACGATTCAATGAAGATAATGCTTTTGTTGAAATCTTTAAGGGCAATAATAACCTACAGCGAAAGCTGTGGGTCCTGCATGTGAAGTAATGACCGTGCCAACATATGATCTGAATAATTCCTCAACTTCAACAGCATTGTTCAATTGTGATATTAGTTCTGATAATTGCGCTTCGCTTTCACCTCTGACAAAAGATGCCTTAATCTTTTTATCTTGACCAGCATCATCTTTTATTATCTCAACCATTCTATTTATTAGTTTTCCTGCCCCACGTATTCTCTCAACAGGAGTCACAAAGCCATCGACAACAGCAAGCAATGGTTTTATTTTCAGCATTGTCCCTAAAAATCCCTGCGCTTTGCCGATTCTTCCACCTTTTTGTAGATATTCAAGTGTTTCAACCGAAAAATAAATTTTAACTTTTGATTTTAGCTCATCAATTAGCTTTATAACCTCTTTTGCATCTGCACCGTCTTTTACAGCCTTTGCCGCCTCAAGGACAATTAAACCAAGCCCAAGACATACTGTCCGTGAATCTATAATATGAATTTTATAATCAGGCAATTGCTGTAATGCAACAGATGCAGATTGTGCGGTTTTACTCATGTCTAGTGATATATGGATAGAGATAATATCGTCTTGATCGCCAAATTTCTTATAGGTTTGTAGAAACTCATCTACCGATGGTTGGGATGTTGTTGGGAAATCATTTGTTGTTTTTAACATCTCGTAAAATTGCAATGGTGATAAATCATAATAATCCCTAAAGCTTTTATTGCCAAGTTTGACTGTCAAAGGAACAACCTGAATGTCATATTCTTCAACTATTTCTTTTGGCAAGTCACAAGTGCTATCTGTTACGATTCTTACCATCCTGCTACCTCCATAATGTTAATTATTCAACTGATATTATATAAAAACAATGAGGTTGTCCGCCATAATGAAGTTCCAATTCAACATCGGGAAAAATCTTTTCTAGCTTTTCAATGACTTTTTCTGCCTCGTTCCTAGAAATATCTGCGCCATAAAAGATAGTAATAATTTCGTTTTCTGGTTCAACCATAACTTTTATAAGTTCGATAACAGCAGAATCAATATCAATTTCTGCGACATGAATTTTACCATTATAGCGTCCTATAGCATCATTTTCCCTGATTATAACATTGCCATATTGAGCATTTCTAATAGCCCTTGCTACTTCACCATTTTTTACTTTTTTGATTACTTCATTCATATCAGCAATATTTTTTTCTATATCTAAATCAGGACGAAAAGCCAATACAGCAGACATTCCCTGAGAGACATTCTTTGATTGCACAATATTTGCCTTTTTATGACTCATATTTATCGCCTGTATTCCCGCTGGAATTATATTTCCGTCATTTGGAAGCAAAATAACTTTATCAGAATACGCAGAATCAATAGCTGTTATCAGTTCTGCAACGCTTGGATTTCTTTTATCGCTCATCAGAACATCTTCGACTCCAAGGCTCTTTAATACTGCGGATATTCCGTCTCCGGGTGCGACTGCAATTATAGAAATATCTTGTTGTTCTTGATTTTGGTCAATTAATATAGGATTTTGCGTTATATGGCTATGCTGTTTTTTCATGTCGTCAATTTTTACATTACTTATTTTACCGTAAAGATGCGCACGAGCAAGGACTCTTTCTGGGTCTGCTGTATGTATATGAATTCTTACCATTTCGCCCCACTCAACAGCTACTAAGTCTGTTCCAAGATTGGCGAAATCATCTCTAATATCAGAGATACTTACATTTTTTGCTGTTAATATAAATTCTGTGCAATATGGCATATCCCAAGATTGAGTGACCATCTTTTGTGCTTCGCCTTCTTGGATAGTATCTGTTTTTTCATGTTTGGCAAGAGGTTCACCTTTAACCAATCTTAGGATACCTTCAAGGATAAAAACAAAACCTTGCCCACCAGAATCAACAACACCAGCTTGTGCAAGAACTGGAAGCAGATTCGGGGTATTTTGCAATGATGATTTGGCTTTATTAAGAATCTTTTCTAATAATTCTACGAGATCGTTACTATTTTGTATTGCATGGATTGCTTCTTCGGCAGATTCTCTTATGACTGTAAGCATTGTTCCTTCTCTTGGTTCGGTTACAGCCATATAAGTTTTCTTTGATCCTAAAACAAAGCTATCAATAATATCCTGTGGTAGAAATCGGGTTTTGTCTTTGCCAACCTCTGCAAATCCAGCGATTAGTTGCGAGAGTATGACCCCTGAACAGCCTCTTGCCCCCATTAACGCTCCCCTTGCAGATGCTTCAAGCACTTCGTTGAGTGGCGCGCCATCAAGCCCTTTTAATTCGTCAACTGCGGAAATTAATGTTAATGACATATTTGTTCCTGTATCTCCGTCAGGAACAGGAAATACGTTTAGGCGGTTTAATATTTCGCTATTTTCTGATAACCAGCTTGCACTTGCCAGAATGGCTTTTTTGAATCTATCGCCATCACAATACAATATTCCCACTATACAATACCTTTCCTTTTAATATTAATGATAGACTTATAAATTCCCTGATTCTGAACGCATAATATCAATTAATTCCTGCATATCATCTGGTATCTCACAAGAGAACTCCATATATTCATCAGTCGTAGGATGTATAAAACCCAGTGTTTGTGCGTGAAGTGCCTGTCTTGATAAGTTTTCTATCGCTTTTATAACATTTTCAGAATAAGCTAAATCTAATGCCCGTTTTTGACCGCCATAATCAGAGTCCCCAACAACTGGATGCCCAATATGTGCAAAATGAACTCTTATTTGATGTGTTCTGCCTGTTTCAAGTTGGGCTTGGATTAAAGAAAATGAATTATATTTCTCAAGTATTTGAAAATTAGTTATCGCCTCTCTGCCTCTTATTGGAGTAACTGCCATTTTTTTCCGATTGCGACTGCTTCTTCCAATAGGGGCAATGATTGTTCCCTGATCATGCTTTGGTATTCCACATATAACCGCAATATATCGCCTAGTCATGCTATGTTCGCTGACTTGCTTAACAAGACCGTAATATGCGTTTACCGTTTTCGCAATAACCAATAAACCCGAGGTTCCCTTGTCTATACGATGAACAATTCCCGGACGTTGTGGATTTATTAGGCTAACATCAGCAGAATCAATATCAGAATCATCATCATCAAAAGACAAACGGGATATTACTGCATTAACAAGCGTTCCTGTATAATTTCCGGGAGCGGGATGGACAACCATGCCTGCTGGTTTATTAACAACTATAATATCATCGTCTTCAAAGACAATATCAATAGAAACATCCTCTGACTTTGGAATAATATCTATTGCAGGTGCGGATATATTTATTTTTATGACATCGTCAGTATGAACATTGTAGCTTGCTTTGATTTCTGCGTTATTGACAGTTACATTTCCATCTGAAATTAGCTTCTGAATAAATGAACGTGAGAGAACAGAATCTTTTTCTACAATATACTTGTCAATTCTTATGCCAGAATCTTTTTCAGAAACTATATATTCTAATATTTTATTCATAATTTTCAGCTTTTATTAATATTTTTTACAGCTTGTGCTAATTGTTTTTGTAGTCTAGGATTAAATCTCGGTTTTATATATCTGCTTTAAAAAATCTGGACTACAAAGTGTTGTTAATGCTTGTTTTAGGAGGAATAGAACAAGTTGTTAACATTTGATTTTTATTTGATATAGAATACAAGATTTTTTCACATATTTCAATACTTAGTTAAAAACCAAACATAAATTTTAGTTACTCAAACAAAAGCCTAATATCAGACGAAAAATTTGAATGAGATAATGAAGAATGAAAACATCCCATAAAATTGTAATAAGATATTATGAAATGAAAAACAAGAAATCATAAAATTAAGAAAAGATGTGTCTGATATAGATCATAGGATTTTTGGTAACATATTTCAAGAGATATTTAACGAGTTTTCAGAGATGAGTCCTATAAACCTCGATGAATCAAAATGCTATATATAAGCTAGGTTCATAGGTAGTGTAGCAAAATTAATTTTATATTTATGTTTTAGAAAAAATGATATGCAATGAAAATCAGTTTGTTATTACTTATATCACAGAATAAAATTACTAGGCATGGGATAGATTATATAGAAAACAGATAATGCCTTGAACATGCGCATTCTAGTTCCAAAGCAGTAAATACGATAAGTTTTGTAGAAAATATGAATCAGCATAAATATCCAGAGAACGATAGCTTTATGTTTTTCAGCAAATCAATGTTATTGACAGTATTTGTTAATCTCTTGTATAATAAAAATCGTTTGTATTGAGGAATTAATCAATAAAAAGCATATCAATTAATCAAATTTGAGGTATTTTAGAATGTTAATAGGAAAGAAGTTTTATGAAAAATATTTTATATTTTATATTTTTGTTAGTCTGTTATTCTATATGTTTTTGAGTCAAAGTGCAATTAGCCAGATCTGGCCAAGTGCCAGTAACACAACAAAAGAAAATGATCAAAAAACGGGAATGATCATCCAACCCGGTGATAAACTTAATATTACCATCAAAAATAATGAAGACTATAATAAAATGATTACAGTAGATCAGAATGGCATGATCAAATATTTATCTTCTGACACTATTAAAGCATCTGGATTAACGATTGATCAACTTACAAAAGAGATAACTAATGTTTTATTGCCTTATGTAAGTTTGCCCATTGTAGATATTGAATTAATAAAAAAACCGGTTATTATAAAATCAGGCGATATGCTAAATATCATTGTCAAAAACAATGAAAGTTACAACAAAAGTGTAATTGTTAATGAAAAAGGGAAAATTGAATACCTTAATTTTGATGATATTCAAGTTGCTGGGTTAGATATAAAGCAAATCGAAAAAAATATAGAAAATAAGTTAAATGAATTAATGTTCGATCCACAGATTACAATTTCTACTTCACCAGAAGACTATGTTATCAAACAAGGTGATTTGGTAAAGGTCATAGTTAAAGACCATGAAGAGCTTAATCATAAATCCATAATTCAAAGAGATGGACAGATTATACATCCAAAACTAGGACAAATAAAAGCAGTTAATAGAACATTAAATATGATTCAAGACGAAATAAAACTCAAATTGGCATCTTCCATACCTGATGCGGTCGTAAAGGTATCTGTGCAGAAAGACAAACCAGAAGTAGAGGAATTAGTTTACGAAAAAACATTATTAACTGAGGAAAAAAAGGAACAAAAGGAATATATAATTTCCAAAGGAGATATAATCAATATATCTGTAAAAGGGAACAGTGATTATGATATTATGGCTTATGTTCAGCCTGATGGA
>Ga0067045_1028976_pt1 | contig 25232 bp, 19 predicted proteins | sample TerdegcTABiofilm_FD_59184 | JGI IMG/M metagenome (GOLD analysis project Ga0067045, IMG submission 59184) | Combined Assembly of (Gp0054472, Gp0054536) Wastewater bioreactor microbial communities from Singapore -Terephthalate degrading... | reverse complement strand
CTTAAACAAGCGAACGCCGCTGGCGTTTTGGGGTCTTTTCGGCGTGAGCGTGCGCGTCGGCAGCCCGGGCGGCCGGCACGCATGGTGTCGGTGAGTCGGGGCGGAATGTGGGGTGTTGCATCTTGAAGCTGGGTTGCACGCAGTGCGGTTGGGGGTGAAGGGGGGGACCGGAGCATCCAGACTCCGGCTTCAGGGACGAGCCGCTCAGCAGCGCAGCGGCTGCCGGAACTGGTCCAACAAGCGGAAGAAGACATGCTGCCACGGATTCCAGGTCAACAACCGGTAGACGATCTTACGCCCGGTGGAGAGGATCTGGGCGGGGATCTGCACCAGCGCTGCGCGGAACGTGTGGAAGTCCATCCGCAACAGCCGCCGTTTCTCTTCGCGGTGTTGCGGCCGCCATCGTCCTTCCTCCGGCAGCATCAACGCCGCCCAGGCCTTCAGGCTCCAGGCCAGCGACCCGATCACCATGTAGGCCCAGTTCGATAGCAGGCTGTCCACCGTCGCCGTCAGCGATCGCACGCCGCCTTTGAGCTGCGCCAGCAGGTTTTCCTGGTTGCAGCGGCGGTTGGCCTCGAAGACGATTTCCTCGGCGGCCTTCTCCCAGTCGTTGGTGATGTAGAAGAAGCAGCGGCCGTCGTCAAACAGCCGCTTCTGCCCCTGGTACACCTCCAACTCTTTGCCGACGACCACCACCCGATACGCTTGTCTGCACTTCACCGGCCGGTAGCGGAACTCGGCCACACTCTCCTTTATCAGGCGAATGTCCTGAAACTGCCGAGCCTCGACCACCTCCTGCTTGACGTTCCGACGACGTCCGCGGGGACAGGTCTCCACCGCATACCGCGGCCGACGGACCAGCGTTTTCCAGGCCTCCCGCGGCAGATCGCCGGCCCGGACGTAGAGCGCCTTCGTGGCGTCGATGCCGAAGACGAACTTCACCGCCTGCTGGTCCCAGCGGTCCAGGTGCTCGGTTTGCGTGAAATCGGTGTCGCCCCGCAGGCGGATCTTCCGGAAACCGCCACGACGGCAGAGGCGGATCGCCTGGTCAAAGTAAAAGCTGGCGTCTTCGTGGCTGGGGCGATTGCCACTCCGGTTGGCCACAAACAGCGGCTCGCCCGTGTTGGCCAGCGAAAGAACCAAAGGATGGTAGCCCCATTGGCCCTTGTGGTTGATGTCGATGCCCGATTTGCACTCGCCGCCGGTCTCGACCATCGTCCCATCGGCGTCGAGGATGGCTTCGTCAAAGAACTCCGCCGATTGCTGCTGCCACACTTCCAGACGGATGGTGTTGAAGATCGTCTGCAGACGGAAGATCGTTGCCTGATCGAAGCGGCGGCAGAAGTCGCCGGCGGTGGTCGGATCGGGGATGCGGCGGGCCCCCAAAGCGTCGAGATAGGCCTCGTCGCTGCGCAGCAACTCCAGATGCTCCAGGCACGCCCCGCCGGCCAGCAGGTTGTAGGCGATGTTCAGCACGTGGTCGGAGTCGTGGTAGGGCAGGTGCAGTTTCAGCACGCCGAGATGCCGGTCGATCATCTCTTCCAGCCCAAGCTTCTTGACCAGCAGATGGATGGCCCCGATGCCCCCGTGGGCCGTGGCCCGCGTCCGGTCCGCGATCTCGTAATGGATGTTGGAGGCGGTCATCGCGGGCTGGTCACTGCCGCGGTTGTCGTTCCTGTCCAGCCGACGTGCGATCCGCCGCTTGCATCGTGCGATCCGCTGTCGTATCTTGGTGTTCACTCGAAAACCTCCGTGTCTCGCAACGGGGAACGTTATTGTTATTCCCAATACGTGCGAAAACGCCGAAGGTTTTCGAGTTCTTCATCCGCGAACGCAGATATCCGCTGCGGAGTTCGCTTGGTTAAGGTCTAGCGACGGGGCCACTGGCCGGACTTCACGTTGCCGCGTGGTTGCTCGAGCGTCGAGCCGGGTGAACTTCGAGCGGACTACGGTTCGTGTCTTTTGGTCGGGCCAGTCTGGCATGGGTGTTGTCCGAATCCCCTTTGGACCCCGGAGAACACGGAAGGTCTCGAGTTTCTCGGTAAAATCAGCGTGGAGACATCGTTTTTGTGAGGGTTAGCCCTCCGGCGAACGTAACGTCCCGCGAGAGACTCCCTGGATGCCCATCTGCCAGTCGGGAGGCGACACGTCGATTGAATTGTTGTCCAACCCTCTGTATTCTGTTCTTTGTCCCCTGTGACCCGCCATTCTGCGTGCCCCGAACAATGACCATCGAGGTCCGACTCTTCGCGACCCTTCGCCACGGACGTTCTCCGCGGCAATCGATCGAGTTGCCAGCCGGCAGCCGCTTGGCCGACGTGCCGGAGCGGCTCAACATTGGCCGACACGAAGTCTTCATCCGTTTGCGAAACGGATGTGCCGCCGAGTGGGAGACGGTCCTCAGCGACGGCGATACGGTTTCGCTGTTTCCCGCCATCGGCGGCGGATGAAGCGGGCCGGAGGCATCCGATGGTGTGCTCGCCGACCGGTGAGGGGCCGAATTCCCGACAAGGTGAACCGTGTCCGGGAGTGTCCGTTTGCACTTGACGTCCCCCTCTGGAGAGGCTAAAACCGCAGCAGGTTCCCTTCCTGTCGCGAGGTCCCCAATGGTCAAGAAACTGGCCGTGGTCCCGGAGCTTTGTTCGGGATGCCACATTTGCGAGCTCACCTGTTCGATCGCCCATTTCGGAGTGCACAATCCGAAGAAGAGCGCCGTCCGCGTGCTCATCACCTACCCGCACCCGGTCATGCGTCTGCCCGTGGTTTGCAGCCAGTGCAAGATGCCGCTGTGTGCCAACGCCTGTCCGGTGGACGCGCTGAAGCAGACGGACGGGGTCGTGCGACTCGACGCAACCGCCTGCATTTGCTGCATGAAGTGCGCGGAGGCATGCCCTTTCGGCGCCATCTTCGCCCACAGTGAAGTGGAATACCCCATCAAGTGCGACATGTGCGGCGGCGCGCCGCAGTGCGTCGAGAAGTGCCCCAAAGGCGCGCTGCGGCTGATCCCCGAGCAATCGCTTGGCGAGTCGAAGCGGATGAACAACGTGCTGAGCTACGCCCACATGAAGGAAATCGAATTCACCGAGAAGGGTGAAAAGAAGACGATCCGCTACGCGGAAATCGGCCAGGAAGATCTCTAGTCTGCCGTGTCCACGGTGCTGAATTCTCTCTGAAATCCGGAGTCGATCCAGATGAAGTCGGGTTATTTCAAGCGGGGCCTGTTCGTCGATCTTACGGGCGGCGGCGCGGAGCGGCGCGGGCTTTCCGACGAGTTCCTCGATCGCTACGTCGGCGGACGTGGATTCGGCGCCAAGCTGGTCTGGGACAATCTGGTGCGGCACAATTTCGAAATGGACCCGTTGGGGCCGCAGAACCTCGTGGTGATCGCGCCTGGCCCGCTCACCGGCACGCTGTTGCCTTCCTCGGGAAAATGCTCCTTCGTCTCGATTTCTCCCCAAACCGGCATTTACGGCGATTCCTCGATCGGTGGAAGCCTCGGCGCCGAGATCCGGCAGACGGGAGTCGACTTCGTAGCGATCACAGGCCGGGCTTCCGAGCTCTCGGTCCTGGTCATTGACGAGGACGAGACCCGAGTCGTTCCCATGCCGCAACTGGCGGGGAAGACGTGTCTTGAGTCGGAAGGGAAAATCAAGGAGCATTTCGGCAGCCACGAGATCAAAGTGGCGGTCATCGGCCCGGGCGGCGAGAACCTGATCCGTTTCGCGACCGTCAACGCCGATTGGTCGCGGAACGCCGGCCGCACCGGCATGGGCGCAATTCTCGGCTCAAAGAACCTGAAGGCGATCGTGGTCCGGGGCGGCAAGGACCTGCCGGTTCACGATACCCGCGCACTCATGGAAGAGGCCGACAAGGCTTACGCCTACATGCGCAACCACAAGTATTTCCGCATGTGGCAGCGCGAAGGCCTGATGATGGTCATGGAGTATGCCAGCGAGGCCGGCATCCTTCCGACCTACAACTTCCGCGACGCCACCTTCCCCAAGGTCGACCACCTCAACGGTGAGACGATGTTGGGCAGCTACAAGATCGGCGACAGTGCCTGCTTCGCCTGCGCGATGAGCTGCGGGAACATCTGCCTCGTGAAGCAGGGGAAGTACGCCGGGACGGTCACCGAGGGCCCGGAGTATGAGTCCTGTGCCATGCTCGGCTCGAATCTCGGGGTGGACAATTTCGCCGCCGTGTTGCACGCCAACCAGTTGTGCGACGAATTAGGCATGGACACCATCTCGACCGGCGGCCTGGTGGGAGCCGTGATCGAGGGTTACGAGAAGGGAATCCTCTCCCTGGAGGACCTCGACGGGCAGCCGATCACGTGGGGCGACGACACGCGGATCGTCGAGCTGATTCACAAGATCGCCCGGCGTCAGGGAATCGGCGACACCTTGGCCGACGGCGCGCGGGGCGTCGTGCGCCGCTGGCCCCTGATGGACGAGTTGATCCTCCATGTGAAAGGCCTGGAGCAAAGCGCCTACGATAGCCGGGCAGCCTCGAGCATGGCTCTGGCCTACGCTACCAGCGACATCGGCGCACATCACACTCGGGCATGGACAATCGCCAAGGAAGTGGAGCAAGGGAAGGACTGGACCGACGAGGACCGCGTGAACCTGGTGATCTACCACCAGTCGCTTCGCCCCCTGTTCGACATGCTGGGCGTCTGCCGCTTGCCTTGGATTGAGCTGGGACTCAACGAGCAGCACTACGCGGCCTTCTATTCCGCAATTACCGGCAAGCCTTCGACGCTCGCGGAACTGCTGGCCAGGTCGAATGACATCTACAACCTGACGCGGCTGATCAACTCGCGGCTGGGCATGAGCCGCAAGGACGACACGTTGCCGCACAAGGTCCGCGCCTGCCCGATCCGGGCCGGGGCTACCGCTGGAAAGGTCATCCCGCAAGAAGACTTCGACCGCCTCCTGGATCTCTACTATCAGAAGCGGGGATGGGACGTCAACGGAATCCCGCCCGCCAAGTTGGCCGAGTCGTTCAACGGTTCGATCTGATGCCCGCGCTTGGAGCGGAAATAAGGATCGCGCAAGGAATAACTTGCGTCTCTGGCAGCTTGGGTGGCATGCCGTCACTCGGCGCAGCCGAGGGTCGGCATGGAGACCCTCGTGGCGGTTTCCATGCTCAGTGCGACGCTTCGCGTCGTGAGAGCATGCCACCCAATCCCGACAGTTGTTTCTTGGCCGATCCTAAAGCAGTCGGACGGCGTGCCAGGAGGCACCCGCCTCAGGTGGACCGGGCTCGACAAACAGGGTGATGTCTGCGTCACGATAGTTCGGGCGGAGATGCTTGCCGACGTCCACCGTACCATGTGCGATCGACTCGCCGGTAGGGAGGCAACGGATCTCGCCGACTCCTCGGGCGCGGAGCACGGCGACGTCTTGCGGACCGGCCAAATCATCAGGCCAGTGGCCGATGCTCACTACGCGGCCGTCGTTTCCGCCGGCTACGAGTCCCACGGCAGCCAACGCCCCGATCACGCCGCCCTCCGTACCTCCCAAGCCCTTCAAGAAGATCGAGTGCCGGGCCGCCAGGTGCCGAGCTTCCTCCTGACAAACCACCTCTCGCTGGCAACGCAGGCCGAAGGCAGTAATCGGCTCCGGGACTCGATCGGTCACGCAAAGCCCGGGATCGCTCCCCGCGATGAACCATTCCTCCATCACCCGACGCACGCGGTCCGCCAGCTCCGCGACCGATCCTTCGGCCTGTCCTTCAAGGAGGATCGAGGCCGAGCTGTTCTTGCTCGTGTAGGGGATCCGCGGGTCGAACAGCAACTGGTGACGGATGGCCACCCAGCTCCGATACTCCGGCGCGAGGCGGTCGATCAGGTGCCGGGCGAGTTTGTTGGTTCCCGGCGAGTTGGCGATGTCCGTGTCGTCGATTCCCACGTAGTACACGGTCCACCCTTACTGTGTCGGGTCCGAGTCACGGGGCTCCGAGAACCGGAACCAGACCATCGCGCTGAGAAGGCCTGCCGCGAGTCCACACACGGAGTAGGTCACGATCGCCTTGGGCCACCAGACCGCCAGCGGCCCCCCTTCCAGCCCGCCTACGAAGAACGACTTCTCCGCGACCTTGATGAGGAAGGCCGCCAGATTGGCGGCAAGTCCGGCCATGGTGAGCCGGAGATAAACCGACTTGCCGGAACGGGCGCCGAGCAACGCGGCATCCAGGAAGAACCCGGTCAGGACAAGGCTGGTGGCTGCGCCGGCGCCCAATCCCGCAACGCCCCCCATCGAGAACCCTGCTGCGCCGACCAGTCCTCCGAGTCCCATGACCGAGCCCGAGCCCCGGCGAGGGACCAGTGCAAGCCCGAGGGCCATCGGGAAGATCACCCGGACAATATTGTGCCCGGGAACGCCGAGATTGAGTTTCAGCATCGAGGAAAGGACCGCCGCCGCGATGCCGAGCACGAACAGCACCGCGAACTCGGCCGCTGCCAGGCCGCGCTCCTGCCGGGCCAGTGCCGGAAGCCGGCCCGAGAGTTGTAGACCCGGATGCACTGCAAACACAGAGGGAAACATATCCGGTGCTCCTTGGCTGCACGAACCAAGGCCCCTATCGCCCGGTTTCGCACCGCCCCATTATGCCAAGGTGACAGCCGCTTGCCCAGCCGTCGCAGGCCCAGCAACCGGCCAGCGGGCCGGCTAGTGTAGTGATTCACGCTGTTGGGATCTTATTCCAGAGCGTACGCACCGCAGTTTCGTCCCGGAAGGACGTTTGACAATAGCCCAGCGATTCATCGCTGGGACGCCAATCCACAGGAATTCCCGTTGTCCCTACGGGACACCCCGGGCGTCGCGCCCCTTCCACCCAGCGATGAATCGCTGGGCTATTCTCAAGTGCCCCTCCGGGGCACGGGGCGATGTCCAACTCATACATCGCCACAACTCTGAATCACTACACTAGTAATTCTGTATCACTTCCCCGCTCGCGCGACTGCTCAACGCGCGGAGCGAGGCGATGGGGATTGTCTCGGAGAGGAACCGGGCGGAGCCGTCGGCAAAGGCCAGGTTGGCCCCACCCGGATGCTGACTCCCCCAGGCGGTCCAGCGGAGTTCCTCATAGTGCCGGAACGCCGAGGACGAACCGGCCGGCGGGTTGGCTTGGGCGAGGTTGCTGGAATCGAACGGGAGGCGGTAGTTGAGTGGTGCGTAACCGCTCATCGTCACGTCCATGATCCTCCGGCGTCCGCCCAAGGCCGCCCACTGCCCCAAGATCTGGAGCGAGGTCGTCCAGCCCGTGGAGACGAACGTCTCGAAGTTCGGATCAAAGTGGCCCCGCTCCCCGAACAAGAGCGTATTGCTGGTCCCGTCGGTAATCATGGCGAGGCTGACCGGCTGCTGGTCGACGTTGGGAACCGAGGCCGGGCCGGTTGTGTGGAAGACGCCGTCGAGAGTGGCCGTGGCCGCGCCCTGCCCAGACGGGAGATAGGATCGCTGACCCGCGTTGCCGCCATAGCTCGTCATTCCGTAGGAGGCATTCTGATCGAAGACGGGGTTCTCACGGAGGATGTCGGACGGGCAAAGGTAGGTCGCCAACACGAGGGCCGATCGGGCGGCCGTGCCGCCCGTGGTGTTGTTCATCGGGGAGCCGTAGTCCCAGGACTGTGCCAGGGCCGTCTGCTCCACGTAGGGCAACAGAAAGGCGAAGAGCGAGACGCCGCGGTACTTCGGATCTTGGGTCGGTACGTAGAATTGGTTCAGGCCCGGCGGGAAAGTCTTCAGGGCATCGTGGTAGTTTTGGGCCGCCAACGCGAGCTGGCGGAGATGGTTGATGCACTGCGAACGGCGTGCCGCCTCTCGGGCCGCCTGCACGGCCGGCAACAACAACGCGATCAAGATGCCGAGGATGGCAATCACGACCAGGAGTTCGACGAGCGTGAAACCATGCCGATTTCGAACAAGCCGTTTCACGGCGCACCCCGCTACGGGCATTCGTGTCGCACGGGACATACATGCCTCCCTACCGTCCAAGCCGACCAAATGGCACGGCGATACCAGTTGACAAGAAAACTTAAGGCCCTGGTTGGGGGCTGTCAACGGGTGAGACTCGAGAGTCGGCGGACGCTTGTCCCGGGCCGGAGGGCCCTCCTCAATTCGCGCCGCCCTCCGTCCTAGGGGGTTTTCCAAGACGTGAAGCAAACTCTTGTTCTACGAGCCCGAGCGACCGCTGCCGGACGGCGTCGAATTCCGTCACCAGGCGGGTGGCGAACCCGGTCAGCGTGCTCCGCCGAGTCCCTTTTCCGCCGACACGGGCCTCGACCAGCGGCCTTCCTAGGGCATTCTCCGCCTTCTTGATCCTCCCCCAGACGTAACGATAGCTCATTCCCAGGCCTTCGGCCCCCGCCTTGATGGAGCCCGTTGCCGCCACGGCTTTTAGGATCCGACTAAGCCCGAAGCCGAAGACGTACTGGCCGTCGACTTCCAGCCAGACCTTGATCCTAAGGGCGACTCGCTTTTCATCGACGACGCCGGCTCGTGTTCCCTTCACGGCGGACCTCCTTCTGGCCACCTTCGCCCGTCTTGACGCTGTTCTGGGGGGCCCATAAACTCCAAGTGTCGCGTCCCGGTTGCCGAAGTCAAGCCGTTCGGATCCAAAGGAGTCCCTCCATGGCCGTTCCCGGAACGATGGGCAAGATTCTCATGGTCGATTTGACCCATCAGACGATCTCCGTCGAGACGCCCGGCGATGACGTCTACCTCAAGTACCTCGGAGGATATGGCCTGGGGGCCTACTACCTCTACAAGCTCCAGAAGCCGGGCATCGAGGCGCTCGGGCCGGAGAACCACCTGGGGTTCTTCACGGGCATTCTCACCGGCACTCCGGCCTTGAGCGGAAACCGCTACGTCGTGGTCGGCAAGAGTCCGAGGACGGGCACCTGGGGCGACGCCAACTCCGGCGGCGCCTTCGGCCCGGCCATGAAGGCCGCCGGGTTCGACGGCGTCATCTTCCGCGGCATCAGTGCCAAGCCGGTGTACCTCCTCCTGGATCGCGGGCGGGCCCAGCTCCTTCCCGCCGATGCCTGGTGGGGCCTCGACACGAACGACTTGGAGGATCAAGTCAAACAGCAGTACGGCAAGGAGGCGGGCGTGGCCTGCATCGGGCCGGCAGGCGAGCGGATGAGCCTCATGGCAGCCGTGATTAACGACAAGGGCCGCGCCGCGGCCCGGAGCGGGCTTGGCGCCGTGATGGGCTCAAAGCGGCTGAAGGCCGTGGTCGCCGTCGGGGATCTTTCCGTCACGTTGGCCGATCCTGAAGGCATGAAGCGGGCCATTGCCAAGTATCGGGAGGGGATGAAAGAGCAGGGAATGTACAAGGTCCTCAACCAATACGGCACGGCCGGGATCACGGCCGGCGCCTGTGTCTCGGCCGACACGCCGATCAAGAACTGGGGCGGCTCCCCCGACGACTTCCCGGGAGTCAAGAGTATCAGCGACGATAGCGTCCTGCTCATTCAGAAGAGGAAATACGCGTGCTGGCGATGCGCCATTGCCTGCGGCGGGGAAACCGAGGTGAAGGAGGGGCCGTTCAAGTCCGACACCCATAAGCCCGAATACGAGACTCTCGGCGCATTCGGCACCATGTGTTTGAACGACAACCTGGCCTCCATCAACCGGTGCAACGAGATCTGCAACCGCCAGGGGCTCGATACGATCAGCACCGCGTGCACCGTGGCCTTTGCCATTGAGTGCTACGAGAACGGGATCCTTACCGACGAGGATACGGGCGGCATCCCGTTGAAATGGGGCAACGCCGAGGCGGTCGTCGAGATTACCCGGCAGATCGGCGACGGCGTCGGGTTTGGCAAGGTGCTGGCCGACGGTTCGCGACTGGCCGCCGAGCGGATCGGCCGCGGCGCCGAGCGGTATGCGATGCAGATCGGGGGGGAAGAGGTGCCGATGCACGATCCGCGTCTCAATCCCGGTCTGGCCACCAGCTACAAGATGGACGCGACCCCTGGCCGCCACACGCAACTCAGCGCCTGGACGGCCGAGGCCCAATTCGCCCCGCCCGGATTGATCACCGAGCCCGTCGAACGTTACAAGGTCGAAGGCAAAGGACGGATGCATCAAATAATCAGTGCCCACCATCATGCGTCTGCGTCGGCCGGCGTGTGCATGTTTGCCTGGGTCTGCCTCCCGCCCGACTGCGTGCCCGACCTCCTCACCTGTGTCACCGGTCATAAGTTCACCGTGGACGACGTGGAGAAGACCGGCAACCGGATCGCGGCCCTACGGATCGGGTTTAACCTCCGAGAAGGGGTGCGGAACATCGACATTGAGATCCCCGGCCGGATCGTCGGCAAACCGCCGTTGGAGAAGGGACCGGTGGCGGGAGTGACGGTCGACGTGGATCGCCAAGTGCACGACTACCTGGAAGCCATGGGTTGGGACGTGCAAACCGGCGTACCCCGGCGGGAGACACTGCTGGCGTTGGGCCTCGATTTCGTTGCCGCCGACCTTCACCCGTAGTACGTCCCACGCGTCGTGGCCGCAATCAAGGGGCTCAGCACTGATGGCCACCGTCACGATTCCCCTCCTGTTCCAAGAAGTGACCGGCGGCGCCCGTCGGGCCGAGGTGCAAGGAGGCAACCTGGAGGAAATCGTACGCGCGCTCGATCGCATCCACCCCGGTCTGGAAGGCCGAATCCTCGACGGTGGCAAGATCCTCCCCTACGTGATGTTCACTGTCGATGGGAAGATCGCCGCGCAGGGCCTGGCTACGCCGGTGCGTCCGGAAAGCGAGGTGTCCATCCTGCCGACAATGGGCGGAGGCTCGTGAGGGTCGACGCGCCGTGGTGGGCTTGACGGAGGTTTGCCAAGAGGGTAAGCAGAGAAGGCTCCTCTGCCCAATTCAAGGGTAGAATAGAGTCTGTGGCATCAACATTGGGGCCGGGCCGTCGGAGACTTCTTCCTGGCGGGGAGTGCGACCGATGAGAGTGCGTCCTGAGAGCGTATTGCGGGTGAATCTGACAACTGGCAGGATCTCCCGGGAGCATCTGGACCCGGACACGGCCGCCAGGTTCATCGGCGGACGAGGGCTGGGCACCTGGTATCTTCGGCAGGAAGTCGAGGCAACGGCGGATCCCCTGTCGCCGGCGAACAAAGTGCTCTTGGCTTCCGGCCCCTTGACCGGCACCTCCGCCCCCGGCGCGGCCCGCTACATGGTGGTGACCAAGTCGCCGTTGAACGGCGGCGTCGCCTGCTCGAACTCAGGCGGATACTGGGGCCCGGAGTTGCGGTTCGCCGGCTACGACATGGTGATTCTCGAAGGCAAGGCCGCTCGGCCCGCCTATCTCTCCATCAAGGACGACGTCGTCGAGCTTCGCGATGCGTCGGCCCTCTGGGGAAAGCTCGTCTCCGAGACGACCGCGCTCCTCCAGCGGGAGGTGAATGACCCCAAGGCCCGCGTGCTGACCATTGGGCCGGCCGGAGAACGATGCTCGCTGATCGCCGCCGTGATCAACGACAAGTACCGCGCCGCCGGCCGCTCCGGTGTCGGCGCGGTGTTGGGGAGCAAGAATCTCAAGGCTGTCGTGGTGCGCGGTACCGGCCGGGTCGCCGCCGCCGACCCGGACCGGGCCGCCGAAGTCGTCGCCGAGGTCCTGAAGAGGATCCGAGAGAACGGCGTCACAGGCCAGGGGTTGCCCACCTATGGCACCTCGATCCTGGTGAACATACTCAACGAGGTGGGAGCGTATCCGACGCGGAACTTCCAGGAGGCCCAGTTCGAATCGGCCGACGAGGTCTCCGGCGAGCACCTGGCGGAAACCTACCTGGTCAAGAACACCGCGTGCTTCCGCTGCCCGATCGCCTGCGGCCGCCGCTGCAATCTCAACGGCGTGGAGGGCGAAGGCCCCGAGTACGAGACCCTTTGGGCCTACAGCGCCAACTGCGGCGTCGGCCGGCTCGAACCGGTCATTGAGGCCAACAACCTGTGCAACGAGTACGGACTCGACACCATTTCGGCCGGGGCCACGATCGCCTGCGCCATGGAAATGTACCAACGCGGAGTCCTGACACAGGACGAGATCGACGGCCCGCCGCTGGAGTTCGGTTCCGGCGAGGCGATCGTCGAGTGGACTCGCCGCATGGGCAAGGGCGAAGGCTTTGGCGCGAAACTCGCCATGGGCTCCCACCGGCTTGCTGTGCTCTATGGAGTCCCGGAGCTTTCGATGTCGGTCAAGAAACTCGATCTGCCGGCCTACGATCCCCGCGGCGTCCAGGGGCACGGGCTCCAATATGCCACCTCCAACCGTGGCGGTTGCCATGTCCGTGGATACGTGATTTCGGCCGAAGTCCTGGGGATTCCCGAAAAGGTGGACCGTTTTTCGCTGGAAGGCAAGGCCGCCTTGGCCAAGATCTTTCAGGATCTTACGGCGGTGATCGACTCCCTCGGACTCTGCCTGTTTACGTCCTTCGCGATGAAGGCCGAGGATTACCGCGACCTCTACCATGCAATTGCCGGCGCCGACTTGACGACGGCCGGCCTGCTGGCAGCCGGCGAGCGAATCTGGAACTTGGAGCGCCTGTTCAACCTCGCGGCGGGGATCGCCCCGAGCGAAGACAGACTCCCGAGACGATTTCTCAACGAGCCCATTCCCGCAGGGCCCTCCAAGGGGCACGTGCATCGACTCCCGGAACTCTTGCCGGAGTACTACCGGGAGCGCGGCTGGGATACGGACGGCATTCCCACGCGTGAGAGACTGGCGGCCCTCGGACTGACGTGAGCGTCTCACCGGCAAGCCCCGCGACGGAAGGCAGAATCCGGCGGTTCGTCCCGCTGCGCCCTGCGCTTCTCCACGGTCCGTGGTATATAATGCTGAAAAGCGCCGGCACGACGGTGACTGAACAGGGCCGGCCAAACAGCAAGAACTGCCGATGAAGCACTGCGCGAGTCCCCTTCCACTGGACGATGCCCTGCGCATCGTGGATCAGACATTCGAGGGTGGGGAGTTTCCACGCCGAAGGATCGCCGTGCGCGATGCGGTGGGGGAAGTCCTTGCTTCCGATCAGGTTTCCAGGCTGTCGTTGCCCCCCTTCGACAAGGCAGCCATGGACGGCTATGCCGTCCCGGCCGGCGACGTACGCGACCGCTACGAGGTCCTGGGGACAGTCCTTGCGGGCAACCCCGCGGCGGCGCCCCTGCGTCCCGGAACGGCAGTGAAGGTGATGACCGGCGCGCCGATTCCCGCGGGCGCCGGCCGGGTGATCCCCGTTGAGCACGTCCGCGATCAAGCCGGGACCATCGAAGTCCTCCGTCATACGAGCGCGCGACATATCTGTCTTCAAGGGGAGGACGTGCGTCTCGGCGACGTGGTCCTCCCGGCCGGCGCGCGTTTGGGCCCGCTGGAGGTCGCCAACCTGATCAGTTGCGCAGTCACCGACGTGGAGGTCTTCCGTCCGATCCGCTTGGCCGTCCTCTCGACCGGAGACGAGATCGTCGACGATCCGCAGGACCTTGGCCCCGGGAAGATCATGAACTGCAACGGACCGATGCTCGCCTTGCTCGGCCGGCAGCACTCGATGGACGTGGTGGTCGAGAGGTCGATCCCGGACGATCGTGCCGCCACGGTCGAGGCCATCTCCGCGGCGATCGATCGGGCCGATCTCGTCGTCCTCTCAGGCGGGGTATCGGTGGGCGACTGCGATTACGTGGGTCCCGCGCTGGCCGCGGCCGGTCTGACCGTGCATTTCTCCGCGGTGGCGGTCAAGCCCGGCCGTCCTCTGACGTTCGCTTCGCGCGCCGGCGCGGCCGCGTTCGGCCTTCCCGGGAACCCGGTGTCGGTTTACGTGATGTTTCATCTCTTTGTGCTCCGCGCCGCGGCGCGGATGCGAGCCTGTCCTTGGACCATGCGGGAATTCTCGCTCCCTTTGCGGTGCGAGTTCCGCCGCCGCTCGGGCGAGCGCTTTGAATTCGTGCCCTGCCGCATCGACGACGGCGGCATGCTGGTGCCCGTGGAATTCCACGGTTCGGCCCACCTGACGGCCTTGATGGAGGCCGACGGCCTGCTGCTCGTCCCTCTTGGGACAACGACCCTCCCCGCCGGCCAACGGGTCCGGTTTGTCCCGCTCGCGAAGGGCCGGCCATGATCGATCGCTTCGGACGAACCATCGACTACCTGAGGATCTCGGTCACGGACCGGTGCAACTTACGCTGCTGCTATTGCATGCCGCCCGAGGGCGTGCCGCTCTTGCGGCACGAGGACATCCTGAGGCTGGAGGAAATCGCGGAGGTGGCCCGCTGCGCGGTAGGCCTCGGCGTGACGAAGATCCGCGTGACCGGCGGCGAACCGCTCGTCCGGCGAGGCATCGAGTCGCTCGTCCGCATGTTGGCGTCCATCGGCGGGGTGGGCGACCTGGCGATGACGACCAACGGCCAGGTCCTGGAGCAGTTCGCTCCCGCGCTGGCCGCGGCCGGGCTTCGTCGGGTAAACGTGAGTCTCGACGCCATGGATCCTCGTCGCTACGCGGCCATCACGCGCGGCGGAGAGGTCCGCCGCGTCATCGCAGGAATCCATGCGGCCCGGCAGGCCGGCCTGAATCCCGTGAAACTCAACTGCGTCCTCTCTTCGGAGGGCCACGACCAGGATGCCGACGACGTGGCCGAATTCGCCCGCCGCGAGGGACTGGAGGTTCGCTTCATTCGGCGGATGAATCTGGCCGACGGCCGCTTCGGCAAGATCGAAGGAGGCAACGGAGGCGATTGCCCCCGCTGCAATCGCCTCCGCCTTACCAGCGACGGCGAGATCCGCCCTTGCCTCTTCTCCGATCTGAGCTTCAACGTGCGACAGCTTGGGGCCGCCGAGGCCGTGGCCAGGGCCGTGGCGGAAAAACCCCAGGCCGGGTCCGTCTGTTCCAACCGCACGATCCATTCCATCGGGGGATAGGATGGGTGAGCTATCGCACGTCGATGAACGGGGACACGCACGGATGGTGGACGTCGGCCCCAAGACGCCGCAACGGCGTGTTGCCCGGGCCTGCGGAAACATCGAACTGGCCGCAGCCACACGGGACCTGATCCGGCAGAACCAGGTTCAGAAGGGCGACGTGCTCACCGTGGCGCAGATCGCGGGGATTCAAGCCGCCAAGCAGACGGGCGCCTTGATCCCGCTGTGCCATCCGCTGGTGCTCGATCACGTCGCCGTGGCGCTCTCTCTGACGGATCGCGGGATTTCGGCCGCCAGCACGGTCTCGTGCGTGGGCCGAACGGGAGTGGAAATGGAAGCGCTGGTTGCGGTCAGCGTGGCGCTGTTGACCGTCTATGACATGTGCAAGGCGGTCGACAAGCAGATGCGAATCGGAGATATCTTCCTTATCGAGAAAGTCAAGTCGGATGTCGAAGAACCTTGAAGTCGTCTCCGTCAATCTCTCGACACAGAAAGGCACGATCAAGAGGCCCGCCGAACGGATCACGATCGACTCCGGCGGGGTGCAGGGCGACGCCCACGCCGGCCCCTGGCATCGTCAGGTCAGCCTCCTGAGCCAGGAGAGCATCGACCGGTTCGCCGGAGAGATGGGCCGAGCGATCGCACCGGGCGAGTTCGCCGAGAACATCACGGTCCGCGGCTTGGACTCCGGCAGCGTGGCCGTCCTCGACCGTATCCGTTTCGGCGACGCGGAACTCGAGGTCACGCAGATCGGAAAGCAATGCCACGGATCGGGGTGTGCCATCTTCCAGCAGGTCGGCCGGTGTGTGATGCCGGCCGAGGGGATCTTCACCCGAGTGATGTCCGGCGGCACACTGGCCGCCGGCGACCGCGGTGAACACGTGCCGCGGGCCTTCCGCATTCAGATCCTCACGCTCAGCGACCGGGCCGCCGCCGGGCAGTACGAGGATCGCTCGGGGCCGCGAATTCGAGAACTGCTGGAAATCTGGTTCCACGGCAAGCGATGGCACCCGACGATCGACGCCACAGTTCTTCCCGACGATTCGGCACGACTTCGGCAGGAACTCGAGTCGGCAAGAGCGGCCGGCGTCGACGTCGTCTTCACCACGGGCGGCACGGGCGTGGGACCGCGAGACATCACGCCTGAAACGGTCGCCGCCGTCTGCGACAAGCTCATCCCCGGAATCATGGAGAACATCCGTATCAAGTTCGGCGCGGCGAAGCCAAACGCCCTTCTGAGTCGATCGGTCGCCGGCGTAACGGGGAAGACGCAGGTTTACGCGCTGCCTGGCAGCGTCCGGGCCGTGGAGGACTACCTCGGCGAGATACTCAAGACGATGGAACACGTCGTCTTCATGCTTCACGGACTCGATGTCCACTGACGCCGCCGCAGGGCGAGGTCGTCTCAATTCGGCAGGTTGGCGGCCTGCATCATCGGTACACGCGTGCCGCGTCACGGATGAGCCCCAATGGATCGTCTCTTGTCCGGTCCGTCGGAACGTCCCTGCGCCCGCCGCGCCACACCGCGATTCTGCAGCCTGCTTCCCCTGTTGCAGTGATCGTCCGGAGCCGACCGTATTCTCCGAGTACCCGTCGATCAAGCCGCCTTCGTTCCCCTCGGACGAGATTTTTGGGAAGGACAGGATCTCTCTTGACCGCCCGACGTCGAGAGCGTTACTCTTCGGCCGAGAGTTCGATGCCGCAGAGGACCGGCCCTCGGGTCGAGAGCGGCTGGAGTTCGAGGGTTAGCTTGTCGGCAAGGAGCACGCCCGGGAAACTTCTCACGATCGGGCGCATGGGCCCGCCTGCCTCGGCCGCGGGGTCCAACCGTTCGAGCACGTTCCGTCCCTGGAGAACGACACGGAAAACCCTCTGCGCAGGCTTGGCGGCGGCGTCCGGCTCGAGAAGATGCAACCGCACCGTGTAGGGTTTGGGGATTGGCGATTGCCGGGCGGGTTTGCTCGCCGGGGCGTCGTCCTTCCCCCGAGCCCCAAAGAACGCCCGCAGGGGCGATTGCGGCGTGGAGGCCTCTTCGACCGTGAGCCCCACCGTGATTTTCTCGACGCCCTCCACACCCGAGGCTGCGACCCAAGCCTGGCCCGCCCCCGATACCCGCAGGCTGTGGTGCCGGAACCAACTTAATCGGCCTTCGACTTCGATAGCGACCTTGGGCGAGGGACCGCCGACCACGGGGTACTCGATCCACAGCACTCCGTCGTCGGAGCGGCGGTCGCCCGGCGCGCCGAGGTTCACGCCGAGGCGGCGAATCCGCGTCCCGGCCCCCTTGGGCAGCCCATAGGGATCGCAGGTCCACATCTCGTTTTCCGGCATGTGGACCAACGCCAGCGAGGTCTGGTTCTGATAGGCACAGGTGCAGGTCCTGGTGTAGTCGGGGGCGTTCAACACGCCGTCGGCCGCAATGAGATTCGACGTGCAGCCCGACTTGAAACCGCCGAAGTTGCCCGTCCCGCCGAAACCGGTCAGGTCATAGAATCCGGCGGCCCCCGAGCGAAACGTCAACAAGTGTTCGCTGGCCACGCAGGTATTGCAGCCGTAGGTGCGCGTGAAATTCCAGACCACCGGCTCTCCGGTGATCGGGTGAGGGATCGTCACCGGGGTCCCGTCGAGGAGCCGAAACGCGCCTTGCGACACCTTGTAGGCGGTCGTGTTGGTGAGGATCACGTCGTTGTGGAGGATGCAGGGACCGGCGTACGCCAGATCGGGCTTCTCCCACAGCGGCTTGCCGTCGGCCCCGCGCAACGCCGTCATGCCCTTGGCCGTCTCGTCGGGGCTGCGGTCGGTGGCCGCCGCGCCAGCCTCCAGGAGCACGTCGTGGCGTTGGGAGTAGCCCAGCCAGGTCCCAAAGACCTTCTCGGTCCGCTGCCACACGATCTGCCCGCTGCGCGCGTCGAGCGCCAGCAGGCGAGGGGCGGGAGGCGTCCGGCCGAGGCGGCGCAGATGGTCCTGGATGCGTGCGGGAAGCCGGTCGATGCAGTAGATCCGCCCCCCGCCGGCCACGACGGCGTTGTGAAGGAAGCTCTGTGCCGCGTCGATCTTCCAGAGCGTCCGGCCGGTGTGCCGGTCAAAGGCCATCAGTCCCAGGCTGCCGTTGAGATCCGGTCCCCAAGCGATTCCCCGGTTCTTCGCCGAAGGATACGTGTATCCCAGGCGCCGCGAGTAATCGCCCCACCCCGTCCCGGCCAAGAGCAGGTCCTCGTAGACGCCGATGAATCCCCAGCGGAGCTGCTGTCCGTCCACAGACGGCAGGGCGAACTCGCGCAGCGTCCTGCCGGTGGCTGCATCCAGCAGAAAGCAGCGGCTGCCTGCGGCCAGATAGACCCCCTCCGGCGTGGCCACGTAGTTCGTTCCGCGGGCATTCGCGCCCGGAAGGTGTACCTGGTTGTAGGCGGTGCTCAGAGGCGTATCGGCATAGGTGCCGTCGTAGTAGACGTTGAAGGTCCCCAGGTCCTGGAAATCCCGGCGCCAGAGCACGCGGCCCGTGTACACGTCGCGGGCGCTGAGGCAGTTGATGCCTTGAATGAACAACCGCCCCCCAATCACCTGCGGACACGGGCCGTGGCCGTGACGCGGCAGCACGTCCTGATTGGAGTTGCCTCCGAACCAGAGCAGCCCCAGAGGGAGCCGCACGCGTTGGTCGTTCGACTTCACCGTGTTGGCGATATCGCCGTAGGCGTGGGTCCAGTCGGCGGCGCCGGGGAGCGGACCCTCGCGGGCAACGATCACGGCGCGGTCGGCCTGCGTGAGCCTGGCCTTCGCCAGACCGGCCCCTGCAAAACGTCGGCACGCCGCGGTGGCGTCGTCGGCCGGGACCCACAGCTTCCCGCCGTAGGGACGCAGCGATTCGTAGAGCGAGGCCAGCGCCCCGGGGATCGAGAGCCGTTCGGTCAGCGAACTGCCCACGACGATCAGGTTGGCCATGTAGCGTGGCGGCTGGAAGGCGAGCGGGTCTCCCGCGTGGACCGCCACGCGGTGGCCGTACCATCCGGCGGCGTCGAAGCGGCGCCGGAGCCGGGCGACGCGCCCCTCGTCGGAATCGACGACCACCACGTGCAACGTGCTGGCCGCCAGCACGGCCTCCAGCAGCGGCTCGTCGTCGGCCTGGAGCCATAGGGCGTAGCCCTCGCGAGTCTCGGCATGGCTCAGCAGCCGTTCGGCCCGGCCCGCGGCGCCGCCGGCCGGCGCGACAGCGTGAGGCGGATCGACCCAGCTCTTACCCCCGTTCGGTCCGGCGCCGAACGCCATGATCCGGCCATCGCGGGTGGCGGCGAACAGCATCCCGCCGGCGGCGAGCAACCGCTGGGGACGGCCTTCGACCGCCTTCGACCAGGCGATCCGGGCGGGCCTGCCGGCTTCCGGGGGATCGATGGCCACCAGGCCGGTCTCCCCGGCCGCGTAGAGCCGGCGCCCCGCCTGGATCAGGTCGCCCGTGCCGTCGGCCTCGACCTGCCAGAGGAGCCGTTTGCCGGAATCGAACGCCTGGACGACCCCAGGGGCGGGCTGGCCGTCGCGGCTCCTGCCCGGAGCGTTCGCGGTGTAGGTGATGCCTTCCGCGAGCACCGGCTCGTTGACCCGGAATTTCGCGTTGCTTCCGTCGGCGAGGTTCAACGCCGTTGTGCCGCGGACGCGCGTGTGGACGAACATGCGGGCCTCGTCGGCGGCGACGAACGAGCCCCCCTCGCCCTTGGCGCCGAAGTTGAAATAGCGGAGCCTGCCCGTGTGCCGGTCCAGCACCGCCGGCAGCGATCGTCCGCCGGGCACCAGTAGCAGGTCTTTGGTGGCGGCGAGTTGCCCCTGGGGAGCGACGCCGGCAAAGGCCGGGGCTGCGTGCGGCTGCTTGACGTAGTCGCTGCCCGTGGCGTCGTTGACCCATCGCACCGCGCCGCTCCCGGCGTCCAGGGCGTAGACGAACGTGCCCATGAACGGCCAGATGCTCGCGGCGAAATAGATGGTCCCGTCGCGCTCGACCGGCCCACCGCGCGCCGGCCAGGCCGAAATCACGCGGCGGTTTCCGATCACCTTGTTGCCCGCCGGAGCGCCGCGGAACCGCCATTGCAGGCGGCCATGGGATGCGTCGACGCAATACAGATGGCCGTCGTCGCTCGTGAAGTAGACCTTGCCGCGGAAGACGACGGGCGAGAACCGCACCGGCCCGTCGGCGTAGAACCGCCATTGCTCCCGGCCCGAACGCGCGTCGAAGGCCACGACCTTGTCCCGGTCATTGAACCCGATGAATAACCTCCCCTCTGCGGCCACGGGCTCGAAGACCGCGTCGTAGGGCATCAGGTCCTGATTGAGCGGGTCGTCCCAGACCGGCGTGCGCGGTGGATACCGGCGTGTCCAGGCCAGGTGCAGCGACGGGGGAAGCTCATGGGAAGAAACCGCCGTGTGTCCCGCGTCGTGCCGCCACATCGGCCAGTCCGTCTCCGGCGATGCCGCGGGCAGGGCCCAGGCAGTCTCCCATGCGATCGCCGCGACGGCGGTGAACAGCGATCCCAGAATGAAACGCTTATGTACGCAATCGTAACGCGTCATCGGAGGCTCGAAAGAGGGGATCGGCAACGTTCTTTCACCATACGAGGTCTTGGGCGTTCTTCAGGCGGCGCCTGCCACGGTCGCGAACGCCCACTCGCCCGCATGCTTCGCCTGGCCTGGGCCCGTTTCTTCTTGGCAGACGTGCAGGTACCCCGGGACACGGTGGAAACACCTATTGTAACGTCACTGCGCAGCCCGAGCACCTGGCCGAACCGGCGGCAATGGTGTTGGCCGCCGGTGGGACGACGGGGGAGGTGGCCGTGAGGTTCCGGTTGACCCCGAGCCGCGTGAGCCAGATGCGGAGGGAGTCTATGGAGAGCTGGCAGGAGTATCAGGGCGAAAGGCAGAGGCGGGAAGACGCTGCGGTTGTCTGATCTCGGAGTGGATGCAGGCTGAGCCCCTGGCGCGTCACGGATAGGAGTCGCCAGGGGTTCTTGGTATTCCGGCCCCAAACGCTCACTCTGTGGCTACCGTCGCTGACGCCAATGCGGCGGCCGACTCGCGCGCACCATTGAGCCTCATTCCTCTTCCTCTTCCTTGAGCTGCGCCTTCTCGACGATCTCGCGCATGATGTTGCCGGGCACGATGTCGTAGCGGGTGAACTCCATCGTGTAGCTTCCTTGTCCGCCGGTGATGCTCGACAGGGCCCGGGCGTAGTTGGCGACCTCGGCCAAGGGGACTTCGGCGATCACCGTTTGCAGGTCGCCGCCCGCCGACGACATACCCAGCACGCGCCCGCGCCGGCCCGACATGTCGCTGGAGATATCGCCCAGGTTGTTGCCCGGCACGGTCACTTCGATCTTCACGATGGGCTCCAGCAGGCTCGGCTTGGCCTGCTGGAAGACGTTGCGGAAGGCCATCGAGGCGGCGGTCTTGAACGCCTGCTCGGAACTGTCGACCGGATGGTGCTTGCCGAAGAAGACTTCGACGCAGACGTCCTTGACCTTGTATCCGGCCACCACGCCGCGCTCGAGGCGGTCCTTGAAGCCCTTCTCCACGGCCGGCATGAAGTTGCCGGGGATGGTCGCCCCCACGATCGAATCGATCCAGAGGAAGTTGTTCTCCGGGTCGTAGTGTGGCTCCTTCATCGACGGGAAGCGGTCCTTGGTGGCGAACTCCTCGATGTTGGTGCCCAGCGGCAGGGGACACATGCGGATGTGCACCTCCCCGAACTGGCCCCGTCCGCCCGTCTGCTTCTTGTGGCGGTACATCCCTTCGGCGTTGGCCTGGATCGTCTCGCGGTATGGAATCTTCGGATCCTTGGTCTCCACCTCGACCTTGTCGCGGCGCTTGAGCCGCTCGCGGAGGATCTGCAGGTGGAGCTCGCTCATCCCGTAAATGACCATTTCCTTGGTCTGGGCGTCCAGATCGCGGAGGAACGTGCTGTCTTCCTGGCAGATCTTCGCCAGGGCCCCGGAGAGCTTGCTCTCGTCGCCGCGGCTCTTCGGCGAGGCGGCCAGGCCGACCATCGGCGTCGGGAAGGGAATGGACGCCAGAGCCCACTCGCCCAGGCAACCTCCGGTCTGCAATTCCTCGACCTTCGTCACGGCCACGATCCCGCCCGGTCCCACCTCGTCGATCGGTTCCGTCTCGCTCGCCTGCACGTGGAACAACTGGGCCAGCTTGATCGGCTTCCTCGCCCCGACCAGCGGCACCGTCGAGTCCTTCTTCAACGTCCCCGAAAAGACGCGGATGAAACTCAGCTTCTGCACGAAGGGGTCGATGCGGGTCTTGAAGACCTGGGCCACCAGCGGACCGGCAGGATCGGCCGAGACCTCGACCTCCGAGCCGTCGGGCAGAGTGGCCTTGCGCGCGACCCGACCGGGCGGGAGGCAACACATGGCCATGGCGTCCATCAACTCGGGGAACCCCACTCCGGTCTTCGCCGAAACACACACGATCGGGATCAGGCTCCCCTCGGCAATCGCCTGGACGATCAGACGCGAAAGCTCCTCCCTGGTCGGCGGGGTCCCCTCGAAATACCGCTCCATGACCGCCTCGTCGGCCACGATGATCGAGTCCACCAACGACCGATTGATCTCCGCCGGATCGACCAGCGCTCCCGTCGTATCGGCCGGTACGTCCAGCGTGCTGGCCACGCCCCGAAACTCCGGCCCGTGGCCGAGCGGCACGTTCAACAGCACGCAGGCATTGCCCCAAAGCTCCCGAATCCCATGGAGGAGGGCAGTGAAGTCGATGTTGTCGCCGTCCATCCGGTTCAGCACGATCATCCGGCCCAGGCCCGCCTTGGCCGCCTCGGCGAACACCCGCCGTGTGTTGACCTCGATCCCGCTCTGGGCGTTGATGACGATTGCCGCCATCTCCACGCCCCGCATCGCGCCGACCGCCTGGCCGATGAAATCGGGATAGCCTGGCGTGTCGATCACGTGGAAGTGCTTCCCCGCATGATCGAAGTGAACCACGCTGGCCTCGATCGTGTAACGGTGTGTCTTCTCCTCATCGTCGAAATCGCAGATGCTCGACCCCTCGTCGACGCTCGCCGGCCGGTTCACCGTCCCCGTCGAGGTGAGCATGCGATCGACCAGCGTGGTCTTCCCGCACGACTTGTGGCCACAAAATGCGATGTTGCGGATTTGATCGACCGTGTACTTCGCCATGGATAATCCCTTTGACTCACTCAGTGCGGAAAGCCGAAAGCGGAAAGCGGAAAGCCCCAACCATAAGTGTTCAACGGAATGAAGTGCGAACAGGGGAAGGGAAAAGGGAAAGCCCTGGAGAAATGGAAACGACAAGAGTCCGGGCCCTGATCACACAATTCTGAAAGGGAACCCTTTCCTGTTCCTTTCCCCTTATTCCCGCGCCTTTTCCTTTTCCCTTCTCCTCTTCCGACAACTTCCTACGGCTGAACCGTTACCCCCAACCTAGTTCTGCTCCGCTTTCCGCTTTCCGCTTTCCGCACTCCTCTTGCCCGCCCGAATTGCCTCGGGCAACGTCATCGTTCCCTCATACAACGCCCGGCCCACGATGCAGCCTGCCATGCCTGCCGCCGCCAGCCGGGCCACGTCGTCCACCGTGGTCACCCCGCCGGACGCCACCACCGGACAACCCGCCGCTTGCTGCATCGCGGCCATCGCCTCCACGTTCGGCCCGGCCATCATCCCGTCGGTGGCTATGTCGGTATAGACAATTGCCGCAATCGGCTCGTCGGCGAACCGCCGGGCAAGCTCCGTCGCCTCCAGGTCGCTCGTTTCGAGCCAGCCGTGCGTTGCCACCTTGCCCTCCCGGGCGTCGATCCCCAACACTAACCTGCCCGGATATTCACGGCACACGTGCCGAAACCACTCGGGCTCGCGGATTGCCAGGGTGCCAACCACCAGCCGACTCACCCCCATCTCCAAGAGCCGGCGAATCGTCGCCTCGCTGCGGATGCCTCCCCCTAATTCACAAGGAACGTCCACTGCGTCCAGGATCGCGGCAACGCTGGGCTCATTGGCCGGATTGCCGGCGCGGGCCCCATCCAGATCGACCAGGTGGAGGCACTCGGCACCCTGGCTGACCCAGTGCCGCGCCATTCCAGCCGGATCGTCCCCAAAGACCGTCTCGCGGCTGAAATCACCCTGCTCCAGACGGACGCATTTCCCCCCACTCAAGTCAATTGCCGGCCAAATCTGCACTTTGCTGCCGTCTCCCCCTATCTACCGCGGACGAACGACAAAACGACTAATATGACACATCGACAGCTCCTCCGCAAGGCGGACCTCCCCGATCTAGGGGCAAGGGAATGCTGTGTTTGGCAGGCATTGCTCCCCCCTTGACTGGCAAGCCAGCACGTGTCAGATTTGATGAGTCGTTGTGTGACGCGGCGGCGCAAGGCAACGCAAGCCGGGGAGAGTCCATATCACTTGGCCCCGGATTCTCCCGACTGGCCCGAAGCATCGCCGAGAACTCGCGACACCCCCCCGGGCGTTTAGCTCAGTTGGTTAGAGCGCCAGCTCGACAAGCTGGAGGTCACTGGTTCGAGCCCAGTAACGCCCACTGCTTACGTAGCAAGGACTTACGACGATTGCAGGGTGACGATTTTCGGGCTGTGTACGGAAAAGTGTACGAGTTTCGCCGCGATTTACGGCAAAAGAACGTAGACTTTTCTCAACAGCCCGGAGGTCAGCACCATGCGACAGCCCAAGCCCTTCTTCAAGAAATCCCGCCAAACGTGGTACGTCGAACTTGACGGCCGCCAGATCAATCTCGGTCCCGACGAGGAGGCAGCGTGGGACCAATACTATGAATTGATGGCCAAGCGCGGGGTCGAGGGAGCCGCCCTCGCTCAGCCCGATGCCCTGGTCATTGACCTCTGCCAGAAATTCCTGAACTGGCAAGAGTCGCATGGTGCGCCGGGCACCTACGACTTCTACTTCGATCCCTTGAACTCGTTCACCGAGTACCTTGGGCCGAAAAAACGACTCCGCGATCTGAAGCCGTTCCATGTACAAGAGTGGCTGGACTCCCAATTCAAGGGGGTCAGTCAGAACTACCGCAACAATCTCATTCGGGCCGTGAAGCGGCCGTTCATCTGGGCCAGGAAGTTGGGCTATATCCACATCGATCCCCTGGCCTCCGTCAGCCGCGGTCAGCAGATTCCTCGCCAGCTCTACCTTGAGCCGGAGCAGTGGGCCAGGGCCAGCGCACACTAAGTGCCTTTGCCGGTAAGGAGTTGCATCAAGAAGCCAACGCTCCAGCCTGCCATGCGGCGTTTCATGATGTTGCTTTGCTTGCCGGGATGTTGCTTGATCAGGCTCAATGT
>Ga0067045_1028971_pt1 | contig 25242 bp, 16 predicted proteins | sample TerdegcTABiofilm_FD_59184 | JGI IMG/M metagenome (GOLD analysis project Ga0067045, IMG submission 59184) | Combined Assembly of (Gp0054472, Gp0054536) Wastewater bioreactor microbial communities from Singapore -Terephthalate degrading... | reverse complement strand
TTCCCAAGTCAGGTCCAAAATTGTGGGAATACAAACGGGTTGTGTATTTGAATCCCTCCAAGGAGACGCGAAATTATATGTGGAGAAAGGCATCTTGAAGGGACAAATAGCTTGACAATAACCGGGGTCTTCGCAAAGCGAATCCGGGACGAGCTTGTCAGAAAAGCGGTCATCCGTTTTGAAACCATACCGGCACAACAAGCACAAGTCGACTGGAAGGAAGCGGGTGTCTGGGAAATAGATGGTGTTCCGCGGAAGGTCTATGCCTTCGTTATGCTGCTCGGGTACTCGAGACGTGCCTTTGTTCGCTTCACGCTCGACATGAAAAGCCCAACACTGCTTGCCTGCCACCTTGAAGCGTTCAAGTATTTTGGTGGAATCGCCGCGGAAATACTCTATGACAATATGAAGACAGCCTGGCTGTATGTCGGCGGGCTGTGGCAGCCAAATCCGGCACTGCTTGCATTCGCGTCCTGCTGCGGGTTTGAACCAAAGCGGTGCAAAGTACGTCGACCGCAAACGAAAGGCAAGGTTGAGCGTTTTATCGGGTATCTTGGGCATAATTTTCTTGCCGCAGCCCGCAGCCAAGACTTGAAAACACTTGCGGATCTCAATGACGCGGTGAACGCATGGCTCGACAAAGTCGATGACGAGCCAATACGGGCGTTCTGCGAAACCCGGAATGAACGCTTCGATCGTGAATCCGGTCTGCTCGCACCCTTTTTTCCTGAATCAGCCCCGGACATCAGGGCGAGTGCTGAAGTCGTGGTTTCATGCGAAGGAACCATCCGTTTTGAAACCAATGAATATTCTGTACCGGCACGGTTTCTTGGCGCTACGCTTACACTGAAGCATCATCCGCTGAGCCGAGAAGCTACACTTTACGCAAACGGGCTGGAAGTCCTGAGTTGTACCTTGCTACCCAAAGGCGCACATGGAAAAATGATTCGCGAATCAGACAGAAAGGAACTCTTTGCCCTCTGGCAAAAGCAAAATAGAGGACTTGCAAAACAACAGGTAACGAGCGCAAAATCACTTCCTGCTCTCGATGTTTCTGTGCGCAACCCAATCTGGTATGAAACGCTGCTTGCGGAGGCGACAGTATGAATATACAGCTTGAAACAACGCTCCTCCGACTTGAGGAAATGGGGCTTTCGTTCATGGCAGCAAATCTTGAGTCGTTTCTTGCCGACCAGGCGCGACAGGATGTATCCCTGCTCGACATGGTGGCGGCATTGATTGAAACCGAGTATATTCCGCGCAAGGAGCGAGCTATAAAGAGCCGCTTGAAGCTTTCGGCAATTCCGGTCAAGAAGAGGCTTGAAGACTTTGACCTTGGTTGGCTCAAAGGGGGGCTCACCGCGGCAAAGTTCGCCGAGCTCAAGACCTTGGCATTCATCGAACGGAAAGAAAATGTCCTGCTCCTGGGACCATCAGGTCTAGGAAAGACACACCTCATGTCTGCGCTTGCCTATGAGGCATGTGTTGCCGGATACACAGCATATTTTTTATCCTCGACAAGTCTCATGGAAGGGCTTATGCATGCCCGTACTCAAAACAAGCTCAAGCGGAAACTCATGTGGCTCAAGAAACCGCATGTGCTCGTCATCGATGAAGTAGGCTATGAAAACTATTCGGCGGAGCAGGCAAACCTTTTTTTCCAGCTTGTCAATGCCCGGTATGAACACGGGTCAATCATCATCACAACCAACAAGCCGTTTGGTAAATGGTCGGAGATAATGTCGGATGAATCAATAGCCACAGCAACACTTGATCGTCTCCTTCACCACGCTCATGTTATATCGCTCAAGGGAGATTCATATCGTATGAAGGATAGGATAAAAGCGGGAGTCGTCGACTCCTTAGGGGTATAACCCGAACACCCAAAAGCGGAAATGGGAAACCGATGAAAAGAGGAAAGATTTAACCGATGCTGACAGGATGAGGGCAAAGTGGGCAAAAAAGCCCTGTATGTGGCGTTAGGAATCACGGTAGAGGGCAAAAAGGAGCTGTTGGGACTCTGGATTGATCAAGCCGAAGGGGCAGCCTTTTGGCTACGGGTTTTAAATGAGCTCAAGAACCGGGGAGTCCAGGATATTTTGATTGCCGCAGTAGACGGTCTCAGTGGGTTTGCTGAAGCGATTCGGACGGTGTTCCCCCAGACGGAAGTCCAGCTCTGCATGGTGCACATGGTTCGTAATTCCCTTAAGTTTGTCCCCTACAAGGACCGCAAAGCAGTTGCCCGGGACCTAAAAAAGGTGTATACGGCAGCCAGTGAAGAGGAAGCTGTGGAAGAGCTAGAGCAGTTTGCCCAACGGTGGGATACTAAATACCCGATGATCTCCCGTTCCTGGAACAACCGTTGGGCAGAGATTATTCCGTTTTTCAAATACCCGGAAACAATTCGTAAAACCATTTATACAACCAATGCCATAGAGTCCCTCAATTTTTGCCTTCGGAAAGTGACGAGAAATCGCTTGAGCTTTCCCACGACCGAGGCAGCCATGAAGCTTGCATTTATGGCATTACAGAATATCTCTAAGAAATGGACCATGCCCATCCGAGACTGGGGTATGGCCATGCATCAATTTAACATTTTTTATGGTGATCGGGTATCACTATGATAAAAACCGTTTACACAAAATTCGGGATGGCTCCCTATCTGTCAAGAAAGATGTCACCTTTCAGCTCACTTTTTGAAGAATATATCGCTTCGTTTCTACCGAAGGGTTTAAGTACACAACTTTGCGGTATTCCCACTGTTTGGGACCTTTCTTCGGAAAGCGTTCCGGATGCTCTTTCCAAGCCTTCTGTAGCGTCTGGTTCCGTAGTTCGAACAGCTTTACGTCTTCGCCCCTTCTCCGTTGAGCTGGAGTAATGTACCCTAACTTCGTATGTCGGTGCACTGTATTGTACCAATGCAGGAAGTCTCCCATCCACTGCCGTGCCTCCTCCAGGGTGCGAAACTTCCCCGGATACGAGGCATGATACTTTAGAGTTCGGAAAAAGGACTCAATGTACGGGTTGTCATTCTTCACCAAGGGCCGAGAGTAGGACAGGAACATCCCCAACGAAGCCAGCCACACCGAAAACGTAGCCCCTCGCATCGGATTCCCATTATCCGAATGTACCCACACGCCCTTCAGGTTTCGCCGCTGCTTGATCGATTCGAACAGCTGCCGTCCGTACTCCTCGCTCTCCCGTTCCTGCACGGCCCATCCCACCACCTCCCGGCTCCACACATCGATTACCGCATAGCAATACCAGAACAGTCCCTGTACCGCACTCGGCATCCAGGTGATGTCCCACGTATATACCTGATCCGGACCGGTAGCTACAAGCTCCGGAGGGTGAGAGGATCTACGAGCTGGACGACTATTCGTGCGATGGTGCAGTAGCCCGCAAGCCTTCAAGATGCGGTAAAAGGTACGTTCGCTTGCGATGTATCTCCCTTCTTCCGCAAGAATTGCCACAATCTCCCCCGGCGCGCTGTCTTTAAACCGCTCCGAGGTACAGACCTCAAGAATCTGCCTCTTCTCTTCTTCCCGCAACGCACGCCGGTTCTTCCTCCCCTGTCCCTTTCTCCGATCCACGGGATCTTTTTCCCATCTCCGGTACGTTCGGGGATGGATCCCTAACGCATCGCAGATCTCTCCCTGCCTTGCTCCTTTCTTAAGTCCTTCTTGCACTCCCTCACAGACCCGTGCCCGTTTGTCTTGCTCTATTCGCCTGCCTCGGTTCCCCTCAACAGTTCCGCCGTTTTTTTTTGAATCGCTAACACAATCGCCATCTCCGCTAACGCTTTCTCCTTACGCGCTAACTCCCGCTCCTGTTCCTGGATCTTCTTCTTCGCCGCTTTCAACTCTTCCCGCAGTTCTAAGACCCCTTTCCGCATCGCTTCCCGTACCTCCTGTTCCCATACCGTGAGGTGCTCCGTATGCAGTCCATTGCCCCGTAACCACTCCCCCCTCCGTTCCTCGGGAATCCTCCCGGATTCGAGCAACAGGGTGAGCTTCTCTTCCAACGGCCGGCTCTTGTTCCCCACCACCCCCTCTTCTTCCCCTAAGGTACCCTGTTTCATCTTCGCTTTCCAGCCGTAGATCGTAGCTACCGATAGGTTGTATTCCCTGGCTAAGGATGCGGCAGACCGATTCTCCGGTGGTAATAGCTTCTTTACTACCTGATTCCGAAACTGCGCACTGTATCGCCCCATGTGTCACCTCCATACCAGTTAAAACTAGGTGACATCTATTCTGGAAGAGCGTGAAGCCTTGACACAATAGTTCAGCAATAGTATGTTAGTGATAAATAACTAATTTGCGTGTTTGAGCTAAGAGGTACGAATGAACGAGCGGCAGAGAGAGATTGTGGCGGAGACGTTGAAGTTGATTTCCCAGAGGGGGATTCAGGAGTTTACGATAAAAAAAATTGCCACAGCGATAGGGGTAACTGAACCAGCCATCTACCGTCATTTCGCGTCCAAGTCCGATATCCTCCAGGCTGTGATAGATAACATTGAGGAAACTCGGAACGCGGTGATCCGAAAGGTAGCCAAAGAAAAAGGCAGTGTCTCTGAAATGTTGCGCACCTTTTTCATTGGGCAGGCGCAACTCTTCGAACAGGAATCCACCTTGACGGTTATTCTATTTTCGGAGGATCTTTTTCGCGGCAATGAGGTCCTTTTCCAGCGGATCAAGGCCATGATAGATCAAAACATTCGATGGATTCAGGACCTTCTGGAACAGGGAAAGCGAAACGGCGAGTTCGTAAAGGGTGTGGACGCCGGAACCGCGGCGCTCATGTTGATAGGAGGCTTTAGATTGCTCGTTTCATCCTGGAGGATGGAAAATTTTTCGTTTTCCCTTGAGGCTCGAACGAGGGCATTTGTCGATTCGGCAATGAAACTCTTAAGGGGCCATTATTGAAGTGGGATGGACCCTTTTTGAATGGAGGGCAAACCATTAATGAAAGGGGGTGGCTGGAGGGGTTGTTTAATACAGCCCACAGATAGGTCAGGCCAATCTTGAATCAGAGAAGTGAATTTTTACTCTAAAAGTTAATTATTGATAACTAACATAGGCAGGATCAGATGAGTATGATGAAACGTTTTTTTAAATGCACGGCTCGCAGGCCCGTTCTAGTTTTGGTGGTTATCGCTGGCATCACAGTGCTGGCGGTTCTAGGCATTCGATCCAATCTCCGGATGGAAACCAATTTGGATGAATACATGCCCAAGGATCATCCTGCCTTTGTCTACAGTGACAAGGCGGATGAGCGCTTCCATATCCGGGATGCGATTCTGATCGCGGTGGAGCATCCTGTTTCGGTGTACAACCCGGAAACTCTGGGAAAAATTGTGGCCCTGGAGGATGATCTGGCCCGATTCAAGGAGATCGAAATCTCAGATATCAGATCCCTCCATACGGCGGACAATATTGTAGGAACCGAAGATGGACTGGATGTGCAAAAATTCTATACCGATGTACCTTCAACAACGGAGGAAGCAGAGGGCATCGGTCGATTGGTTCGAAAAAATACGATGGTTTATGGCAGACTGGTCTCGAGGGATGAAAAAACAACCCTAGTGATTGTAGATTTGGCCAAAGAGCAATTCTCCGAGGATCTGTACAATCGCATTCTTGCCCTAACAGAAAAATATCGAAGCCCAGAACGGTTATACGTAGCAGGCCGCCCCATTGTAGAGGGGACCATGGCGATTTTAGGGCCTAGGGATATGGCCCGAATGGGTCCTCTGGTGATACTCGTCATCACTCTAGTGCTTTTCTTAGTGTTACGGAGACTTTCCCGGACAATTCTCGTTCTCGCTGTGGTCCTCTGCAGTACCGTATGGGCCTTTGGGTTGATGCTTGTGGCTGGAGTTCCCGTCTATACCGTCTCTATCATGATACCTGTCATGCTGATAGCCATCGGGGTTGCCTATGGGATCCATCTCTATAACCAAATCGATTATTTCACCCGTCAACATCCTGATGCAGATAGATACTCGGTCGTTTCAAACGTCATCGATGTAATCTTCAATCCTGTGCTTTTTGCCGCTCTCACTACCATGGCGGGCTTCATCTCCCTTTTGACTTCCCAGGTTTTTCCGGTTAAATGGTTCGGCGTATTTTCCGCCTTTGGTGTTTTCATGGAGCTGGTATTGACCATGCTATTGATTCCTGCGGGTATTATGCTGTCTGGAACCAGGATTAGGATAAAAAACGAGGTTGGAAAGGGCGTCCTCAGAGAATCCATTTCTATCGCTAAGACAGAGGAAACGAAAATCGAACGACCGAATGGGTTTGGAAGTCGCTTTGCCGACAGGGTGATTGCCCACCCCCGATTGGTGATGTTCGGAGCTCTGATCGTGGTAGGGCTCTCTATCTTCGGATTGAGCAGAGTTTGGATCAATAGCAGTTTTCTGGCCAATTTCGAGAAAAACAGCGACATAGTGATCACCGATGCCTTTATCAATAAAAACTTCGGAGGGACCTCGACCCTGAATGTCATCTTAGACTCTCCCGATCCGGATACCTTCAAAAAACCGGCAGTACTGAACCTATTGAAGGAAGCGCAAATGGGTGTGCTTGCATTGGATAAGGTAGGGGATGCCACCTCCATTACCGATTACCTGCGGCGCATGAACCAGGTTATGCATGAGGATCGAATGGAGTTCTATACGATCCCCGATGACTCGGATCTTATTGCCCAGTATTTGCTTCTATACGAAATGTCCGGCGACCCAGACAACCTTTGGAAGGTCGTCGATACGGATTATCGAGGGGCGAACCTAACGGTTCAATTGAAAAGAGACGATACCCAGACGATCCGTCGGGTGGTGGCCTACTTCGACGCTTACGCCCCCAGGTTTGCCGAACAGGGTATAAGTATTCATTACGCCGGGTCGGGGTACAAAAGTATGGTTTTCGCCGATTTGATCCTGCAGGGACAGATCAGCAGTCTCTGGATGTCTGTGTGTTTCGTTATACTGTTAGTGGCCTATATGTTTCGAAGCTGGTTTCTGGGCTTTGTCGCAGCAATTCCGGTTAGTATTGCCATTCTGGTCAACTTTGGCCTCATGGGACTCCTCAACATTCCTCTGACTACCTCTACTGCCCTCATTTCCAGTATAGCGGTGGGTATCGGGGTCGACTACGCGATCCACTTCATCGATCGTTACCGGGAAACTCTTATGGTGACAAAGGATCCGTTGGTCTCTGGTCAGTTTTCCATGAGCTTAACTGGTCGGGCGGTGTTTCTAAACGCTACTATCGTTATCGCCGGCTTCATGGTCCTCCTCTTTTCGGTGTTCCCCCCTAACCGACAAGTTGGCGCACTGGTGTCCTTGAACATGGTGGTCGCCTTCATCGGTACTGTAACCATTATGTTCCTCGTACTGAGGCACACATATACAAGCATCAAGGAGAAAAGAAAATGAACAGACTTAAGCGAATTGGGGTCTTAATCAGTTCTATCCTTCTGCTAGGAACTCCCCTAGTTTTCGCAGACCCTTCGGGGGCAGAAATTATGCAGGCTGTCTATGACCGCCCTCAGGGGCAGGATATGAGTGGAACCCTCGTGATGACCCTTACGGATGCACGGGGCGGAACCAGGGTTCGGGATATCAAACAGATCCTGGGACGGTTTGGTTCTGTTGATAAGAAGTTAATGGTATTCCAGAGTCCCGCAGACGTGCGGGGAACCGCCTTTATGAACTGGAGCTACAAGGAAGAGGGCAAAAGTGATGAGCAATGGATCTATCTGCCGGCCTTGAAGCGGGTAAAACGGATCTCTTCAGAAGGAAGGGGAGATTACTTTATGGGGTCCGATTTTACCTACGATGATTTAGGGAATCGGCATCCTTCGGAGGACAACCATCGGCTTATTCGGTCAGAAACGGTGAACGGGGAGGACTGCTGGGTCGTGGAAAGCGTTCCCAAAGACCCGAAGTATATGTATTCCAAGACCATCACCTGGGTTTCTAAACAAAAGATGGTGGGGGTAAGGCGGGAATATTATGATCAGAAAGGGAAACACCTGAAGGATCTAACCATCGAACGGGTGGAACAGATCTCCGGCTTCTGGATCATAACCAAAACCGAAATGAAAAATGTTCAAAAAAATACCAAGACAGTGATGGAATTCTCCAATGTACGGATCGATACGGGGCTCCGGGAAGATCTATTCTCTGAACGGACCCTTACGCGGGGGTTATAGATGAAAACGAAAGCGCGGTTGCTTCATCGACTCTTAACCTTGGGAGTGTTGGCACTCGCGCCCCTGCGTATCAGTGCCCAGACCGCTGATACTCCGAAGGGGGTGACGGTGAATGGTTACGGGAGAACCAAAGTAGGTGTCCTATTGAATAACGGGGATTATTTTATCAGCGAGAACACTTTGAACCTGCGAATGAATTATACCGCTGGCCCCACGGATTTCTACGCCAATCCTGTTCTGTACGAACAGAACGGAGTTGTGCAACCTCCTGTACTCCGGGAGATCTACCTAGACTATCACGAGGAACTGTTCGATCTCCGGGTCGGAAAACAACAGATAATCTGGGGCAAAGGGGATGGAGTGTTTATCACTGACCTTATCTCGACAAAGGACCTTTCCCAATTTCTGGTTCCCGATTTCGAGGAGATTCGCCGAGCGGTAACTGCTGTCAAGTTCGATCTGTACCAGGGGTACAGTTCTCTTGAATTAGTGTGGGTCCCCTGGTTCACCCCAACAATCAGCCCGGATCCTTCATCGATCTGGGCCCCGTCCATTTCCTTTTCGGTAAAACCCACCATAAATCCGCCGACGACTCCCAAATTTAACCTGGGAAACAGCGAGTATTTCGCTAAATATTCCTATTTAGGGGAATCTTTCGATGTATCTCTGATGGGAGGCTGGCTCTGGAATGACACACCCGCCTTTACAGTAATTTCGAAAACTTTCTCTCCACCTGCTGGGCTGACAGAACTCACTGTTCAGCCGGAATATTACCAAACCTATGTCGTCGGCTACGCTGCTTCAGCCACGGCAGGCCCCCTGATCCTTCGGTCCGAGGGGGCCTATTACGGCGTCAAACGGTACCATGCTGACCTTATGCTTTTTCCCACGGGGTACGCAGAAAAGCCGGCAATCCAATACTTAGTGGGGGCCGATTATTCCATCGCCGGAATTACAATGGGCATGCAGTTCATTCAGAACGTAATTCTAAAGTACGATTCGGCGTTGCTGGAGGATCGATTTAAAAATACACTAACCCTCGTGGTTTCCCGAACCTTCTTCCGGGATACGGTAAAGGCGGAGTTCTTTTCGTATGTGGGGCTAAACGATTATGATGCCTTGATCAAGCCCAAAATAACCTGGACCCCTGCCGACGGGCTAGAACTGTTTACAGGAATGTACATCTTCCTCGGCGATTCGGGGGATTTTGGTCAGTACCACGACAACAACGGTCTCTACCTGGGGGCAAAACTTAGCTTTTAGAATCAGCTTTTTGGAAAGAAAGGAGTGGGTGGCGGTCTTATGAGAGAGGGCAGCAGTCCACTCCCCTTAGATTGAAGCCTTCAGGAAGAAAAAGGGTGGGGGCTGGCAGTGGAGGAGTTGAATCAGAGGAGCCTACGGAATGCAAACTCGATTAAACCATAGAATAAGGAGTTTCGCGGGCGAACTTGACCTCTCCTCGTCTGGAGAAGATATGCCTTATTTGGAGGAAATAGGCCTTATCTGTAGAAAATATGCTTTGCAAACTTGAGAGGTTTGAGATAAACCATCCTCGGCCCGACATACCGCATGATCCTCCTAACCGATTCACGATTCTCCGGCGAATAGCAATGGGTCGGGCATTTCCTGCAACTGGTTTTTTCGTTTCCGTATCTACAGGCATCCAGCCTCCGGTGGGCATAGGCGATCAAATCCGCGCAGTCCCTGCAGAGAGAAGTTTCTTTGTGAATCTTCCTGCAGTAATACCGAATCATGAACTCGATCGTTCTCTTTTCCGTTTCGATGGATCTCATGGTTCCCTCATCTAAGATGATGCTCCTCGTAATTGTCATATCTGAGAACGCGCGGGTAGTCAAGAAAAATATTTTCCCTTTCCTCCTCCTGAACTTAACCTTGCATGCAGCTTCGCCCGCATTCCAGCCATTTCACCGGAGTCCTATCTTCACCGTTTACATGGCATGATGAAGTCCCGAGCGGGTGTTGCAATCTAGATAGCGGGTCAGAGTCGGATCATGGCAACTACGCACTTACCCGAACATGGACGAAACAGTTTTTTCTATCGGTCGGTTCCCGATACGGTTCCGGATGAGAGAGTACCTGGAAGGGGGTTCCATCACGTACGATTAGAATGACGGGTTCGCATGTCCCGTAAATCTTCTTAAGGCATTCTTTCTAAAGAGGGATGGATACATGCGTTATTCTGGCAAAAGAGTATGATTTTTAGCATTTATCGTTCTATAAATATCTATATCCATTTCCCCATTTCTATGATAGATTGAATCGACTAAACCACCTATGCGTTCTGCGTTTCACTAGAACCCTCCACCTCATAGAACTTGTAGGCACCGAGGTAGCTATGCGCAGAAATAAATCAGCGACTCTCCCTGAATTGATAACATCTTTCTTTGTTAATTATTGTATCCTAAAGGTAAAGCCTTCCTTAGGTTTATTCCTTCTTCAGTATATACGGAAGTTTAAGATTATGAATGTGGGGGGCAACTTGATCATCCATTCCCATTTGCCTCCTCTGAATAGCAAGGCTTATACACGGTTCGTGAAAGAACACCTGTTAGGAAGGACGCCAGGGCCTTCCCACGCCCAGATCGGATTGACCAACGCATGCCCCCAGAATTGCCTGTACTGTTATAACAAAAATCGCCGGGGGACCCCGATGGATACAAAGACGATCATCCAATTGATTCAGGATCTGAAGCAGATGGGTGTAGTCTGGCTTGGATTTACCGGTGGGGAACCGCTCATGAACAAGGATCTCGTGCGAATCACAGAGAGTGCGGGGTATGATACAGCTTTGAAACTTTTCACCACTGGTTGCACCCTCACGCGGGAACTCGCAAAGGATCTGGAAAAGGCAGGATTACAGTATGTGAGTGTCAGTCTAGATCACTGGAAAGAGAAAACCCACGATGACTCGCGGGGGGGTCCCGGTGCTTTTCAGACAGCCTTAAGGGCCATCGATCTATTCAAAGAAATGACGGATCTACATGTGAGCGTGTCTTCGGTGTTATCCAGGGAGATGATCCGTAATGGACAAGTGGAGGAGTTCCTTCAATTCCTCATCGATCTGGATGTCCATGAAGCTTGGTTGAGTGAAGTCAAACCTTCCATTGGCGAGTACTGGAACACTCAAGTACTGATTACAGAAGAAGATCGTAAGTACTTATATGACCTACAGGATAAATATAACCGTGAAAACAAAATTACAGTAAACTACCTCGGGCACTTCGAAGGGAAGGAGAATTTTGGGTGCAATGCGGGTCATAAAATGGTGTATATCGATGCCTTCGGAGAGATGAGTCCCTGCGTGTTTACTCCCATGACGTTTGGCAACGTGCAGGAAGCACCGGTTAGAGTTCTGTTTTCCTGGATGAAACAACTATTCCCCTCAGAGGAGAGCTGCTTCATCCATAAGAACTACCCACTGTTCCAGAAGTATATGCATGGGGAATCCATCGTAACACAGGAAGATTCTTATACCATGATGCGGGAAGTTCGGTTCGGGCCGCTATCTCGGTTCTCCCAGTTATATTACGGTTGAAGGTTGAAAGGAATGGAAATGAAGGAGTATCGAATCATTGGGATGGGTATGGCGATCCTTTTCGCTCTAGTAGGAGCTTTGTTCCTCTTTTTCCCCAACGCTGTCCTAGAGTTCTTCAATTCCATCTCTGCAGTTGTGGGGATGGAGTCTGCTCCTATGACAGGGGCTTCCTTCTACCTTATCCTCGCTACCGGCTACATGTACCTAGTCGCCTTACTCGCGTTCAAGATGTACCAGTATCCGGATGATTCAGCCTTTACCCTGTTGCTGAGCCACGCAAAACTAGCGAGCGCCATACTCTCATTTGGTTTTTTCATTCTAAGTAAGCCGTATTTGATCTACCTCGCAAATGGTATCGTGGACGGTTCGATCGGGCTTTTTATGCTTCTTTTATATAGAGAATTACGGAAGAAACAGCCATGAAGCTCCTACTCCATTTAGCACGGTTGTATGTGCCCTACTTTATCCGGAAACAGAAACTCCGTGAACTGTGCGAACTCACCGCAGAAGCTTTTCAGATCGAACCCCCTTCGATTCGTGGACTCAAGTTAGAGGAGAGTCTTCGAAGGTATGCCCGCTTCAGTGCGGAAAAAGCGGAAGAAGCCCTGAAACAGCCTGAAGGGATTATACCGCTAAAAGCAAGGCTCTACCAAAACGCTTTCCGGATGGGTGAAGCTCTGCGCAAGAGTCTAGGGATCAGAACGCGCTCAGATGTAATTCTAGCAAGCAGAGTTTTATACAGGATCCTTAAAATCGAGTGCACAGTAGACCTGTCTAGTGAGGTTACGATCGGGAATTGTTTTTTCAGCCCTTACTATACACCGCAGGTGTGCGAAATACTCTCTTCCCTGGACGAAGGAGTACTAGCGGGCCTGTCGGGAGGAGGTAAGCTAATGTTTCGGGAGCGAATTACCGAAGGGAAGCCCTGTTGCAGAGCTACGTTGACCCTGCGGGGTGAATCAGTAAGCGGTGGGTAAAATGTTCGAAGAGGGCAGAAAGATGAGAAAAGCACTGGTAGTGGGGAGTGGAGCAGGGGGGGCTACGGTTGCCCGGGAACTGCAGGGAACGTTCGATGTCACCATCTTGGAAGCAGGGCAACCCTTTCGGCCCTTTTCCTTGTCTTTGGATCTCCTCGAGCAGGTTCGAAAATCAGGATTGTTCTTCGATGAGCGGGAAATCCAGTGGGTATTCCCAGCGATGCAGATCAGAAAGACTTCCGAAAAGATGGTTCTGGTGAATGGAATCGGTACCGGAGGCACGACTCCCCTCTCGACCGGAAATGCGATTCGTCTCGATGGGGATCTGAAACGATTGGGTGTTGATCTTGATCGGGAATTCGAACAGCTTGATCAGGAGATCCCTATCTCTACCGACCACCAAGCTCGTTGGAATCCCACGACACGGAACCTGTTTGAAATTTGTCAAAGTCTCGGTTTTCATCCGCAACCTACTCCGAAAATGGGGAATTATAAGCGGTGCGCCCATTGCGGCCGGTGCGTGTTCGGTTGTCCGTTCAGGGTAAAATGGGATAGTCGTCAGTTCCTAAAGGAAGCTGTCTCGAAGGGAGCCCAGCTCGTTACGGGCTGCCGGGTGGATAGTGTCGTGATAGAAGATGGATTGGCCAAGGGGATCCGAGTGGCAAATCGACTCTTTTCCCGATTCATACCTGCCGATGTAATTATTCTAGCGGCCGGAGGATTGGGGACTCCCGAGATTTTGGAGCGTTCGGGAATCCCTTGTTCAGACCGCTTGTTCGTGGACCCTGTCCTGTGTGTGGCTGCCGAACAGAAGGGCGCTTTCCAGAATACGGAGATGGCCATGCCCTTTTTCTTCCAGAGGGATCGGTACATGGTTTCCCCTTATTTCGATTACTTAAGCTTTTTTTTCAACAGAAAGTGGCGTAAACCTGCAACCGGGATTGTGAGCTGGATGATAAAACTGTCGGATAGGAACGTAGGTAGTATGTACGGCAGAAAAGTGGATAAGGATCTTACCGATTCCGATCGAAGGTACTTGCAGGAAGGGGTTGAACTCTGCCGTGAACTTTTTAGTAAGATGGGGATCCGGAAAGAAGGGGTATTCCTAGGAACTCTTAATGCCGGGCATCCGGGCGGCATGCTTCCCTTATCGGAACACGAGGCTTCCTCCCTGCATCCTCCTGCTTTGCCTGAAAATGTGTATGTTGCCGATGCTACCCTCCTGTCCAAGTCTCCGGGGGGGCCGCCTATTCTAACCATCATGGCTTTGGCGAAAAAGATAAGTAGCCGGATCAAACAATAGGGTATACCCTACTGGTAAGGTACTCGTATGCAACTGGAAGACTTAGGTTTCAATGACACGTTAAAACAGTTCTGGACCGAGCGCGATTTCACAGGTTTCGAACCCGGTAGGATTGTGGAGGAACACAAGGAACAGTACATCGTACGGACGGCCGGGGGCGAGTACGAAGCGGAGATTACCGGCACCTTGCGCTTTAGTGCCGAAAGCCGGGAGGATTTTCCTGCCGTGGGGGACTGGGTGGCTGTATCCGTGTACGAGGGCGAGCTGGCCATCATCCACCGGATCCTTCCAAGGTTTTCCATCATCAAAAGAAAAGCGGTCGGCAAGTTCGGGGAAACTCAGGTCATCGCGGCCAATATCGATTCCGCCTTCTTGATCCAGGCCGCGGACAGGGACTTCAATCTGAACAGGCTGGAGCGGTATCTCACCATCTGTAATGCTTCCAAGGTGAAACCCATCGTAGTTTTGAGTAAGATCGATCTGATCGATTCGGATGAACTCGCAGAATTGATAGAGAGAATCAAACGCAGAGTTCCTGATGCACCTCTCATTCCCATAAGTACTATCACCGCCCAAGGGCTGGACGCCTTGCGTGCTACGATCCAACGGGGCAAGACGTACTGTATGCTCGGTTCCTCCGGTGTGGGGAAATCGACCCTGTTGAATGCACTTGCGGGAAGAACCATCATGAAAACCGACACGATCAGCGAAAGGACGAAGAAAGGCCGGCATATGACGAGCTACCGGGCCCTAGTGGTACTGCCGAACGGAGGGATCCTGATCGACAATCCAGGAATGCGGGAAGTAGGGATCGCGGACTCGGCGGAAGGTTTAGAAGTAACTTTCGATAAGATTGCTCGATTCTCTAAGGAGTGTAAGTTCAAAGACTGTACCCATACGAACGAAATGGGTTGCGCCGTTCTAGAGGCGTTACAGAAGGGCGAGATAGACGAAGATGCCCACCGGAATTACCTCAAACTGAAGAAGGAAGAAGCGTATTTCGAATCCAGTATAGCGGAGCGGCGGAAAAAAGACAGGGCTTTTGGAAAAATGCTGAAGAATTACAAGAAGTACAACCTGTAAACAACTGTTTCATTTCTCAAATTTTTTTTCTGTTTTTGAAGCAACCCATCCTTCTCATCTGTATATGAGAATAGAGACACTCTTCATCGGGGTATCTACATGTTCTGGAGGAGGAGATGGTAGTTCGAGGGTTGTGGTGCATCCTATGGGTGTTACTGTTCTGGGGGTCGGTTCCCATCCAGAGTTGGGACGGGTTGGCGGGTGTAGTTGCATCTCGTTCGGTATCCGGATCGTATGGCTCTAACCAATGGCAGACATTGGGCAAGATGGGTAGACAAGAGTTCTTAGTGTTCATGACGGCAGTCGAACGGTCTGGGGATCCCTCTTTATGGGGGCAATTTCTGGAAAGCGGCTTGCCTATGACACCAGAGTGGGAACGAAAAGCGTTACTCGCGGAGTATGAACAACGGTTGAGCCGTTGGATCCAACAGGAATGGGAACGCAACGCACCGAAGGCTCCCCTAGAAAATCTGGTGCGGGCACTGGACAAGGCAAATCACACGTACGTGCTAAGGACGAATGAGGCGGGAGACATTCTGTTCGATGACAAAGGGGATCCAGTATTCAAAGGAATGGATGGATTTGAGTTGGATGAAGCAGCTTGGAAACGACAGATAGAAACGAAACGAGTAGCCCTTGTCTCGGAGTGGGAACATCAGGCCCGTACAGAATGCCAAGAACTCCTCTCTTCCTTCTCTCCTTCCTTAAAGGATCTTGCGGAAAATCGTCTTTCGACGTGTCTGGATGAGTATAAAAAAGGGGTGGAACGGGAGCTCGATCGACTGATCCAGCAGAGTTCGATCCGCTTTCTCCAGGCTCGGCTCAAGGACAATTTTTCACTTCGAAGGAAGAGCGAGGGATCAACCGCAGAGGCCGTTGCAGGGTCTCTCCTCACAAAAACAGAGGAAGAGCTACGAACAGTAACTCAGCGACTCCTTGGCGAGTTGCCTAAGGCAGGGGAAGGATCGATCGAGGTTCATCTGGATCCTTCTCACTGGCAGGAGGAGTTCAAACGAGAGTTCGAACAAGGGATGGCTGCCTGGAAACAAGCTGAAGAGAGATTTTTCCAGGAACGCCTCCTTTGGGAGGAAAAAGCGCAGAACAGTTACCTGGAATCAGAGAAAGCTTGGGAGAAAGCATTCGAGGAGTTTGGGAAGAGGCGGGAAATCTGGCTAGGGGAGATGCGCATCCTATTGGAAACAGGGAGAAAGGCGTGGCAGGAGCAGCAGGATACCTTTCTTGAGGAATATAAGCGAGTGATGGAACTCTCGGCAGCTTCTGCCTCCAGTGAAGCAAGAAGGTTTCAACAGGAAGTTGAGAGTCGGCTATCCATATATAGAAAGAGTCTCGAACTGGTGGAGATGGCAGAGGGAAATGGCAGCCTCATCCAGGGTGAGTTGGACCGGTTGTCCGATCGTGTGGGAAGTCTGAACAATGAAATCGCTCTATTCCAGTCTGAAGTCTCTTTGAAAGAGTCGAAGGTCGAATCCATCCTATTGGATCCGCCTACTAAGTTTCGTTTCTATAAGGATTCGGAGTCGGTGGATTACACGATTCTTGAATATGATTGGGACAAACGAAGATGGTATGGGGATTTTATCGAGTTCCTGGAACGTTCGGGGTATGAACTGGTCTGGTTTGCCGCTAGTGATGGATCGGATAGCGTGTTCTACGAGCCCGGAGTGAAAGGAGGTATCCCTTGGGCTGCCGTACGCCTGTTCAATGAAGGAGCTCATCCGGAAGAGTTGTCTTCCCTACGAGCAGAGGTCCTGGTAATACAGGATCGAGAACTGAACCCAAGGATCGCTACTCGGGATGAAATCCTGTACCAGAAAGTTCCCTCTTTACGGGAGGACCTGTCCTATTGGATAGGTCCAGGAGGAGTTCGAGATCGATTCGAAACTTCGAGAATGGAAGCTCTTCGAGCCCTCTATGACCTTGTTTCAGAAGCTTCCCGGTATGGATCCGAACAATGGGGAGAATCTCCCCTTGACCGGGAGATCACTAGAGTTCGGCAGATCTTGAGGTTGGAGGAGGAGCAGCTCACAATAGCTCAGGATGTGCTTACCTATGCGAGGGATTCCAGCTCTAACCGGCCTACTGAGGCAGAAACAGCCCAAGCGTTGGCCCAGGCCCAGGCAGAGTTTTCCAGAGCGGAGGAAGAGTACCGGAACCTGCTGAGCCAGATGGAAATACACCTCTCTACTAACCTTGAGATGGCCCAAAGGGATATGTGCCGGGCAAAGGAGGAGATGGCAAGGGCGGTGAGCCAACTAGAAGAGGCCCGAAAAGCTTACGAGGAAGCCCTGTCGGTGTATCGTTCGGGAAACACCGCTCTGCTTACTACTATGATCGATGAGTATGGGCGGAAGATTTCCACCTATTATGGAGAGGGAGAAGGGAGCCGGAAAGTAGCATGGGAACGGTATATAGCAGGAATGGAGTACATCCATCGGCAAGAGGTGTCCCAGCAAGCAACCCAGATCGTACGGGATCTAGAGGGCGAGGGTGATTTCGATGAGTTTCCCGACCTACCCGTTCTTAGGCAACGAGTGGCCGTTCTTCAAGATCTTTTTATTCCCTGGGATAGTGAGAAAGAGAAGGATAGCAGAATAGATCCAGCGGCTTTTGCCCTTCAGTTAACGATGGCCGGGGTATCGAAGGAAAAGGTAGAGGTTTTGAGGGAACTGTACCGTTTAGAGAGCGAAGGGAATTTGCTAGCCAGGTGGAAAGCAGAAGCGGTGTTGGAAGGGGTAAAACAGGAAGCTTCGGTGTCTGTATTCCAAGCCGAACAGATCCGGCAGTTCCTTCTTCTGGAGACGCTGAGTGCGGAGGAGGGGGTCGCGTATCTGGAAGATTTAGCAAGAAAGGAGAGGATTGCGGAAATCTCCTACTGGGTATCCCGGTTAATGAAGGAGCGGGAAGCCCTATCCTTTCTTCTGGATGGGGATCCCGGCGTAGGCTGGGAAGGACAGGAACTAGCTTTTTTGATTCATTCCTATGGGGGATCCTCCTACCAAGGAGATAGGAATAGGCTTAAGGAACTGGAACGGATACTGGAACTCATAAAGGAGCCGAGCGCTCTAACTGTGGAAGTCTTGAAAGAGGTGGGAAGCCGGTCTCCTTTTTCTTATGAACGAGCAGCAGCCGATGGAACGGGGACTGAAGGAGCGGAGAATGTCGAGGGCGCGAATCTCACGGGCATAGACCTGGTGGAATTGTTCTGTGGAAGAGAATGGCTTAGTTGGGAAGAGGCTAGGGTACAATCCGAGGTGGCTCGAGGGTATGCTCACCTCTCCAGGGCCCTGGGTGAATCCGAACGAAAGGATTTGTCCGAAAGAATCGGCGAAGCGATCAAGGGGGCTAACCTTTCTTCACGGGATGGACTTGTAGACTTCCTTCAAGGCCTACCGAATCCCGATCGATTACCTACCTATCTAATCGAAGCTCTTTCACGGGTCACTTCTTTAACACTTTTTTCCAGCGGACAGAATCCTCTCGAACTTGCCCAAGGAATCGTGGATTTTCTCAATGAAAGAGGGGCCATGGATGGACCTGTTGCGTATTACCTCGAGGGTGTGAAAGAGGCGGCCAAAAGCCTTCATCTGGAAGGAGCATTGGGTGACGGATCCTTGCTATTCATTTCTATTCCTGGGAATTTATCAGCGTACCGGAACATTTTGCAAATGGCCCTTGGAGTATTCGCTCAGGAACGACCGATCCCAGTCCTAACGATGGAAGAAGCCCGTTCGAGAAGAGATGTGGCGTTGGGAGGAGAACGGGAGGTTCTGAAATGGGTAGAGGCAAAGGCACGGCTTACGGAAGAGATGAAGATCCTACAGGAAGGAAAGGATCTATACAAGGCACAGGTGCTGGATCGGAAGCAGGAGGAACTGGATCGAGCTTCTTGCTTGGCAGGAGAAGGCAAGCAGAAGTATGCAGACGCATTGAAGAAGTTCTCGGAAGCTTCGAAGAAGTACGATGCTCTTCTATCCAGAGCGAACGATGGAAAGGTAAAGTACTTGGAAGCCCGGCATGAAAAGGATAGAGCAGAAGCGATTTACCACTACGCTTCCACGGGGTATGCACTTCCTGGCTTCACTCCCGAAGAGCTTTTAGCAGAGAGAACCAGAAAAGTGGAAGAGCTCCGGTGGGTCTCTCATAGGTTGGATGACCTGAAAGCCCAAGGGCAGGATCCCTTCCTGAAAAGGATGGATCCTACCTATGGGGCCGCTATGCTACAGGAACGAGCCTGGATGGAATGTACCCAGTATCTCGCGAGAGCAGAGGAAGCTATACAAAAAGAATCAGCCTTTCTACAGAGAGAAATTCTACAAGTAGTCTCCAGCATGGAGTACCAAATCCGTAAGGTGTTCGAATTTCGGCAATACCGGGAATCCAGCGAGGGGGAACCCCTTTCTTTCATTATGGATCCTCTCTATGCAGCATCCAACCTCTTAATCGATTTACGAACGGAGGATGAAGCTCTCTTCGCCCAGCGGGTAAGAGAGTATTTCTATGGCGAATCGGTAGAAGTATCAAAACGACTCTCCACCGATGCGGTGAATTGGATGAAAGGTTTATTAACACAGGGAGATGCCAAGGAATTGCTTCGGCAGTTCGGTCTTGCCTATTACTTCGATACGATCGTTCAGGGGGACCTGCGGATCGAGGGAGCGCCTTCCCTTGTTTCGAGCTTGTTACAGGATCCTAGCTGGAACAAGCTGTTGGAAGATTACGTGGATCTCGGCCCAGTTTCTATTCCCATCTACGAGTACTCTGGAGATGATGCCGTGATCGTGGGGTATGAAACCTACTATCCGGAGTATCTCTGGACTGTAGAGGATTATCTGGCATCGAAGACAAGGGATCTTTACCAGGGTATCCGGGCGAGTGGGGAACTGTGGCAGTTGTACTCTTTCTTCAAGATGATGGTGGCTACCAACAATCTTAAAATGGGAGTTGCCTACCTAGGTAAGGATCTAGGGGACCTGGTGTACTCCCATGTGGACGCTTTGGCGGAAAAGAAACAGAAGAGTTACCTGAAATGGTGGAGGTTCTGGACCCATGCGGAAGGGCGAAGGATCCGAGCCCTGCGGCAAGATATTGCTCAAGTGCACGATACAGGGGAAGGGGAGCGGGAAGATTTGTCGCAGTGGATGGAAGGGATCGTAAATCTGGAAACGGAGCTATCTTCTAGACAAACGGCGTTGAACCACCTGATCTCCCTTGGGCAAGAGATTACCCTAGATCGTTTCCTCTCCCTATTGGAAGAAAAGACTGGTTCTCCTGTTGATCCCACATTAATTCGAACGATTCGAGAGGTGTTTCAAACAGGGGATGCGGGGCAGAAACAAGATTCCCTTTCTTTTCTGGAAGCTGTACAGCAGGGGATTCTATCTCGGACTCGGTACAGTGAAAAGGTAGCCCAGGAACGGGCAATCCAAGTATCCAACGAAAGGAATGAACTCTACGAGCGGTACCGGACTCTTCTAGAACAGGTACGCTTTGGAAGGATCGCCGGATCTAGGGCAAGGGAAGAACTGGAGAATCTTTTGGATTCCCTGTATCGGAATCCATCCTTCAGTTGGGATGATCACTATGCCTTGAGCCTCGAGTTGGTGGAAACCCTCGAGGTATCGACCCGTTCGGGCTGGATGACCAAGTTGGAGGCATTGGCAGAACGGGCTTTGGCGATGTTCCGGGGACGGATGGAAACAATCCAGGAACAGGAACGGCTTGAAGCTCAAGGAGAACTTTCCCTTCTTAAAGAAAAACAACAACAGTGGGAAGCTCAGATGGAAACCCTTTTCCAGACTGGAATTGCCCAGTGGAAAGAACAGGCGGTAAGACTCTATGGGATGCGAAAGAGGTGGCAGGATGAGTATGCTGCCGGTTTCGATAAACGAAAAAGTCTTTGGGAGGGAAAGTATGCTCTCCTTGCACAGAACCGGCAGGAATGGGTTCAGATGTTATGTAAAGAGGCGGTTACTGCGGCTAGTGAAGGCATGGGTAAGCAGTATGGAATAGAACGAGATCGCTTTCTATCCGAACTCGATCAGGTCCGGATCCCAGACTTATCCTTCGAAACGTACGGTACCCCTCAGGAAACCTTGCGAAGGATCGTGCAAGATGCCTTTTGCGGACAGGGTATGGATACCGTATTGACGCAAGCGAGTTGGATCACGAGTCGAATCGGGAAAGAGAGACCTATTCTAACAGCGTTTCTACCGAGGTTGCGGGACACGTCAGAGGCCTTGAAGCAGGCCGAAAGGTTTGCTGAGGGGATTGAAGACGAGATCTATCGGAAAGCAAGCCTAGTGGCAGCATTGAAGATGGGAAAAATCGTGGAAGATGCGCAGTCTGATGTGAAGGAAAAGATCCTAGAAACCAACCAGAGTGTGGAAAGGAACGTTACGGACACATTACGTGGCGCAGGGTACAAGCGGGATGGGAAGCTCTTTGTTCGGCGAGCGGTGATCGATGAAACCTTACTCGGAGGCATTGAACGGGAAAAGCAAGAAATCGAGGGGTACCGGTTTTTTCAGGCTCCTGTTTTTCAACCAGGAGTGGATTTAAGTCGAGGAGCACTGGAAGGAAGAAATGGGGATTACATCCAGGCCATGGTGATGATGGCTCAGCGGGAGCTATCCAGGTACCTGGAACTGGTCTTTGGGCGAAAGCGGGATGAAAACTGGAGTTGGGAGGGGGTAGAGAACCTAAAAGACCTATTCTTGGTGGCGGAGAAAGGGTACCAGAACTCTGCAGGGTATGGACGAAGAAGTTCGGATGGGACTTTGCTCAACCAGTCGGATGGTCTTTTTCACTGGCATGTAGGATATGTACCCTTGATGGATCCAGGAAACCCCGAAGCCGTGAAAGAAGAAGGGTATGGGGAAATGGGGCGGATCTTTACCCTCTTTTTCCGTAACCAGGCCCGACAACAGCGGGGGCTATCCAGTTTTGATGTGGCTTGGTACAACCGCAAACTTTGGGATGACGATCGGGACAACGATGGGAGGAGTGATGGATTTTTTGCATCTCCCACCATTCGGAGTATAACGAATGTTGCTGTTTCCATCGCTTCTACGGCACTGATGAGTCCCTGGGCAGCTACTGCATTGAATCTGATGGATGATGCCTTGTTTACGGCCATGGATGTAGGGAATGGAAGTATCCGTTGGAGTCAAGGGATGCAGAACCTGGCTAAACAAGCTGGTTTCAGTGCTCTAACTACGGGAGTGGGCTTAGCGGGTTCTTATCTGGATCGGACTCTGGATTTCGGTAAAGGAGTAGAAGGGGCCCTGCTGGAAGTAGGAACGGATCTGGGGCTTACTGCGATGAAAACGACTGCTCTCACGTTTGGAACGGGAGCCCTCGAATCTCTATCGGAAGGAAAGAGAGGAATCCATCTCGATTGGAACGACGTGGGAAGTACCCTAGGAAGCGAACTGGTCCGTACGGGAGTGCAGAGTGGACTTCAGACAACCCTTAGAGGATACGTGGGACAAACGATAGCTAACGGAACTTCCTTGAATACACTGGTTGGGAACTTATCTGCCAACACAGTGGAATATGTCATTAAGGGAACTACCCAGTTCAACCTCATCAATGCCCGAATGTTCGGAGAGGATGTTTCCGGAGGTCTCCTCGAGTTCACCCTTGGAGGAAAAGAGGGAATCCGTTTCAGTATCGGTCAGGGGGGAACCGATATCAGCCTGGGTACTTTAGCCCAGAGTCTCAAAGGAGTGGATGCCTACTACCAGAATTACCGGATGGTGAAAGAGGGGATTCGGGATGACCTTGCCACTGCCATGCGGGTTCTCTACTCCAACGGTCAGGATGAAACTCTCCGGTTGTATGAAGAGATCTTAAGCGGGAAGAGCAGAATCGTGCAGGAACGGAATGCCGACTATGAAGCTCGTACCGATTGGGATGCAGAGAAGCAGACGCGGGTTGTGAGGGTCAATTCCCAGGGAGTCTATGCGAACGGGGGAAAGAACTCGGACCTGGAACTAGGGGTTGTGTTGAGCCATGAATCCTTCCGAAATGGCAGGTATGATGGGGAAGAACTCCAGAAGTACGAAACTGAACGAGCTGTGTTCGGTCACATGGCAGTAGCTACCCAGGTGGCTCTGTCGTATGGAACGGACGTGCTGAGTGAGAAGTTGAGACGAGAGGTGGACCTTTTCAAGGCGACTCTCGCTTCGGGATCCATGGATGCCCTTAAGACCTATATTTCTAACGGGTATGAGAGCAGCAAGGATTACTGGAAGCTCCTCCGGGATGGAACGCTGATCAACGACGGAAAGGGGCGTCTTTTGATGGAAATCCTGAACGATAATGGCAAGTGGGGATGGCAAGTGGTAGAGGGGAGTGATCAGGAACACAGCGTGGCAGCGGCTTTAGTGCACTATCTGGGGAAGGAACGAGCCTTGTCACTTCTCGGAAATGAACCCTCCAACATCGATCTGTACGATTCCAAAACTCTGAAAGACGTTCTCAAATTAAGTGATCAGGAGATCCAGATGATGCGGAGGAATCCCGTATACGCGATGAACCGACTCAAAGGAATTAGCGCTGAGGAGTTCGAAAAGTTGGTGGGTGAGGCGCTGATGAAAAGTGCGGGAATTCGATGGGATGCGGTAAAGGGAGTCTGGGCAGGGGAGGGCGCGGGTATTCGTATCACCGATTCCGTTCTGCCTGGAAATGCGGCCATCCGATCCCTTGGGGGCAAAGAGTACGAACGCTTCAGCATCACATCCGAGATCGTCCGGCAGGAAGGGGCCTATTCAGTGTGGATGGATGGGAAGGCTGGAAACGTGGGATCCGGTAATACCAGTATCCTCATCCAGAAATGGAACCTAGATTCGGGCAAGGTGGTGCAAACGTATAGAGCGGAGGGAGCCTGGAACTCGGTGGACAATAGCTATGGGCAGCGGGATCGAAACGGGAACCCCATTGGAGTGAATCAGCCGTACCAGTTTGTCGGGGGCCCTTTAGTTCAAGGGAACACGCTGGCAGCGGGAGCGTTGAATCTCCGATGGGCCCAGAATGATAGCCGGAACTTCAAAGAAGTCCTCATCATGTCCGACACGAAAACCATCTCGGGGGAACGGATCCTGTCCAGCGGGTTTGGGGAGGATCACCTGACGGAGGGAAAATGGTTGGTCCACTACACGGGGTATGGAACGAGCGATGGCTGTATCGTGTCAGTGGGAGAGGAAAACATGAAAAAATTGATGACTGCTCTCAAATCTATGGGGGCTAGCCGGGGATACGTGATTTCTTCCCGATTGGAGGATCGTAACCGATTCGTTCAAGGCCCTGGATACAAGAAAGGCAATTGGTAAACCATTTGGTACATAGTTAGAAGGAGGTAAGTGCATGAAACAGGAGAGTTTGAAATGGATCTTGGGGGCAATGATCCTTGGCATGGCAGGGTGCAGTACCAGGGTATCTTCGGGGGCAAAGGAGGTATTCAAAGCGCAGCAATTAAGCGAAGAAGAACAGAGACGAGTTTCCTATTATGCAGAACTAAAGAATGGTTTATTCGTGGATGAACTCCAAACGAGCCAAGGAAATGAGCGAACCTTACGGTTCGCCAACGAGCGAATGAGTTATGAGGGAGTCCTCCTCCTTCGGTATCTGGGCTTGCGGGAGGTTCTGAATGAAGATGAGTCGGAACAAGTCATTCGAGCGGTATTCGACCGGATTCCAACGGATAACCCCAATGCCGAACCCATTCGGAACATTGTGATTCCTAAATGGTATAAGGGAGGACTTCCCCTCATCCTTCAGATCAACACCTCCATCATTCAGGATAAAGCAAAGAACTATCCGGCCATTGTGGTTCTGTTGAATGCCAATGGTGCCGTGATCGATCAGTTTGGTTACAAGGTCGCGCAAGAGTTGAATCCAACGTATCAGTACCCTCGTTTTACAACTAGGAGCGAGAAACGGTACGTGGAAGCGGATGGAACGTACGTGTTCATCGTACAGGGGAATAGGCTAGTGTCTTCCTCTACCCGTATGAGTGGGGATCTTGCCCCCCTGGATTCAGCCGAGACTCCTCGAGCAAAGCTAAACTTATCGGATGCCTACCT
>Ga0067045_1028974_pt1 | contig 25245 bp, 19 predicted proteins | sample TerdegcTABiofilm_FD_59184 | JGI IMG/M metagenome (GOLD analysis project Ga0067045, IMG submission 59184) | Combined Assembly of (Gp0054472, Gp0054536) Wastewater bioreactor microbial communities from Singapore -Terephthalate degrading... | reverse complement strand
CCTGCCGTACTGGGTCACGGAGCCTCAATACAGGGACCCGACCGACGCCGCTGTTGGCGACGGTACATTCTGCCAGTTTCCTGTATTCGGCCTTAGGAACAACACGGAATACGAATTCAGAGTAAGAACGTTCGCCAGAAACGATGGAGGAAGAGAGATTTATTCCGATTATTCCAATATCGTCTCGGCGAGGACGAGAAATTACTCCGCCAGATACGTCAGACCCGATGGCGACGACCGGATGGATGGAAGGACGCCCGCTACGGCGTGGAAACATATCTACAAAGCCGGCGATACTTTGAAAGCAGGACAGGTCGCGATTGTATTTGGCGGTGACTACCCGGACGATTATCTCATACCGAGGAACAGCGGAAAGTACGGGGTGGATAATAAAATAGTGTTCATGGCCAATCCCGGGGACAGGGTAAATATTATATCTCACGGCGGCAAATACAGTCCGAATATTCACCTGACGCGGAGTTACACCGTGGTGGACGGGATCAATCCTGCAGAATCCAATAAAGGCGCCGTCGCGACCATCAGGCTGGGAAGTCCGAATGCGCCGGACGTAGCCGGCAGGAACGCCATAGTCAATATTGAATCCGGAACCAGAGGATCAAATCTTATTTATTCATCCTACAATCTGGTCCAAGGAGTTTTCATCCACGATACCGGAAGCGTCCACGGCCCAGGCACGGATCCATCATCTCTCACTCTATTCGGCAAGAATGCCCATCACAACGTCATCCAGAATTCCGTATTCAGGCGGGGGGAACACGATACGGGACTGCTGAAAAACGGTGCCGCTTATAACAAATGGCTCAACAATCTCCATGACGGGGGTTGGGGATCGGGAATAAATATCGTCAGTGACAATGGTACGGCGTGCAGGTTCAACCTGATAGAAGGGAATGAAATCGTGGAGGTCGGCCGGAATTTCAGAAGTTCCGGTTTTCTCAAAGCAACGAGCATTTACAAGACAGGCATTCAGATCTCGGGCGATCTGAATACAGTCCGGAGGTGTATTATAAGAGAATGTAATGACGGCAGAGGATTCAACCGCAATCTCGCCCACGCAGTGGAAATCAGCCGCTTGTCGGGATCCGGATCCAGGAATAACCTGATTTATAACAACGTCCTCTATCACAACGGAGGGAAAGGAATTGTACTGTTCGGGCCGGACCAATCCGGCAATATCATCGCCAACAACATCATCTACTATAATTCTGAATACGTGCAGGAAGGGGGAAAGAATTGCACCATCCGTTTCATGGGAAATTTTTCCGCAACGGAAGTACATCATAACCTGATACTCTTCAGGAATTCTAAAGGAGATGATCCCGACCGGGAAATCATTTCATTTTATCCGGACACGGTTCATGACAGGGTCAGGACAACCTCTTACGCCAACAAGCATTACCCCGGTTTCAGAAACAATTTTTGCTTTCCGCCTGATTTTATCAGCGAGCGCGCCGCCGATTTTCATCTGAAGTCTACAAGCAAGGCGATCAATGCCGGGCGGCAGATACAAGATCCCTTCTGGGGGACGGTGGTTTATAAGGGAACCGCGCCCGATATCGGCGCCTTTGAATATTCAGGTGCTCCCTGAAAAGGCCGCCCTTCGGCGGCATCTGCATAATTCCTATCTCCGCAAATGTCCGTAGAAAGAATCACTCCTTTTCTGCTCAGAGAGCTTCCCTTCCGGATAGTCCAGCAATGGCATATTCTGCTCGACAGGACTATTCCTTTTTTCCGGTTCTGTTTTTCGGAAAAGAGGGTCAATATCAAGAATCAGGTTCTCTCCGAAATCAGCTCTTTCCTGGAAGGAACCGGATTGGGCAATCTGGAAGACAGGTTTTTCGCGTCTTTCAGCAGCGACAGGGAAACAAGGGAAGTATTCCGCAGTCAATTTCAACACCGGACGAGACAGGTGATTGAAGAGGCCAAATCCATTCTCAGGCAGGAGTTCACCATATTCGGAAGGACTCTCTCATTCGGTTCACCCGTAGCATGGAATTATGATCCCGTCAACCATAGAAGGTCATCGCACGATTTTTACGCCGATATCGATTACCTGGATTTCGATTCGGTCGGCGATCATAAAATCGTATGGGAGCTCAACAGACATCAGCACTTTCTGGCACTCGCCCGGGCTTACTGGATCACGGGTGAGGAAAAATACACAATGGAATGGATTTCCCAGATCGAGCACTGGATTCAATCGAATCCGTTCAAACTCGGGATAAACTGGGCAAGCAGTCTGGAGATAGCCCTCAGAAGCATATCATGGATCTGGAGCTATCTCTTCTTCAGGAAGTCGAAGCTACTGTCCAGTTACTTCCTTACACAATATCTGTTGTGCCTGTACATTAACGGTTGCCATATCGAAAGAAATCTCTCCTTCTATTTCAGCCCGAACACGCATTTGACGGGAGAGGCTCTGGGTTTGATGTATCTGGGGCTTTTCTTTCATGGCACAAAAAAAGGCGAGAGGTGGCTTGCAAAGGGTCGCTCCATCCTGGAAGAGCAGCTTGATATTCACATTGAGGATGACGGGACTTATTTCGAGAAGAGCTCATATTACCACCGCTACACGACAGATATTTATCTACACGCATATATCCTTCTGGCGAGAAACAAGAAACCGATCACTGAGAAGATGAAATCCAAACTTCAGCAGATGCTGGATTATCTTGTCATGACCCAGAAGCCCGACGGTAAAACCCCCCTGATCGGGGATGATGACGGGGGGAAGCTTTTGTTTCTGGGCGGAAATGATTGCGATGATTTCAGGAACTGCCTGTCCACAGGAGCGGTCCTGTTCGGAAGAGAAGCATACAAAGCGCGGTCCGGTGGTTATAGTGAAGAGACACTGTGGTTACTCGGTCCGGATTCCTATCGGGTTTTTCATAAAATCGATAGTCGGGATCCCTCCGTCCAATCCACGGGATTTCCTTCGGGAGGCTCTTATGTCATGAGGAACGGATGGGGGGAAAGGGCGGATTATCTCATGGTCGATTGCGGCGTCCATGGCTGGAAAAACGGCGGCCATGCCCATTCAGACCTTCTGAGCATCATTGTGTCCATCAGGGGCAAGGAACTCCTGATTGACCCGGGGACATTCACTTACGTCGTATCGCAGTTCTGGAGGGACCACTTCAGAAGCTCGACGGCCCACAATACATTCAGCATCGACGGACTTTCGCAATCCATGCCGGACGGTATATTCTCCTGGCGCCATACGGCCGTACCCCTGTCGTGCAGATGGATAACCCGGAAGGAGTTCGACTATTTTTCGGGGAGTGCTAAGTCCTACGAATTTTTCCCGGAGCCTGTTTTTCACAGGAGGGATATCCTCTTTCTCAAGCGCGAAGGTTTCTGGGTGATTTATGACAGAATTGAAGCCGACCGGGAGCGCGACATTTCTCTGTACTTTCATTTTCCTTCGGAAGACGTCCGCCTGCAGGACGGGCATTTCGTTGTGTCCGACGGTATGCCCTACGGGGCTGTTGTGGTGCTGGGACCTGCTCCTTTTGATAAGCGCCTGGAGGATGACTGGCGCTCTGTCGTCTATTCCAGGAAGGAACCCGCGAAGACGGGTATCTGCCGGGCGAAAAACAGGCAATCCGCCGCATTCCTCACTCTTGCCGGCCCATATCCGTTTCCATGCGAGTGGCAGGATCAGTGGAGCAAGCAATGCGCCTCTCTGACTGCGTATGGAAAGAAGGGGCGCGAGCTCATCAAGCTTTCTTTCAATCACGAAGCAATATTGAGACGGGATTCCGACCGGATACATTCCGACTTTTCCGTCGTCATGAGTCGCACTAATGAGGATATATCTCGTCCATTATTGATCGACGGCACAAGATTCATCGCGGAGGACATCGGCGGAATTTCATTCTCGGGTAAAGCCGATGAACTATTCTACCGCTGGCTGGAGGGAGGGATCGAACTGATCTTTTCGCCGCAGATGGATTATGAATGGGAATCCTTCAGCAGCAATGCGCCGGTCTTTATAAACGGAAAGAGGATTCGATAAGGTAAAAAATGTGCGGTATTTGCGGAATGGCTCTTGAGCATGGCCTTGTGGAACGGCGAATCCTCCAGGATATGACCGACATCCTCCGGCACAGGGGACCCGATGACAGCGGATTGTACATCCAGGGGAATATCGGTTTGGGGCACCGCCGTCTGAGCATCGTTGATCTTCAGGGAGGGCACCAGCCGATGTCCAACGAAGATCGTACAATCTGGATGACATACAATGGAGAGATCTACAATCACCAGGACATCAGGAATCGGCTGGTCTGTGCGGGACATGAATACCGCAGCCGCAGCGACACGGAGACCCTCCTCCATCTTTACGAAGAATCGGGGGTGGAGGGGCTTCGCGAACTGCGCGGCATGTTCGCATACGCCCTGTGGGATTCCCGCCTGCGCAGGCTCGTACTTGTCCGGGACCGTCTCGGCATCAAACCACTGTATTACTTTTTTAACAAAGGGAATCTCGTATGGGCATCTGAAATCAAATCCATTCTGAAATCGGGATACGTTTCACCCCGGCTGCGAATGGAATCTCTTCCGGATTATCTGGCAAACCGCTGCACATCTGATGAAAACACACTTTTTGAGGGTATCAAGCGGATCCCTCCCGGACATTTTTTGGTATGGCAGGAAGGCGGGATCGCTATCAGCAGGTACTGGGAACTCCCATCGAATGGAACCTCAAGGTTCTCGGACGATGAGGAGGCTGTCGAATCCTTCCGGGAGCTTTTTGAGGAATCAGTCCGCCTGAGGATGATGAGCGATGTCCCCCTCGGCATGTTTCTGAGCGGCGGCATAGATTCAAGCGCCATCTCCGCGGTCATGAGCCGCATCTCGGAAGGGCCTGTCAAGACATTCTCCGTCGCCTTCGATGAGACAGAGGCCAACGAACTCCCGTATGCGAGAATCGCTTCCCGAGCTTTCAAAACCGAGCACCATGAGATTACAATTTCTGTCGAGCAGTTCTTCAATGCATTGCCGAGACTCGTCTGGCACGAAGATGAACCGGTTGCTTTCCCTTCTTCCGTCCCCCTTTACTTTGTATCCGCTCTCGCGGGTCAGCATGTGAAAGTCGTCCTTACGGGAGAGGGAAGCGATGAACTGCTGGTGGGGTATGCCAGGTATCCGAAGACGCTGATCAATATGCGCCTGGGGGATTATTACAGATCGATTTTTCCACCGGGTATGAGGAGCCGCATCAGGAAGTCCATTTTCGCCATGCCGGCAAGGTCCACCACCCGGCAGAAACTTAGCAGAACCTTTCTGTGCCTTGATTCCGCTCCAGAGTCTATTTACTTTGACAACTTCTCTGTCTTCCCAAGGAAGATGATTCCTGAACTTCTTCATGAGAACATCCGGGATTCCCTGTCATGGATTGATCCATACAGAATCCAGATGGATTTTTTCAACCGGGGCGGCAACGGCAGTCTCCTCGACGGGTTCCTTTATGCGGACATCAAGACCTACCTCCACGAACTTCTCATGAAGCAGGATCAGATGAGCATGGCGGCCTCCATCGAGAGCAGGGTGCCGTTTCTCGATCACAAACTCGTGGAGTTTGCGGCGGCACTGCCCCTCGAAATGAAGCTTCGAGGGGGGGAGACTAAATACATCCTGAAAAAATCCATGGAGGGTATTGTGCCGGGGAAAATCCTGCGCCGGAAGAAAATGGGGTTTCCGGTGCCGATAAAAAAATGGTTTCAGAAGGACCGCTATCTGCTGATCAAGGATTATCTCCTCGGTGAAAGGGCCGCATCCAGAGGCTGCTTCAACAGCGTCTTCATTGCGAGGCTCTTGAACGAGCACCGGGAGGGCATACAGGATCACTCCGAGAGACTCTGGTCGCTTCTGAATTTCGAATTGTGGAACAGGATATTCATCGACGGTGAGGCTCTAATCCAATGGGCCGCGACAAGCTCCGAATTCTCTGGCTGAAGGCTGGTCCTCTGCATCCCTTGGATTCAGGGGGAAAAATCAGGACATATCACATGCTCCGGCGGATAGCCATGCGGCACCACGTCACATATCTGGCTCTATCGCCGCACCGCGGCGATTCGTCCTGGACAGAGAGGGCAAACGAATACTGTCACAGCCTTCTGGTCATACCCTGGAGAGAGGCGCCGAAATATACGTCCGTTTTTTACCATGATCTGGCGAGGAATCTCATTTTATCCTCCCTGCCCTATGCGATTGAGAAATACCACTCGCCGGCGTTGGAAAATTTTATCAGGTCAAGGCGCCCTCCGGAATATGACCTCCTGGTGTGTGATTTTCTGGCTCCTTCTGTAAACATATGCCGAAAACCGGGCCTCCCCTCGCTTCTTTTTCAGCACAATATCGAATCCATTATCTGGGAGCGCCATTACAGAACGGAGCGCAACATCTGGAAGCGTTCATATTTCAGGATGCAGTGGAAGAGAATGCTACGGTATGAAAAAGCCAAGTGCAGGTGTTTCGACGGCATCCTGACTGTTTCTTCCTCTGACAGTGATTATTTGCGAGAAGAATTCGGCCTCGACAATGTCATTGGGCATGTGCCTACAGGCGTCGACATCGATTATTTCCGGCCGATGCAAGGAGTCCGGGGCAGAGAGAATCATCTGGTATTCACGGGCTCCATGGACTGGCTGCCGAACGAGGATGCCGTCATCTATTTTGTCCGCGAAATATATCCCATGATCAGGGCGGCCGTTCCGGATGTCACATTTACCGTGGCGGGGAGGAATCCGTCTTCAAAACTACTCAGCATCGGTAGAAGCGACCCATCCGTCGAGGTCACAGGCGCCGTGGAAGACATCCGACCTTATTTGGCATCGGCATGCGCCCTTGTTGTCCCCCTTAGGATCGGAGGAGGGACTCGAATAAAGATATTCGAAGCGATGGCCATGGGTATCCCGGTTGTTTCCACATCCATCGGTGCGGAGGGGCTCCCTGTCAGGGACGGGAAAAACATTCTCCTTGCGGATACTGCGGAGATATTCGCTGAAAACTCGGTCCGTCTGCTGGCCGATCGAAAGTATGCGAAGGTAATATCAGAGGATGCGCTGGAACATGTGAGGACGAATTTCAGTTGGGACGCGGTGGGCCGCGTCTTCGAATCTCGGTGTATGGAACTGTTGAATAAATTAGGGGTGTCGAAATGAACATCAGCATATTCGGAATGGGTTACGTCGGAACGGTATCAGGGGTCTGTTTTTCGAAAATGGGACATAAGGTGATCGGCGTAGATGTCAACCCGATGAAAGTGGAATTGATCAACCAGGGCAGAAGTCCCATCGTGGAAAAGGGGATCGCCGAAATGCTTGGTGAGGCCGTCAGTAATCATCAATTCAGCGCCGTTACTTCCTCGAAAGAAGCGGTCATACAAACGGACATGTCTTTCGTCTGTGTCGGGACTCCTTCTAATGGAAACGGAACACAGAACCTGTCCTATGTAAAAAACGTATGCCTGGAGATAGGGGAGTCACTGAAGGAAAAGGCCGGTTTCCATACGGTTGTCATCCGAAGCACTCTAATCCCCGGCACAGTCGAGAACACGGTGATTCCCTACCTGGAGAAGAAATCAGGAAAGAAAGCGGGAGTCGATTTCGCTGTCTTCTTCAATCCGGAATTCATGCGGGAGGGCAGTTCGGTGCATGATTTTTTCCATCCGCCCATGACGGTCATAGGCGGACCTGATGATTCCTCCGCCGAAGCGGTCGCCGGGCTCTACGAAGCGTCGGCGGCGCCCCTCGTGAAGACCAGTTACCGGGTTGCCGAAGCAATCAAATACGTATGCAATGTATTTCATGCGCTGAAAATCGTCTTTGCGAACGAAATAGGGACGATCTGCAAGGCGCTTGAGATCGACAGCCATGAAGTGATGGAAATATTCTGTCTCGATTCAAAATTGAATATATCCAGGGCCTATCTCAGGCCGGGCTTCGCTTTCGGGGGCTCATGCCTGCCCAAGGATCTGAGAGCCCTGACCCACAAGGCCAAAGAGATGGACCTGATTGTCCCCCTGCTGAATTCTATCCTTTACGCAAACCAGGCACATATAGAAAGGACGCTGGAAGTTCTGTATCGTTTTAAAAAGAAGAAGATCGGTTTAATCGGACTCAGCTTCAAGCCGGGAACGGACGATCTGAGAGAAAGTCCGCTGGTTACTCTTGCAGAAACGCTTATCGGCAAAGGTTTCCAGATCAGGATATTCGACAGGAACATTTTCCTGGCCATGCTGACCGGCTCGAACAGGGAATTCATTGAAAACGAAATTCCCCATATAGCCTCCATTCTTGCGGACAATCTGGACGAAATCATCGAAAATTCGGAAGTGATCGTAGTTGGCAATAATGAAGATGGACTGAGGGATAAGCTCGAACGGACACACGCCGGACAGGTAGTCGTCGATCTGGCCCGCGTATTCGATAAATCCACGATCAGAAGAGCACGTTTTACGTATTATGGGATATGCTGGTAAACCCCACATATGGTATGATCAATCTTAAGGGCAGAAAAAAGCGCCTTCCGGGGCCGCTTGATTCGTTTAGCCTGCTCATGCATCGGGGAGTGAATCGCTTATTCTATTTTAACGTCCTGCATGTGACCCTTCTGACGGAATCCTCCCTTAACAGGAACATTCTTGCGAACTGCCCGAAGGATTTCAGGTTTACTTTTCTGAATACGGCGGAGATTATCGACTATGCAAGAGATCCGTCTCTGGATATGGATGAACTATTCCTGAACGAGGCATTTTTAAAAGGGGACCGATGTTATGCCGCTCTCAACGGCGACGATCTGGCAAGCTACGGCTGGTATTCAAATAAACCTACATTGATCGAGAACGATCTTATGATCACTTATGACCGGAAATACATTTACATGTACAAGGGGTTCACCAGGGAAAAATACAGAGGTTTGCGGCTCCACGGGATAGGGAAGGCCAAAGCGCTGGTGCGCTTTTGCGGATGGGGTTACGGCGGAATCATCTCCTATGTGGAATTCACTAACTTCGATTCTCGGAAATCCGTTTACCGGATAGGGGCCAGAAGGGCCGGAACCCTTTGGATTGTAAAAATCGGGGGCAGGTATTTCATACATTCTTCGGGAGAGTGCGACAGATACCGTGTTTCCCTGAAGGGAGTATGCAGCTGGATTTGCGATCAGCCGGATCTTTGAGCCGGTCAAGAATACTGGGCGTGTCCGATGAGTTCGAATCACGAAACGGGTCTGATTAAGAGAACGCAGTTGTTCAGCCGGCTGACGTCCGAAGAATTGAGCGAAATCTACAGCAAGCTGTCTATAAAGAGATTCAAGAAAAACGAGGTCATTCTCCACGAAGAGGACACGAACAAGTACATGTATATTATACTGAAGGGCAGGGTCAAAGTAGTGCAAACCACGGAGGAGGGAAGGGAGATCGTCCTCAGCATTCATGAATCGGGGGACACCTTCGGGGAGATATCCCTGATCGACGGAATGACGTCAGTTGCCAGAGTCATGGCGGCGACGAACTCACTCGTTGCCACCATATCCAGGGAGGATTTCAATTTTCTACTGTTCTCCCATGACAAGATACTCCAGAATCTCCTGCATATGTTGTGCGCCCGCCTGCGTGAGAACGTGGAAACGATACGCATGCTGAATCTTAGCAACGCCGCTCAGAGGATTCATATGCTTTTTATCAAGCTGGCGCATGACTACGGGACGAAGGCTGAGGATGGAATTCTGTTGAGTATAAAACTGACGCACAATGAAATTGCGAATATGACGGGGCTGACGCGGGAAACGGTCACCAGAATCATGAAGAAATGGCAGCAAGAAGGCCATATCCGGATGAAAGAAAGAAAGGTTTTTCTGAAGAAGGAGTTTCTCGACACGATAAAATAGGAACATGCGGGAGAAGCTTCCCGAAAGGCCCCCGACGGGCCTTTTTTATTGACTGGTTTATGAAAGAACACATGTTTCGAAGGCGGTTCAAATTAGGCTGATGGTGCAGGGCTAAAGGCGAAGGATATGAGCCTTCTCAGCCTGGCATCTGAAGCCGGCTGCCTGAGACCGCAAACATGCGGGGAGCGAGCGAGGCGTTATTCGAGGACACTCATAGGCCTGTGGTCCGGGAGTTTCTGCCGCGATTTTTTCCGCCACGCTACGGCGAGTATGATCATGCAGGAGCCGAGAAGAATCATGGTCGCCGGTTCCGAAAAAGCCGATAGAAGATAGGCATCGGCCAGATTCCCCGCGCTGTATAATACGAATTTCAGGTACGTGCCGTCGGACAATCCGTCAAGAATGTTTTTCAACTCTCCCATAAAAGGAGGCCCGTTTCCGGGAAACCAGTTTGCGAGCTGACATGCTAAATTTTTCATGATTCCCTTTTAGAGCGTATCGACAGGTTGCTTACGAAGTCCTGTTTTAGTGAGGCTGCGGAGGTTCAACTTTCCGGGATAAAGACTCATTTTCTCAAACTTTTCCAGTTTTCCCGGCTGCTTTTTTTGCCGCCCTTGGCCTTTAGCCCTGCGCCATCAGCCTAATTTTGAACAGTCTGCGAAAGAGTTTCAGAAGATTATTTTCCTCTGTGAGTTTCTTCGACATAATTATACAGACGAAGGGAAAACGGACAATCGGTAGTCTATATTGAATTCAGAAAAATTTTCTCATTCGAAGAAATTAGGCAGAAAGAATGGCCGGTCGTTTTTATCCGCTCACACTTTATCATGAGAAAAGCCATGCTCGGGACTGGATTTCCTTTCATACATTGAACTTTTCACCGCATTATGTTAGGTTTTCGTCTTAATTGCGCTCCGAAGCATGTATGCAGATTGTGGGAAGAAAACAGGGGATTATGGATCATATTTTGAGGATTGAAGATCTAAGGACCTACTTTCAGACATCCGGGGGAGTCATAAAGGCTGTTGACGGGGTCAGCCTGCACCTGGAAAGAGGAGATACGCTGGGCATTGTCGGAGAATCTGGATGCGGAAAGACGGTCCTTGCGCTTTCCATCCTGCGTCTGGTGTCTAGACCGGCTGGGAGGATCGTGTCGGGGAGGATTCTATTTGAGGGTACGGACCTGCTGAGTCTCAGCGAGCGGGAGATGAGGCGGATTCGAGGGAAAGATATCTCCATGATTTTTCAGGAGCCGATGACGGCCCTAAATCCGGTGATCAGAATAGGGGAACAAATCGCTGAAGCGATCATATTGCACGAAAAACTGTCGAAAAAAGAGGCCATGAGGCGGGCCGTTGAAATGTTGAAACGCGTGGGTATGCCGGCAGCGGATGACCGGATCAAGGACTATCCGCATCAAATGAGCGGGGGAATGCGGCAGAGGGCCATGATCGCCATGGCCCTCTCATGCAACCCCAAACTGCTACTCGCGGACGAGCCGACAACCGCCCTGGATGTGACCATACAGGCGCAGATACTCGATCTTATCAACCAGTTGAAAAATGATTTTTTCACTTCTGTGGTCATTATAACCCATGACCTGGGAGTTATTGCGGAAGCGGTGCAGAACGTTGCAATTATGTACACAGGAAAGATCGTGGAGTACTGCGACGTCAGCTCGCTGTTTACAAATCCTCTTCATCCGTATACAATCGGACTATTGAAATCCATGCCTGCGATGGAAAGGGCGGGTCGGGACCATCTTGAGATTATCCCCGGATCCGTGCCAAACTTATACAATCTGCCTGCCGGGTGCAGTTTTCAGGACAGGTGCCCGGATGTCATGAGTGCGTGTCGCGAATGCGAGCCGGAAATACAGGAAATTGCCCCGGGACATTTTGTAAAATGTTGGAAAGTGCAATGAGCGGGGTTTTGACGGAGAAGCTCCTGGAAATCAGGGGTGTAAAGAAATATTTCCAGCCCGTGAGAGGTTTTTTCAGGGGAAGCAATGGCGTTGTCAAGGCCGTGGACGGTGTCGATCTGGACATATTCAAGGGGGAAACATTCGGTCTTGTCGGGGAGAGCGGCTGCGGAAAAACGACGCTCGGCCGGATCGTTACAAGGCTTGAGGAGCCTACGGAGGGCGATGTCCTATTCGAGGGAGAAGATATCTTCAAGTTTTCCGGCACACGGCTTAAACATTTCAGGCGTGATGCCCAGATTATTTTTCAGGATCCGTATTCCTCTCTCAACCCGAGGATGAGCGCCGGTATGATTATCGGAGAGCCTCTCATCATTCATGGCCTGCACGGAGGAAAGGACAGAGAAGAGCAGGTGCTGAGGCTGATGGAGCTTGTCGGTCTCAAAAAAGAGCAGATGAACCGTTATCCTCACGAATTCAGCGGGGGACAGAGGCAGCGGATCGGGATCGCGAGGGCGCTGGCATTGAATCCGAAATTGATCGTAGCGGATGAGCCGGTATCGGCGCTCGATGTCTCCATACAGGCCCAGATTCTGAATCTGATGAAAGATCTCCAGAAGGATTTTCATTTGACGTATCTATTCATAAGCCATGATCTCGGAGTCGTCAGGCACATGGGCGACCGCATTGCTGTGATGTATTTCGGCAGGATCGTGGAGATCGCCGACAATAAGACCCTTTTTGAAAATCCCGCTCATCCGTACACGAGGGCTCTTTTATCGGCAGTGCCGATCCCTGATGCTGCGCGTAGGAGAGAACGTATCCTTCTTAACGGTGAAATACCGAGTCCGCTTGCGCCGCCCACGGGATGTGCATTCCATCCGAGATGTCCTGCACGGAAAGAAATTTGTAAAGAAGTCAGCCCTGAACTTGTCCGGATTGCCGAGAATCATTTCCTCGCATGCAACGGTTAGCTGGAGCCTCGTCGCAGAAGATGTGCGAAAATAACATGCAGGTATTTTATAACGAGAGATATGAAGAAGACAAAACAGGATACCAGAGCTAAAAATCAGCTCTTGCGCGAACTGGAGACGCTGCGCGTGAAGATTGCCGAACTTGAAGGCGAAAGGGTACTTCCAAAACAGAAGAGAGAGGAAGAACAAATCCTGGGGGCCGTCCTCGAGAGTTCACCGGTAGCCATGTTCGTCATCGACAAGAATCATCGTGTCATTTACTGGAACAAGGCCATCGAGAATCTGAGCGGAATAAAGGCTCGCGAAATCATCGGCACGGATGAACACTGGCGCATGTTTTATGAGGAGAAACGCCCCTGTATGGCCGATCTCATCGTGGATGGAACCGTTGACCAGATAGGGAGGATCAATAAGCTCTCGAACTGGTATCTCGGCAAGTATACAAAATCCGGTCTCATTGAGGAGGCCTACGAGGCGACGGATTTTTTTCCGAGGCTTGGGGAAAATGGAAGATGGCTGCATTTCACATCTGCAGCCGTCAGGGACAGGCAAGGCGCGATCTTCGGCGCCATCGAGACGTTTGAAGACATCACTGATCGGATCAGGGCCGAAGAATTATACCGGACGGTTACGGACCACTCGCCTGTCGGTGTTTACGTGTCCCAAAACGGAAAGTTCGTTTACGTAAACGAGCAAATCAAGAAATATATGGGGTATTCGCAGGAGGATCTGATCGGCATGGAAACCATCCGGCTGGTTCATCCGGAGGATCAGAAGAGGGTAAGTGAAGACGCAGTGAAGATGCTGAACATGGAGCGCTCTTCCCCCTATGAGTTCAGGGCCATTACAAAAGACGGCAGGGTGAAATGGATTATGGAGACCGTCGCATCGATCAATTATCAGGGAAGAAGGGCGGTTCTGGGAAACTACATGGACATCACAGAACAGAAGGAAGCGGAAGCAAAGATCCGTAGCCTGAGGGCCGTCGAAATCTCGATCCTGGACGCGATACCCATTGCGGTCATGGGAATGACAAACCGCGTCATCAATTTCGCCAATAACGCTGTGGAAAACGTATTCGGCTGGAAACCGGAAGAGGTCGTCGGTCGGAATTCGCGTATTCTCTATCGCTCGGACGAGGAGTACGAGGAGATCGGCCAGCATTTCTATCCGGTTCTGCAGCGGGAAAAGACGTTTATCGAAGAATTTCCATGTCGGCACAGAGATGGCCGCGACCTGATATGCATGGTGAGTGCGTCGCGGATAGGCGATTATCTGGTTGACCGGAGCATCGTGGCCACATATGAAGATATCACGGAAAGAAAAAGGGCCGAAATCGATCTCAAGCGCAGCTTCGAGAGACTTCAGCGCAGCATGGAAGATACTATCCAGACGATCGCCATGATTGTCGAGACAAGGGACCCGTACACTGCGGGTCATCAGCGGCAGGTGGACAGGCTTGCCTGCGCAATTGCCGAGGAAATGGGTCTGTCGAAGGACAGAATCGACGGTATCCATACAGCCGCCGTCATTCACGACATAGGTAAGATATACATTCCGGCGGAAATGCTAAGTAAACCCGGGCACCTCACGGAAATCGAGTACGACATCATGAAAACTCATCCCCAGGTCAGCTACGATATTCTGAAGAGAATTGATTTCCCCTGGCCCGTAGCCAATATTGTTTATCAGCACCATGAAAGATTTGACGGCTCCGGCTATCCGAGGGGGCTGAAAGGTGATCAGATACTTCTGGAGGCGCGGATCCTCGCAGTAGCCGATGTCGTTGAATCTATGGCATCGCACCGACCGTATCGGCCGACTGTCGGCATCGACAAGGCTGTAGAGGAAATCACCAAGAACAAGGGCATTCTTTACGATCCGGATGTGGTGAACGCTTGCCTCAAGGTTTTATCGAAGGGATTCAAATTCGAATAGGGAAGTAATAATGGAGATTGCCTTATTCATTGCTGCTGCCGTTGTCATCGGCCTCCTGATCGGCGCGGTGGCCGCCTGGCCGGCCGTCAAGTTACGGTATCAGGTGGAATTTGCCGGGAAAATGGCGGAACTCGAGGGGAGGGCGAAATACGCTGAAGGACAGGTGAGCCAGCTCAGGGATCAGATCGTCCAGGCGCATGAGGATTTCCGCAGGCTGCGAGATGCCCTTGATGAGGAGAAAAAAAGAAGTGTAGAGGTGGAAACGAGGCTCGAAGAGGCCAGACGGAATCTCGATCAGCAGAAGGAACTGGTTGCTCTCATGAAAAACGAAATGGTGGAAACTTTCAAGGCGCACGCTGCTTCGGCTTTGGAGACGTCGAACATGAGTTTTCTCCAGCTCGCAAGAGAACACCTGGAAAAGATAATTGAACAGACGAGGGGACGTCTCGGAGAGCACCAGGCTGCCGTGGAAGGAACGATAAAGCCACTGGAAGAAATGCTCAAGCGTTATGAAGAAGGACTGAAGATAATTGAAGAGAACAGGAACAAGAGCTACGGAGGCCTTGCACAGTCCATCCAGTCGCTTTCCGAGATGAGCGAGAAGCTTCAGCGGGAGACGAGCACGCTCGTTACCGCCCTGAGAAAACCCCAGGTGAGCGGCAGCTGGGGGCAGATGAGCTTGAAGAGGGCCGCGGAACTCGCCGGCATGGTGCCCTACTGCGATTTTTATGAAGAGGTCTCCGTTCATTCAGAAGCGGGTAGACTCCGTCCGGATATGGTAGTCCGGCTCCCCAACGGAAGATCGATTGTTGTTGACGCCAAAGCACCGGTGGATGCATTCCTGGGTGCGATATCGGCGATATCGGAGGAGGAGAGGAAGAAAGCGGTTGCAGGTTATGTGTCCCAGGTAAGGATCCATATGAACGGCCTTGGAAATAAATTATACTGGGAGCAGTTCGAGAGCACTCCGGAGATGGTGATAATGTACCTTCCCGGAGAATCCTTCTTCAGCGTCGCGCTGGAGAATGACCCGAAGCTAATCGAGGACGGAAGTTTAAGAAAGGTAATCATTGCCACACCGACGACTCTGATCGCCCTTCTTCGCGCCGTTGCTTTCGGCTGGCAGCAGGAGCAGATAGCCAGGGGGGCTCAGGAGATCAGTCGTTTGGGCAAGGAGCTTTACGAGCGCTTCGCCGTTGTCGTCGATCATTTCAGCAAGGTGGGAAGCGGACTCAACAGAGCCGTGGAGTCCTATAATGAAACGTTGCGGTCCATGCAATCCCGTCTCGTTCCATCCTTCAGGCGCTTCAAGGAACTGGGCATATCCAGCTCCAAAGAAATCGAAGATACACTGACCGAAATAAGCCACACCGTCAATGACGCGGAGCATCTGCTTCCGGAATAATCTTGAGGATCGGCTTCCGGCCTATATTTCTCCAAGATAGGCGTTTTTTACGCGATCATCGTTGAGAAGATCGCGCCCTGTTCCTTCGAGGACGACTCTTCCGGTTTCCAGTACATAGCCGTAATCCGCGACGTTCAGGGCCGCCATTGCGTTCTGCTCTATCAGAAGAATCGTTGTCCCTTTCCGGTTGATCTGCACGATAATTCTGAATACCTCCTTGATGAGGATGGGAGCCAATCCCAGCGATGGTTCGTCAAGAAGGAGAAGTTTCGGGTTGGACATCAGGGCCCTGCCGACAGCCAGCATCTGCTGTTCGCCGCCGGAAAGAGTGCCCGCCGGCTGATCGCTTCTCTCTTTGAGCCGCGGGAAGATTTCATACACCCAATCCAAATCCGATTTTATTTCTTTCTTGTCCTGCCTACCGTATGCGCCCATCAGGAGATTCTCATAGATAGTCAGGTTTACAAACACCTTCCTGCCTTCCGGAACCATGATGATCCCCTCGCGGGCTATATGGTGCGGCTGCATGCCGCAGATATTGCGACCGAGGAAACTGATGGTCCCGGAAGAGGACCGTACAAGACCGCAGACCGTCCTGAGAAGCGTGCTTTTTCCCGCCCCGTTGGCGCCGATCAGGGTCACGATCTTTTCCTCGGAAACATTGAGAGATATCCCCTGAATCGCGTGTATCCCTCCGTAATGGACATTCAGATCCTTGATCCTCAGCACACAATCACCTCAGCCTCTGCTAACCTCCAAGATATGCTTCTATTACTTTCGGATCGTTCTGTACCTGCGCGGGGGTCCCCTCGGCAATTGTAACGCCGTAATCGAGAACCTTGATTCTTTCACATATCTGCATTACAAACTTCATATCGTGTTCGATCAGGAAAACGGTCAGATCGAAGTCCTTCTTCAATTTCAATATCAGCTCAAGTAGATCCTGCGTTTCACTCGGGTTCATGCCTGCAGCCGGTTCATCGAGAAGGAGGATCTCCGGGCCGGTTCCGAGGGCCCTGGCGATCTCCAGCTTTCTCTGTTTCCCGTAAGGGAGAGAAGCTGATCTCTCCCACGCCACATCCTCGAGACCCACCTCCTTCAAAAGCCTGAAGGCCTTGTCGCGCATTTCCTTTTCCTCCTTTTTATATAGAGGGAAACGGAACACTGCGCCGATGAAGGAAGATCTAATCCGGCAGTGGTATGCGATCATGATATTTTCGATGACCTTCAATTCCGGAAAAAGGCGGATATTCTGGAATGTCCTCGCGATTCCAAGCTTTGTAATTTGATGTGCTTTTTTTCCATTCAGTATATTGCCCCGGAATACGATGCTCCCTTCGGTAGGTGTGCAATAACCGGCGATCATATTGAAAACTGTTGTTTTGCCGGCCCCGTTGGGACCGATCAGCCCGACGATTTCACCTTTTTCCAGGATAAGATTGAAATCGTTGACCGCGAGAAGACCACCGAATCTCATGGAAAGATTTTGGACAGAAAGAAAATGCATTGCTCCAGAGGCTCATTTTTTCTTAAAAAGGGCTTTCGCCCTGTCCGCCGCCCAGTCCCAGGAAAATTCCCTGGTACCCATAATGCCCTGCCGGGCGAAAATCATCATCAAAACCAGTATGATCGAAAAGATCACCATGCGCATCCCGGGTATTCCGGGCACTTCCATGCCCGCAATCCGGAAGGGCTCCTCTACGATCCTCAGAACCTCGCTTCCCCAGGTTACAAGAATTGCTGCTATCAAAGCGCCGGTCGTGCTCCCCAGCCCGCCGAGAACTATCATGATCAGAAGGTTGAATGTGAGAAAGAAGGTGAAAAGGGTCGGCGATATGGTTGTGATCAGGTGTGCTAGAAGACCTCCTCCGATGCCGGCGAAAAAGGCGCTGGCGATGAAGGCCAGCATCTTGTGCCAGAAGGTATTGATCCCTATGGCTTCGGCAGCCGCCTCGTCGTACCGGATTGCCTTCATGGCCATGCCGTAACTGCTTCGAACCAGCCTGAATATAATAAAGATCGTCACGAGGGCGAATCCCCATGACCACCAGAGGTCGGTATAATCAGCTATGCCTTTCAGCCCGAGAGGGCCGTTAGTGATACTCTGGGCGTTATTGGCGATTACCCTTACGACCTCGCCGAAACCAAGAGTGACAATGGCCAGGTAGTCTCCCCGGACCCGGAAGACGGGAAAACCCATCAGCAAAGCGAAAAAAGCCGCCATGACGCCCGCTGCAAGCAAAGAGAAAAAAAAGGGGGCATGCATGACACTCAGGGGCCAAATGATGGGGTCGATAATAAAGGACATTTCTTTTTCCGCGGGTGTCATTGTAAGCAAGGCGGAAGTATAGGCTCCGATAGCTGCGAACGCGTTGGGAGCGAGCGAGAACTGCCCCGTAACGCCGTTAATAAGATTATAACTGACGGCGAGCGCGGCGAAGATAGCGCAGTTGTTCAGAATTCTGATCTGGTAATCCGAACCGTACTGCTTTTCGAAATACAGAAAGATCAGAAGCACGATGACTGACGCCAGGGAAAACAGTTGATTGCGTCTATGATGATTGTCCATATCCATTGCGGCACTAATCCGGCAATTTCGTCCCCATAAGTCCTGTAGGCCGGAACAGGAGGATTAAGATCAGTATGGCGAAAGCCATGGCATCCCTGTATCCGGCAAGATCGGGCTGGAAGGCGACCATCACGATCTCGATAATCCCGATCAGGAGACCTCCAAGCATGGCTCCCGTTACATTTCCGATCCCGCCGAGGACGGCGGCGACAAATGCCTTCAACCCGGGAAGAATTCCCATCAGGGGATTGATCTGGGGATATCTCATCGCCCACATGATGCCGCCGGCCGCGGCGGCCGCCGAACCGATTGCAAATGTCACGGCAATGATCCGGTTGATGTCGACGCCCATCAAGCGGGTTGTTTCCATATCGAAAGCGATGCATCGCATGGCCCGTCCTGCTTTTGTCCGATAGATAACAAGCAGGATGATGCCGAGGAGAATGAGCGTGATGAGGAGCGTCCAGATATTGAGATCGAGTATGCGCACACCTGCAATGTCCCGGACGCCGGAAAAGAAATCAGGCCTGACAAATGCCTTTGGACGGCCCCCGAAAACGACCAGGCCCAAATTTTCGAGAAGAAAGGACACTCCAATGGCTGTGATAAGTGCGGATATACGAGGTGCATTTCTGACCGGTCGGTATGCACCGATATCGATCATAACGCCGACGACGGCTGTCAGAAGGATTGCGATCAAAAACGATGCCCACCAAGGGAAGCTAAACAGGAATATGCCGTAAAAAGCGACATAGCATCCCACCATCATGACATCGCCGTGGGCGAAGTTGATCAGCCTGAGAATGCCGTAAACCAGAGTATATCCGATAGCGATCAAGCCATAAAGACTGCCGAGGGCTATCCCGTTGATGACTTGCTGAACAAAAAAAGAAATATCCATATATAAATCGGGAATCCGCACATCAGGGATTGACTGTCGCCACGTAACGGAATTTTCCGTCTCTCACCTGAAGAATGACCATGCTCTTTATTGCATTGCCGTTCTCTCCAATATTGATCACGCCGGAGACCCCTTCAAACTTTCTCGTACTGGCGAGGGCCGCCCTGATCTTCTGGCCGTCCGTGGACCCAGCCCTCTCAATCGCATTCATCAGCACAAAGTAAGCATCGGCGCCGAGGGCGTCAAAACCGCTGGCGTCCGTCTTGTACTTGCTCTCGTAATTCCGGATGAATCTTCTGGCGAGCTTCGTCGTTGCCCCTTCTTTTTCGAAATGGCCTGTCAGCATGAATCCTTCGACGGCCTTGCCTCCGATTTTTATAAGCTCGGGCGCCTGCGCCCCGTCCGCCGACATTATCGGAACCTTGAGGCCGAGTTCCACGGCCTGTTTACATATCAGCGCATCTTCGGTATAGTAGTTCGGCAGATAAAGGATATCTGGCCTGGAGGACATAATCGCGGAAAGCTGCGCCGTGAAATCCTGGTCGCCGGATTGGCAGTAAGTCTTCTGCACGATCTTTCCTCCCTGTTTTTTGAAACTGTCCTCGAAAAATTTTGCAAGATCCACGCAGTAATCCTGCGCGCGGTCGATCAGGAGAGCCGCCCTCCTCGCCTTGAGGCTCTGGTATGCGTAGCGTGCGGCCACCTCGCCCTGAAAGGGATCGATAAAACAAACGCGAAAGGTGTATTTGCGGTTCTGAGTGACCCGTGGATCCGTGGCCGTAGGAGACACTATCGGGATTTTTGCCTTCTCGGCGATGGCCGATCCCGCCATGGTGTTGCTGCTGGTGGCGGTCCCGATTATGGCATGAACGCGGTTCTTGCTGATCAGCCGGTCGACGGCGTTGGCCGCCTCTATCCGATCGCTCTTTTCGTCGACCAGAAAGAGCTCGACTGTCCTGCCGAGGACGGTCGGTTTCATATCCCTGGCGACCTGGATTCCCGCCCATTCCATTTGTCCATACGAGGCGACGCCGCCCGTCATGGGAAGGAATACCCCGATCCTGACCGGTTCCTTTTTAGCCTGTGAAAAAGCTGGACCGCCGATACTGAAAAGAATGAAAACGGATAAAAAAATAATCGGAAATCCTTTCGGTCTCATGTCATCCTCCTGAACTGAATGATATACCTGAAAATACCTCGAAACCGCTATCATATAAACCTTTTCCGTGTCAATTGATTTCATCGAGAAATCCTTTGATACCGGGACACGGCGCACAAAATATTCTTTGCTTCATCGTGTGGTTTGCGTTAAAAAAGCAGGCATTCTCTCCGGAAGCGAGGATTTATCGTCGTGCATGCCGTCGTAGACGAATATCTCAGATTTCTGACCGTTGAAAAAGGGGCTTCGTTGAACACTCTTGAAGCTTACAGCAGGGACTTACAGAGGTATGTCCATTTCATGCTCGGCGCAGGCATCCGGGATGTGGCGGGGATTACGCCGGACCATATCATTTCTTTCCTGTGGGAGTTGAGAAAGAGCGGATTGAAAGCCAGCTCCGTGAATCGGACCCTTGCAGCACTCAGGGGATTCCATAAATACCTTGTCCGTGAGGGTAGAATGACCGAAAATCCCGTGGCAAACATTGAGCTTGCCAAGACATGGATGCGCTTGCCAGATACATTGAGCCGTGAGGAGATGGAAAGGCTGCTTGAACAGCCCTCCTGCGACAACCCGCAGGGTCTCAGGGACAGGGCCATGATGGAACTCATGTACGCGACGGGGATCCGCGTCTCCGAGGCCGTATCCCTTACGATCAATGACATCAACTGGCAGGTCGGTTATCTGGTCACAATGGGCAAGGGGCGCAAGGAGAGAATAATCCCCATCGGGCGGGTCGCTCTGCGGATACTGAATCAGTATGTGGAAACGGCCCGTCCCCGGCTGCTCAGGCAAGGCACCGGCGGCGTTGTTCTCTTTCCGGGCAGGACGGGTCAGGGTTTTACCAGGCAGGGTTTCTGGAAAACAATTCGAAAATATGCGATAAAGGCCGCTATCCGCAAGAAAGTTTATCCGCATACGTTCAGGCACTCTTTTGCGACTCACCTTCTGGAAGGGGGCGCTGACCTGCGCTCCGTCCAGGTTTTGCTTGGGCACGCCGATATTTCGACAACGCAGATATATACCCATGTCACGGGGGCCCGGCTGAAAGAGATTCACCGGAAATATCACCCGAGAGGATAAAGGGTGCGGAGAAAGACGGCATAAGAGATGGATTATTACAAGGCCGACAGGGAAAAAGAGGCATCGCCGCACGGCTGGAAGGGAAAAAGGCTCCTTGCCGCCGGTATAGCGGCAGGGGTGCTACTTCTTCTGGTCGTGATCGTTCTGGTCTTCGTGCGTTCCGTTGCCGATATGGCGAGGATCAAGAACGTACTTATCACGGCGATATCGAACCGTTCTCCCTCTTTTCAAGATATCCTCATTGAAAAGAACGGCAGGGACTTGCGGCTGAAGAATGGGGATGAGTTTGAAATAACGTACAGGGACGAGTTCGTCATCAAGGAAGTCGTCACCGATTCACTTTTTGGAAGAGGCATATCGACTGCTATCGAAGGACTCGGGAGTCAAAACACGTTCAGGGTCCTTTTTAAAGGAGTGGAATTCGTTGACAGGACAATGGCCGCCGAGGCGGATGTCACGAAGAAGACCCCCCGTCCTCAATACAAAATCGTCGTCAAGTACAAGGACATCAGCATAGGCGAAATCCCTATTCGTGTAGTTATCACGCCCCAAGACTGGTTAAGATACGCAAAAAGCAAACCCGCTGACAAGGCGCAGATAGATTCTTTGAAGCGCGCAATAGAAATGAACAAGCAGGATATCGCAGTCCGCAAGATGCTTGCCGGCGCATACGCACGGCAGGGGATGACAGACCAGGCTATCTCCGAATACCAGAAGATTCTGAAGCAAAAACCGGAAGATATGCAGGCTCGGATCGATCTCGGCGGCCAGTTGATGGAGGGGAAAAGGTACGGAGAGGCCCTGGCTGTATACCGGGCCATTATAAAGGACAGCCCCCGGGACGCCTCGGCATATGCGAATGCGGGGCTGGCTTCGGGCCGTCTCGGCAAGTGGAACGATGCAGTGGAGTTTTATCGGGAATCCCTTAAAATTGATCCCGCGAACAAAATCCTCCATTTCCGCCTGGCGGAGGCGTATGAGAAAACCGGCAAGGCGGCCGGTGCGGCCGAGCAATACAGGATTTATCTGAAAGATAAGCCCGAGGACGTAAATGCCATGTCCGCTCTGGCGGATATTTTCCTCAAGGCCGGAAATTACGACGAGGCCGTGAAATGGTATTCTGAAATCGTCAGGATAGATCCCCGGAATGCGACAGCCTATGCAAACATGGGTCTGGCTTACGGGGGGAAAGGCCGGTCCCGGGAGGAAATCGACTGTTATAGAAAGGCCATGGCCCTGAATTCCAGGGACCCGATGGTTCACTACAATCTGGCGGTGGCCCTGGAAAAGGCAAAGAAGAACTCCGACGCCATTTCCGAGTACGAGAAGGTCTTGAAACTGCGTCCGGATGATTCCGACGCGCAGATGAAGCTGGCGGCGATTTACTTGAGGGAAAAGAGGTTCAAGGCGGCCGTGCAGATCTACGAAAAGGGACTCAAGAAGGCGCCGAAGGAGCCTGCCTTCCATGCAAACCTGGGTTACGCTTATGGAGAATTGAAACAGTACAAGCAATCCGCCGCCAGCTATGAAAAGGCGATCCGGCACGGTTCCAAAGATCCCCAGGTTCATTACAATCTAGGTTTCACTTACGAAAAATTGGGGAACAGGAGAAAGGCTATGGAAGAGTACGAGAAATTCTCCGCTTCCAGCCCCACCATGGATGTACTGACGACGCTGGCGGACTACTATCTGAAACAGAAGGATTACAACAGTGCGATCCGCTCGTACGAAAAAATGCTGAAAATCACTGTGAAAAAGGGGGCTGTTTATTCCAGCCTGGGATACGTATACGGACTCAAAGGGAATATCGATAAAGAAATCGAAAATTATAAAATAGCCCTCAAGTATGATAAAGAAGACGATGCCATTTATTACAACCTCGGCGAGGCCTATGAAAAAAAAGGGATGTACAAAGAGGCTTTAAAAGAATATACGTCGGCTTATGAAATCAATCCCGACTCCGGCAAGGCCGCAAGGAAAATACCCCAGATGAAGATAAAGATTCTCCAGAAGAAATATAACGAATAGGACGAAAGAGAATGAGATGAAAAGAATCGAAGTGAAGGATTTTCGGATCGGCCACGGAGAGCCTCTTGTCCTGATCGCCGGGCCTTGTGTAATTGAAAACGAGAAAATAACCAGAAAAACGGCGTCCTTCCTGAAATCCTTGACACAGGAAATCGGCATGCCGTTCATCTTCAAGGCATCTTACGACAAGGCCAACCGCAGTTCTCTGCGATCTTTCAGAGGTCCCGGCCTTAAAGAAGGGCTTGAGATTTTGAAAGGAATCAGGCGGGAATTCGCAGTACCGGTCCTTTCGGACGTACATCGCTTCGAGGAGATTGAACCGGCATCCGAAGTGCTCGATATAATGCAAGTTCCTGCATTTTTGTGCCGGCAGACCGATTTTCTTGTGGAAGTCTCACGGCACGCAAAAATCGTAAATATCAAAAAAGGCCAATTCATGGCTCCCTGGGATATTCCGAATATTCTCGAAAAGGTCGTTTCGACAGGAAATCACAATATCATGCTTACGGAACGCGGGACCTGTTTCGGTTACAACAATCTAATTGCGGACATGCGGTCTCTTCCCATCATCAGGCGCATGGGCTATCCGGTTGTTTTTGACGCTACTCACAGTGTGCAGTTGCCGGCAGGAAGGGGCCACGCCTCCGGAGGGGAAAGGGATATGGTCCCTTATCTTTCCCGGTCCGCGGTCGCCTCCGGCATCGATGGTATTTTTCTGGAAGTTCATCCGGACCCGGACAAGGCAAAGTGCGACGGCCCGAATTCACTCGCGCTCAGCGCGTTGCCGCGTCTCCTAGGAATGCTTAAGAACATAGACATCCTGATCAAGGAAGAAGACCGGAGCGAGCCCGCATGAAAAGACGAATCGGTAAAAAGCTGAGCATGAAGATTGCCGGGATACGTTGCATCATCCTTGATGTCGACGGTGTCTTGACGGACGGCAGGATAATATTCGACGATCGCGGGCGCGAATTGAAGTTTTTTGACGTGAGAGATGGCCATGGGATAAAGCTCCTGATGCGGGCCGGAATCGATGTCATCCTGTTGACCGGCAGGATTTCCAGGGTCGTCGACCTCAGGGCGCGTGATCTCGGGATCAAGGAAGTATACCAGGGAGAAAAGGATAAACTGGAAGCTTTTGAAAATATTACGGCAAGAAAGAGGATTCAGCCGCATCAAATCGCTTGTCTCGGCGATGATGTCACGGATATTCCTCTCCTGAAGAGAGCCGGATTCTCGGTTGTTGTCGCCGATGCCCCGGAATATGTAAGAAAAATAGCGGACTACGTTACGGAAAGGGCGGGCGGGCGGGGGGCTGTGCGGGAAATCTGCGAGCTGATCCTTCAGGTCCA
>Ga0067045_1028973_pt1 | contig 25247 bp, 24 predicted proteins | sample TerdegcTABiofilm_FD_59184 | JGI IMG/M metagenome (GOLD analysis project Ga0067045, IMG submission 59184) | Combined Assembly of (Gp0054472, Gp0054536) Wastewater bioreactor microbial communities from Singapore -Terephthalate degrading... | reverse complement strand
TCCGTTGACTTAACAAGGACCCCGTCACCCCGGCGAAAGCCGGGGTCCATAACATATTGGAAGGACTGGATTCCGGCTTTCGCCGGAATGACGAACAATTGGCCGTTCCACTTCTAACTTAACGCCTATGACCATGACCATATGGCGACCACCGAAGGCTCATCGGCTTTCAACTGCAATGACTGCCACGCGTATTCAATGCGCGGGAGTATATGACGACAAACTACCACCTTTGATGCGCTCCGGTGGGGATCGTGATCCTGGCGGTCACTCATCGGTGCTGCCGTGCGGTGGCGGAGATACCACACGATGAGTGCGAAAGGAAATCAATGATGATCGAGAACGTCAGGTCGGACAGGCCCGGAGAGCTCTGCCAGGGACTCTGGTATCTCGGCCGTCCGGAATCCGGGATCTATTGGCTCGAAGGAAGCGAGCGTGCTCTCCTGATCAGTGGAGGCATGAGTTACATTGTGCCGTCAGTGGTTGAACAAATGGAACGATTCGGTCTCAACGGGGACCGGCTGACAGGAATACTCATTCTGCACTGTCATTTCGACCACGTGGGCGTGGTGCCATATTTCAAGCGTCGCTATCCCGATGTCACGGTTTACGCGTCGAAACGTGCATGGGAAATCTTGGGACGTAACAAAACCATAGACACGATAAACGCGTTCAGCAAGGTGGTGGCAGAGAGAATGGGGATGGTGGACGCGCTCGCCTCGTTTGAATCCGATTGGTTTCCAGAGCTCACCGGAGTGGGCGTGTCCGAGGGGGATCGCATCGGCCTGGGCGATCGGGAGGTCATGATTATCGAGACTCCCGGCCATTCTTCTTGTTCGATCTCGGGTTATGTCCCTCAGATCAAGGCACTCTTTCCTTCCGATGGAGGAGGCGTACCATTCGGGGACACGATAATCAGTTGTGGCAACTCAAACTACACACAATATCAGGACAGCCTTGCGCGGTTGAAGGACCTGGATGTGGACTATCTCTGCGCCGATCACTACGGCTACCTGTGCGGAGAAGAAGCGGCTCGGTTCGTGAAGCGCTCTATAGAGATCGCTGCCGTAGAGAGGGCGCAGATGGAAGAGGTTTACCTCAGGACAAAGGACATAGACGCTGCTGCGCACGAGATCGCTGCTGCTTTCCTCCAGAAAAATCCCGATTACTTCTTGTCCGAGGAGATCTATACAGGAGTCATGCGGCAAGTGATCAGACATTTGGCCTCATGCATAGACGGACCGAGGCAATCCGAGGCCTGAGGAGAGAGCGATCGTGACACCATTGGACGCGTACGGGAAACTTGTGGCTCACAGTAAGGAAGTCGCGTACCTTGCGGGCGCTGTCGGGCTGCTGCACTGGGACCAGAGCACGCACATTCCGGTGAAGGGTCATCCGCACAGAGCCAATCAGTTGTCTGCCCTGGCGGGGATCCTGCATAGGATGGCCACCGATCCGGTCATAGACGAATGGTTGGCCGCTGTGGAAGGCACGGACCTCACTCAGGACCCACTTTCGGTGGAAGCGGTGAACATACGGGAATGGAGACGCTCGTATGACAGGTCTGTGAAGATACCTCAGCGTCTGGCCACCGAGCTGGCAAGAGTCGCGTCCGAAGGCCGTGGTGTGTGGGAAAGAGCGCGGCCCAAGAACGACTGGATTGGGTTCAAACCTTACCTGGAGCGACTCGTGGCCCTGAAGCGGGAACAGGCCGAGGCCCTCGGGTTCGAGAACGAGCCGTACGATGCTCTCCTGGACTACTACGAGCAAGGGGAGACAGCACGCAACCTGGAATCCCTCTTTGCGCGACTGCGCCCGTCACTCGTGGACCTCATGGAACGGATCAAAGCCAGTCGCGTTAGGGTTGAGCCATTGGCTGAGGGCCCGGTATTTCCCATTCACGCGCAGAAAGCATTCGCTACTGAAGTGGCCCAACAGATCGGATATGACCTGGAGGCCGGACGCGTCGATGAATCTGCGCATCCGTTTACTCAGGGCATGGGTCCGGGAGATGTGCGCATCACAGCCCGTTACAGCGAGACGCAGTTCTGTGAGGGATTCTTCGCTGTGGTTCATGAGGCCGGTCACGCACTCTACCATCAAGGTCTCCCCGTAGAGCACTGGGGGACCCCCATATGTCACCCAATCTCCCTGGGCGTCAATGAGTCACAATCGCGGCTGTGGGAGAACTTCGTCGCTCGGTCGTTTCCCTTCTGGAGACATTTTTATCCAAAGTTGAGAAATGTCTTTCCCGCGTTGAAAGACGTTTCGCTGGAAAGTTTCCATCGGAGCATCAATGAGGTGACCCCGAGCCTCATCCGAACAGAAGCGGACGAGGTGACCTACAATCTCCACGTGCTGATTCGGTTCGAGCTCGAGGTTCATCTAATCCGCGGAGCCCTGGAAGTGGAAGACCTGCCCGTAGCCTGGAACGAGAAGATGAGGGAGTATCTTGGACTGGCCCCTCCGAATTACGCGTCCGGTGTAATGCAAGACGTCCATTGGGCTGGCGGATCGATCGGGTACTTTCCCACATATACGCTTGGAAACCTGTACGCGGCGCAGATCATGGAGCGAGCTCAGACGGTTCTGGGAGATCTATCTGTCCAGTTCGAAGCCGGTGACTTTGAGGCCCTCTTGAGATGGCTGAGAGTTAATATCCATTCCCAGGGATCCCGCTACTTACCGAGGGAACTGGTGCGCGAAGTTACCGGAGAGTCGCCTAATCCCCGGTACCTGATCGAGTACCTGGAGAGAAAGTATAGCCGACTGTACGAACTGTAACTATGGCCGTGTGATGGGACAGCATTTTCTCCCATAGCAGTTGCCAATAATGGTGTCCCTTTCTCGTGTCTGATGTTGACGGGCGAGACGAAACTGTCTCAAAACTCGGGACACACCAAACATCGTAGCACGATTGGGTTTCGATGCGTGGGAAGGCACCCTCGCCCCAACCCTCTTCCAGAGGGAGAGGGAGCCGGAAGTATCCCCTCGCCCCCGCTTCGGGGGAGAGCGTCAGGGTGAGGGGGTGTGCTACCATTATCGCGGACCGCTTTTGAGACACTTTCAGATGCCCGTCCCACTTGCCTTTCAACCCGATCGTTGCATACAAGTTTAGCGAGCGGCTGTACGGCTCGGTAATCCCTCAACAAAGGCCTTGATCTTAGCGAAATACGCAGCTCCCCCAACAAGGTACGTGTCGTTGTGAGTGGCTCCTGCGAGGGTGACAAACTCCTTCGGCTCAGGTGCAGCTTCGTACAACTCCACTCCGCAGCGGTACGGGACTATTTCATCGCAATCGCCATGAAAGAAGAGGAGGGGAGCTCCTACCCGCGAAATACTGCCTTTCGCGTTGAACCGCTTTTCCAAGAGGCTGTCCGCGAAAGGGAGATGGAAGTGGGATTTGGCCATGGCCGCGAGATTTGTGAAGGTGGATTCCAGGATAACCCCGGAGCATTCGTTGGCGGAAGCTACGTGGACCGCTGCGATTCCCCCGAGAGATCGTCCGAAGATCACGAGCTTGAGCCCGTGCTCGGTAGCGTATAAGCGGGCGATCTTATAAGCCGCGTCTGAATCGCGATAGAATCCTTTCTCGCTGATCTGCCCAGCGCTGTGTCCGTATCCGCGGTAGTCGAAAATGAATACGCCTAGGCCGATGCTGTTGAGCCTCACGATATTGTCTAGCCGATGGGAAATATTCCCTGCGTTGCCGTGGCAGAACAGCAGAAGCGCTTCGGAACCGTCGGCAGGCACCATCCATCCGTGAAGGGTTACTCCGTCCTCGGCTTCGAACCGGATGTCCTCGTGGTGGAGCCCATAATCGGAAGGGGACTGGAGCACCATGGGATCGGGATAGAAGATCATGCTCTCGATGAAACGTTCCAAAGCCTCACCTGCAAAGCCCACGTGCTCACCTCCTCACTTGCGGTCCGAACAACCGTTTCATTGTGAGGTCATTCCAAGGAAATCCATTTGATGCGCAATGTACACGAGCTCGCCCGCATCAATCTGGCCGTGGCGGGCTTCGGCCCACGCACGCAATGCGACTGGATCAAGCTCCCGAGTCTCTCCTACCGCGGAAGCGATAGTGTCGACAATGAAATGCAAGAAGAACTTCTCATCAGCCCTGTACCCATCCGGCCCGGCAAACACCACCCAATCGGAGGAACCGGCTTCCAACAAGCGAGCGCCAAGCCGTTTCAGGTGGCCGAAGAAATGCCGCCCCGTGCGGCTGTCTCCCGACCGCTTGCCTCGAGCTATTCGCCTGTCCATGGTCTGATGGTACAAAAATTCGATCCGCGCATCGAGCTCTCGGTCGACATGCGGCTCAAGAATAGTAGCCCCATCGAAGGTGATGGTGAAATAGAACAAACCACCAGGCCTCAACAGGGACAGAAGCAGAGGAAGCGCGGATGGCACGTCCACGAGGTCGAGGAACGCGTTGGCAACGAGAAGGTCCCATCGGTCTTCATCCCGCACTTCGTCGACGAAGTCGAAAACATCGGTTGCCGTCAGACTCAGGGTAATTTCCGCGCCTTCTTTCTCGAATCGGAAACCGTTCCGGCCGGAGGTGACGGAGTAGCCGAGACTTTCCGCAGTGAGAGGCACTCGCGATGACGCCGCAGTGATATTTTCTTCCATCGCATCCAGAGCAAGGTACTCCGCGTGGTGGAACAACTCCCACTCGAGAGCCCTCTCCACCATGGTTCCGATACCGGCGCCAATCTCAAGAACCTTGAGCGGGGCTTGAGACGGTCTGTCGAGGATCTCTCGTTTTAGTGAATTCCACACAGACCTGTTCAGGGCTCTGTCGTCCACGGTCTTTTTCGCTGCGAGGTACCTGACAAAGTTTTGTTCGGTAAAATCGCTCATCGCCCAATCACCATGTCCTGAAGAAAACTCCGAATACGTGCTGCGCCAGCCTCCCATGTCGGATAAGACTCATACCGCTCCAGCGCGTGCAGACTCATTCGAATTAGTCTATTGCGATCTCTGTGCAATGCAAGAATATGTTCGGCCATAGTCTCTGGATCGAACGGATTGACAAGGATCCCGTCAGATTCGTGTGCAACCACCTCGTGGGCTGCACCAGTAGTAGAGGCCAGAGCGGGCAAGCCGTAACACTTTCCCTCCAAATACACAATACCGAATCCTTCGTACGTCGAAGGAGCTGCCAGAAATTGGTTGTAACGGTAGCGTTCCGATAATTGTTCGCCTGTAATAGTGCCGAGAAGCTTTACGCGACCGGAAAGATTGTTCGATTCAACGAGAGCCCTCACCTGAGCGACGTACTCGGGATCAGATTCGAGGCTCCCTACCACTTCGAGCCTCCAACTGTCCTCAGGAAGCCGCGCAAGTCCCGCGAGCAACGTATGCACGTTCTTACGTGGGATGAGATTGCCCACGGTAAGAATCCGCAGGGGTCCGTCTTCCATAGCCCGAGCCGCCACTTCTTCCTGGGTCATTTGGGCTGATCCGGGTGGTCTACCAGGGTACACCGTGACGGATGGCTTTTCTGTTCCGATGAGACTTCGAACTGAATCGTGCGTAGTGTTGCTGTTGAACACGAAGCCGTCCACTGTTTCCAGATAGCGCCGCTCAACGATCGAATAGAGCCGGTTCTGCCAGGCAGGCCGCTGCTCGCTGCAGCGCAGGTGGTGAACCACGGAAACGATGGGATAACTAATGGTACGCAGGCGCCTGTTCAGGAGGAACAGGGATGGATGATTCAGCTCATCTTGCAGGAGGAGATCCAGCCGCGCTTCTTGCAGCGTTCGGAAAAGACTCCCTGATAGGTTGTCCATGAGGTGTCTGGAGTACGTTCGCCACGGGACTGAGAGCACTTCGACCGAGTCACCGCACGAGCGCAAGTGCTCCACGAGCTTGCGGTCGTACACGAACCCGCCGGTAACGGTCTCCAGGCTCCCGTAGATGACAAGCCCGATTTTCACGCGCAATCTCGACGATATGCGCCCCAGGCGATCTCGATCTCCCAGACTCTCACCGAAACTGGGGTCATGTTCGGCGCCTGAATGCGCTTTAACATGGCTTCGCACGTCGGCCGCCCAAAGTGCTCTCCGCTCGCGTTTAGGCCTTGCAATTCACGGGAATTGCTTGCGCAATCGTTCATTGGCCGTCCTCGTAATGAAAAATCACCTGTATTGCGGTTTCAGGATTTTGATCGAGAAGCGCATATGCTTCTGCTGCCTGGAGCAGAGAGAATCGATGCGTGATGAGCTTCGCCGGCCGAACCTGCTCCAGAAGCCTCAGAGCGGTTTGCAGTCGTCTGGATTTGGTCCATCGACCTCTCTGCTCGGGAGCGATAGTGCTCACCTGGCTACTTATGACCTGAATCCGACCCCTGTGGAAGCGGCCTCCCAGGTTCAGGCTCACCGTTTTCTTCCCATACCAGGAGCCCACTACGACTCGGCCGGAAAATCCGGTGACGGCGATGGCCGTATCCAGGGCGGAGGGGCTCCCTGAAAGCTCGTACGTGAGATCGGCCCCGTCCGTTGCCCCGTTGGCGGCCACGATTTCCCTGACATTTTCCGCAAAGTGCGAATCCGAGGGATCGAAACACTCTGTAGCTCCTTGAGCCACGGACGTCTGTCGACGAAAGGGCAATCTATCCGCTGATATGAGACACGCGAGGGGGAAACGCGCCAAAAGGGACGTCGTCAGCAATCCCACGATACCCTGCCCGAAGACGAGAACAGCTTCTCCTATTGATGGTCTTCCGTCCATGACCATGCAAACCGCGGTTTCCATATTAGGCAGAAACACCGCCTCTTCGGGTGAAAGGGAGGGAGGAACAAGAATCAATTCTTCCGCAGCCACAAGGAATCGGCTCTGATGGGGATTGAAGGAAAACACGATCTTTCCCAGCAAGTGAGCTGTTTCACGGCATCCTGTTTCCTCGACCCGGCCGACGGCTGCATAGCCGTAAGTCAGAGGATACGAGAATGATCCAGTAAGGGAAGAAATGGTTTCATCAACGGGAACATCCGGAGGCCACTGATTCCTGTACACAAGGAGCTCGGTGCCGGGGCTTATGGCTGAAACCAGTGTTCGGACGAGCACCTGATTTCCCGCGGGTGCGGCGACGCTCTCTTCTACGACGTCCACCCGGTACGGCTCAGAGAACCGCAGCGAAAGTCTCTTCATGCGTCTCCCCGGATGCCTGTCGAGACGGGATAGCTATGCGTGCTCCGGATCATGGGGCCACACTTTCGGACAGGCCACCCCACACGATGAGGTCTTCTCCGAGACGGCGTTGCCCTGGATTTCGAAGTGAGAGCTGCCAGCCGCGACAGGTTTCCTCTGCGTCACTCACTGCCCGCAATCCTCCAACGATTACGGGGGCAACGGTGAGCACCAGATAATCGACCAATCTTCCCAGCAGAAAACTGGTGATAATCCGAGCCCCTCCTTCGACCATCAGGCTATTGACGCGACGCCGCGCAAGCTCGATCAGCAACCTGTCGAGATCCACTCCTCGCTCGGACCGCGACATAATGGGAAGGACACGTGCTCCCGTACGCTCAATCGCGCGTACGAGTTGTGGGTCGGGTTCCTGCCTCGTCATGATCCACGGTTCTCTGGTCCCCTCTGTTAACAGCCGGCATGTCAATGGCAATCTGAGATTACTGTCCACGATAACGGGCCGCGGGCTCTCCCCGTCAACCAGCCGAACATTTAGGCGTGGATTGTCCGACAGGACAGTACCGATACCCACGAGAATGGCATCGTGACCCGCTCTGAGTCGGTGCGTAAGCTTGAGGGACTGCCGGCAGCTTAAGGCAAGGGATTCCCCCGGTTGCGCCGAGATGCTTCCATCCAGGCTCTGCGCATAACTCAAGGTGACAAAAGGCCGTCCTGTCCGAAGTCGATGTTCTTCGGATCGCTTGAGAAACGGTTCAATGAAATCCATGGTCACAACAACAGCATTAAAAGTTTACCGCACTATCTGCCACGGACGGCGACAGACAACCCGTCGGGCAAAATATTATCACGAAAGTTTTCTTTTCACAAGGAATTGACAACCTGGGAGTCATAGCCGCAGCACTCCTTGTTAGGGGAGATGCCACTATGGAGTGCCAATGTAAGTTGTCGCGCACAAGACATCCAAGGTAGGCGTCCGTCAAATGGGCTCCTGCTTCCTGTACGACCAAAATTACGTTTGACAGATCGCAGGCACGGGCCTTATGGTGGATCTCGGGCAATGGCTGAACAAGACCAGATTGTCCGGCGCGGAGCTCCCATTGGGTAATCGGTGCCGGGTCGATGCTGGAGGCGTGTGCCGCCATAGCCCAATGCTTGAAAGGAGGATGGGGAATGGCCGAACAAGCCCGTGGTTCGTTCCACTTTCAATGGAAGAACCTTGGAAACCTTGAGGAAGGCCGACCAAATCTGGGTCAAACGACCTCGGTGTCGGTGTACAGGTTAATGCAATACACACTTCGTGAGATTCTTGAATCCCGATTGGGGCCTGCCGCAAGCAGGGAGATTTTTGTCGCGGCAGGCATGCGTGCAGGCACTGAGTTCTGCGAGAATGTGTTGGACACGTCTCTCGGACTCAACGAATTCTTAGCCGACCTCCAGGCAAAGCTGCGGAGCATGAATATCGGGGTGCTTCGCATTGAAAAGACCGATCTGGAAAAGCTGGAATTCGTCATGACCGTTTCCGAGGATCTCGATTGCTCGGGGCTCCCGGTGTTGGGTGAAACGGTGTGCGATTATGACGAGGGTTTCATTGCCGGAATACTGACTTGTTACGCCAAGCGTCCTTTCGAGGCCAAGGAAATCGACTGCTGGGCTACGGGCGACCGAACCTGTCGCTTTGTTGCACAGCCAAAGAATTGAGGAGCCGGCGTGGAGGAGCTCGAAAGCCAATGGATCCGTGAAACAGCGGGAACCATTTCCCGTCTGTTGCGCGGAGAGGACGTGCCTCCGCTTGCCGTTCCGCCGGACAACTGTTCGAGAAGCGTTCGGGATCTGGTGGAGGTGACGAATCTGTTGGTGCGGCATTTCGCGGAATCGAGAGCATTTCTGGAAATGCTCTCCCAAGGCAATCTGGACGTGGATCCGCCTCCTCGCAACCTGCTATTGTCCCCTTTCAAGCAGCTCCATTCTAACCTGCGCCATCTCGTATGGCAAACTCATCAGGTCTCCAAAGGAGATCTGAGCCAACGGGTTGATTTTCTGGGCACCTTTTCCGATGCCTTCAACTCCATGATCGCTTCTCTGCGCGAAAAGCGCCGCGTTGAAGAAGCCCTTCGCGCGGCCAACGCGACTATCATGGAAGGGCTTCAGTACGCACAGACGATCCAAGGTGCTCTGCTTCCACGAGAGACCGACATCCACCGCGTTACAAGAGATTACTGCTGCATATGGAGACCTCGCGACCTCATCGGCGGCGACATGTTTGCTTTCGAGACTGTCCCCGAAGGCTTGGTGGTCGCTGTCATGGACTGCACAGGCCATGGAGTTCCCGGCGCGATCATGACCATGATCGCACGAACATGCTTGGCGAGAGCCATTCAAGAGGAGGGGTATGAGGATCCTGCAGCCGTTCTCGCATGCCTGAACAGATTGGTGCAACAAACGCTCAATCAGCACCGCAAGGACACCCCTTCCGATGATGGGCTTGACATAGGGCTCTGTTACGTGAACAAGAGGGAAGAGGTTCTGACGTTTGCAGGGGCAAAGATAAGCTTGTTCTTCTTACTCGATCAGAAAGTCCAAGAAGTGCGTCCCGACAAACAATCTATCGGGTACAAAACGTCCAGCCTCGACTTTACCTATACCAACCATCACGTAGAGGCTGGTCGCGGTATTCCGTTTTACATGACCACAGACGGCCTGACAGATCAGATAGGAGGTCCTCGCGGTTTTCCTTTCGGAAAGAGACGTTTCTGGACAGTCATTGTAGAGACACGGGACGTCCCAATGCTAGAGCAGATGAAAGCACTCGAATTGCGTTTCGATCGGTGGCGCGGCGCGGAACCGCAGGTTGACGACGTGACGTGCCTGGGATTCCGCGTGTGAAGGTTTCTGGAAGAATCGCCGCTCACGCGCACTGGTGATCTCGGCGCCCGACAGGCGCACGCACCTAGTCGAAGATCCGCTCGTCCACGGTTGCCGTTGTAGTTATTGTCTCATTTCACCCTGATGTGAGGAAGGTAGATGGGAACAAAGTTTAGCGTTAGCGAACTCTTCGAAAGCTTGAGGAGCGAAGGCATCATATTCTGCTTCTGTGGCTCGGCGTCGCAGTTGATTGTCGAAGGCATAGGAGAGACCTTGCTTCAACGCATACGGCTAGAAGGTACTGGCACCGGAGTGGTGGGTAAAGTCTTTCAGGTATTTGTCGAGCAGATGCAAAACATCGTTAGCCATTCGGCAGAGCGTATAACAGACGGTGAAGCGGGGGAAGAGCTCCGTGTGGGGATCGTCTTGGTAGGAAAAGAAGGCGACAAGTTCTATGTTCGCTGCGGGAACTTTGTGGAGAATGAGAAGACCGAGGCCCTGGCAAAGCGACTGCAGTCTCTTCAGGTCATGACGAAGGATGAGCTAAAGTCCCTGTATCGGGAAGAGCGACGGAAAGCAGATCTTGCAAGCACACCGACGAGATCGGGGTTAGGCTTGATCGACATGGCTCGAAAGGCAAGCGAGCCCATCGATTTCGAAATCACTCCGGTGGACGAAACACGATCGTTTTTCTCTATGACCGCAATAATTTGAGGAGGCCCTGGCACTATGGAACGCCTGATCATAGAGGAAACCAAGTCCAGTCCCAGGATCGATTTCGACCCCGAATCCGGGTTACTGCAGATCTCCGGAAAATCCTACCCTGAAAACGCCCCCAAGTTTTACACTCCCATCTTGGATTGGCTCCGCGAATATCTTGTTCGCCCTTCGGCAATGTCTGTCCGCGTAATCATGGAGATCATTTATCTGAACAGCAGCAGCTCGAAAGCCATCCTCAATCTCCTCGATCTCCTGGACACGGCAGCTCGAAATGGAAAAGAGGTGGTAATCGATTGGCGATACCACGAAGAAAACGAAGTCGCTTTGGAATGCGGCGAGGAATTTGCCGAAGAAGTTCATGAGTCGGTCTTCAATCTCGTGCAGATTCCTTCAGAGTGAGGAAGCGATGGACGATGACCTTCTCTTTCGTGAAGAGACGGAGACCGTACGAAAAGCAAAGGATCTGCTCGAGTCGGGCAAAGGAGATGCGGCAGAGTGGATGGCGAGGTGTGAGTGGCTCCTCAGCCATTATGAAAAGCTCCTCTCTCAAACTATGCGAATAACGCGGATCAGCGATCGTTTTCAGCAACAGGTGTGGAATCTCCATGACCGTTTGGTAGCGGCGAACAGCTACCAGCGTCAACTCCTGGACACTGCGATCACTGGCATTATCGAGGTGGACTCATCTCGGACAATTATCGCAGCAAATCAAGCCTTTTGCTCGGCGACTGGGTACTCGCAGGAAGAACTTACCGGAACGGCGTTCGCCGACATCTTTATCAAGCCGGAAGACGCTGCTTCACAATCGTTGGATTGCTGCCCGCCTTTCCCCGTTTGCGGAGTCGAATGCGTGGCACGGACAAAGGACGGTCGGTTGCTGAACGTGCTCGGAAATTCCACCGCCCGGAAGGACGCTGCAGGGAGAATCACCGGGGGCATAGTATCCGTCGTGGACGTCACCGATCTGGTTATTGCGAGAGAGGCTGCAAAGTCCGCCGATCAGGCCAAGAGCGCGTTCATTGCAACCATGAGCCACGAGATACGGACACCGTTGAACGGGATTCTTGGCATGATCGAGCTGCTAGGCCAGTCCGACCTGACGGATCAGCAGCAGAAGAAGGTGGCGATCATGCACAGCGCTGCCGAATCGCTTGTCCGACTACTCAACGATGTTCTCGATCTCGCCAAGATTGAATCCGGAAAACTGTCGCTGGAGGAGACCGATTTCAGCCTGCAGGAGAGCCTGTCTGAATGCACGAGCCTCATGAGAATTCGGGCAGCGAACAAAGGCCTCGCGTTCAACATTTCATACTCAAAGGGGATACCTGACCCCCTTCGAGGTGATCCGGCACGGCTGCGTCAGATCTTGTTCAACCTATTAGACAACGCGATAAAATTCACGGAACACGGAACCATAGACGTGCTGGTGCAAGCAATCCGGCAGAAGAACGAGAAGGTGCTTCTTCACTTTTCTGTGTCGGATACGGGGATCGGAATAGAACCCGGCAAGGAGGCCAGCATCTTCGAGCGTTTCAGCCAGGCGGACAGCTCAATGACCAGGCGATACGGAGGATCCGGTCTGGGACTCGCTGTCGTCTCCGAGCTGACCAGTGCCATGAACGGGGCCATATGGGTGGATAGTGCCCCGGGAGAAGGAAGCACCTTTCATTTCACCGTCCGGTGTGGGATCAGATACAATGGCAGTGAAGACAGCCCTTCATGCCTCGCGGAAGAAGATCGCCACTCTCTCAGGGGCATGAGGGTACTTCTCGCAGAGGATCACCCACTCAATCAGATGGTTGTCCGCGAAGCTTTGAGGTCTTACGGGTGCGATTTGTACGTTGTGTCAAGCGGACGGGAAGCAGTGGAAGCACTGGGAAGGCACCCGTACGACGTGGTTCTCATGGATCTCCAGATGCCGGGGATGGATGGCTTGGAAGCCACAAAGAGAATCCGATCCGACGAGAGATTCGCGACAATACCCATCATCGCTTTGACCGCTCATTCCACACAGAGCGATAGAGAACAGTGCCTTGCTGTGGGCATGAATGACTATCTCAGCAAGCCGCTGAGAGTCGATCAATTGATTTCGGTGCTCAGAATATGGGGTCAGGGTCGTGCAGCAAGCCCGAATCAGGCGGCTGCGGAAACGATTGCGGAGGGTGAACGCCCGGGACGGGTCCGGAGCGATTTCTCGGGGATCGATGTGGATTCCGCTCTCGAACGTCTGGACGGCAACGAGCAGTTATTCTGTGAGCTTCTCGAAGAATTTTGTGCGAGCTGTTGCAATTCGACAGAATCTATTCTGGCTGCGTGGCAAACGGGTGACTTTCCGGAAGCGCGAAGGCTTATACACTCCATCAAGGGGGTTGCCGGTAACCTCTCGGCCACCGACTTGTATTCGGCTGCCAGCAACCTGGAGCGGCTCGTGAGCGAGGGCGATGAAGAAAGCTTCTTGGCCGAGCTCGACCGCTTCAGCAGGGCTCTTCAGGTGATTCTTCGCTGCACTGGGAAAGGAGAATATCAGGCCTGAGCTCTCTGCATATGTCGCATCGCAGGATGCGATCACCCGAGATCGTCGTCAGCCGCGGCCGCAGCGTTTGTCAGCTTTATTGGTCGCACGAGGAAATTCGAGGACATCGTGCTGGGCGGAAGCCGAAGTACTACCTGTCCGGGTTTTGGGCTACCAGTCGCCCCACCTTCCGGCCGATCTCCATGGAATCGGGACTGAGAAATTCCGGTTCCCATTTGCGCTGGCGCCGAGCAAGCAAGCCTTTGTACGCTTTCAAGTCTTCAAATATTGCCTTTGTTCCAAGGACTACCGACAACAGAGGGTTCTCCGCCACGATCACGGGTAGGCCGGTGGCCTTTCGTATCACGTCATCAAGGTTCTTGAGGAGAGATCCCCCGCCGGACAGCACAATGCCTCTTTCGGCAATATCTGCGGCTAATTCAGGAGGAGTTTGCTCGAGGGCGGTTCTGATAGTCTCCACAATTTCATGAACAGGTCCTGAGATCGCGTCGGTCACCTCTCGAGATGTCAGTCTTACGAGCTTTGGAATTCCTCCAATTAGGTCTCGGCCTTTCACCTCAATGGCGGTATCCTCTGGCTCGTAGCAGGCGCTTCCCACCACCTTCTTTATAGTCTCTGCAGTTCTTTCACCTATAAGCAGACCGTGCTCTCGCTTCACGTACCGCATGATTGCCTCGTCCATTCTGTGACCCGCAACTCTGATGGTGCTGCAATGGACTATATCCGAAATAGAGAGGATTGCCACCTCGGTAGTGCCGCCCCCGATGTCCACGATCATGCTGCCCGTGGATTCCTGGATGGGAAGATTGGCCCCGATTGCAGCGGCTACGGGTTCTTCGAGAAGGTAGACGGCCCGTGCTCCAACATTCTTTGCCGCGTCCCGGACAGCGCGCATTTCTACCTCGGTGGAACCGGAGGGCAGGCAGATGAGGATACGCAATCTGGCCAGATAGCGGCTGCCGCGGGCCTTGAGTATGAAGTGCTTCAACATGGCCTCTGTGGCTTCAAAATCCGCGATGACTCCGTCCTTCAAGGGATGAATTGCCGATACGTTATCCGGAGTCCTGCCCATCATCTTCTTGGCTTCCGTTCCCACAGCTACAATTCTAGGCCCGTGCCTCAGATCGGTCTTTATAGCTACAACAGACGGCTCGGAAAGGAGGATCCCCTTCCCTTTGACGTACACAACGGTATTTGACGTACCCAAGTCGATTCCCATGTCTTCGGAAAATATGTCAGACAAAATTCCGAACATCCCTTACTCCACAGGGCTGAATCCCGCTGCCGGAAGATGAGGAATAACCTCGATTCCCCATGAGGAATCGTCCTCGCTATTCGTTCATTGAGCCGAGCTCAGTGTGGCCCACCCATAATATCTTCACGCATGTGCAGCGACAAGCCCCGAACGGCAACGATGTCTTGACTTACCCCCTAAAGTATCATACAAGAAATGAAAGCCCATGAAGGGGATGGAGTCCCCCTCAATGCTCATAATGAGCTGATGACTCCTACCGCCGGTGATTTCTGCGGTGGGAGGTCAGTAGAACCGGAGCCCACCGAAAGGTGGGTTTTTTGTTTTGTGCAGAACCGCCCATTCCGTTGGACAATCTCTGGCGATGAATCATCAATTCCTTTCGAGAGGCGCTCGTCATGGATTACCGGGCATGCAACCAGACCGGCAGAGAGATATCGTTTTCGGAGCGTGAATCCAGGGAGGCCATAGACTTCCAAATCCTCATTGGCGAAGCCATCAAGACAGTGGACGGTCTCGGGGCTGAATTCACGGGAGATGCTGAGAAACTTCTGTTTCTGAGAGAACGGTTGGAGGAAGGACGATTCCATCTCGCTGTGCTGGGCCAGTTCAAACGAGGCAAGAGCACCCTCCTCAATGCCTTTCTCGGAGAGGCATTGCTGCCCACCTCCGTAGTGCCGTTGACGGCGATTCCGACCTTTCTCCAATATGGTCCTGAGATCATGGTCCAGGTATCTTATCAGGACGATCGTCCTCCGACAAAGGTGTCAGGGAAATCAGCGCCGGAACTAGGGCGGATCCTGGAAGGATTTGTCACCGAAGAGGGAAACCCGAAGAACCGTTTGGGAGTGCTTCAGGTGGACATCTTTCACCCCGCCACTATTCTGAGGCACGGTGTTGTCTTAATAGACACGCCTGGGATCGGTTCCACGTTTACGCACAACACTGAGGCAACCCTGAATTTTCTCCCGCAATGCGATGCGGCCCTGTTCGTCGTATCGGCCGATCCTCCACTCACCGAGGTGGAAGCGGATTTCTTAAAGAGCGTGCAAGCCAGGATATCTCGGCTCTTCTTCATCTTCAACAAGATCGACTACTTGAACTCACAGGAGCTGGATACGGCCGTCGGGTTCTTCAAGAAAGTTCTCGCTGAAAAAACTGAAGCGTCTAATAATTATCCGATCTTCTGTGTGTCGGCTCGTCGTGGGCTGGATTCGAAACTCTCTGACGATCCGTGTCTTTGGACCGAGAGCGGACTGAGAGAGGTTGAAGACCATCTCATGGGGTTCCTCGTTTCGGAGAAGGCCAAGGCTCTGCGTGAAGCCTTGGGAAGAAAAGTGCGTGACGTGCTTGAAAATGTGGTGATGAGACTTAGGCTCAGTGTGCGATCCCTTCAGATGCCTCTCGCGGATCTTGAAGAGCGACTGAAGGTATTCGAGACACAGTTGCAGAATGCCGAACGCCAGCGAATAGCTGCCCAAGATCTATTGGCAGGGGACCGGAAAAGGGCTCTGGAATTGCTCGAGGAACGGGCAGAAGAGCTCCGAAAGACTTCTGCGAAGCATCTTGAACAAGTGGTGGAAGCTTCGTTTTCGGTTATGCAGAACGGAGAGGTGTCCGAGGCCGAAATATTGGATGCTCTCGCCGAGGAAGTCACATCGTTCTTTCAGTCTTCTGCAAATGAGGCTTCCGGCAGCTTCGGTCTGCACGTAACCGAGACCCTACGGCCGCACCAGCAACGCGCAGACGAATTGATCGAGTTGATTCGACGCGCGGCGACCGAGCTTTTTGATGTTCCCTATCGGGCTCCTGAGAGCTCCGAAGCCTTTGAGATGAAACGCAGGCCCCATTGGGTGCTCCGAAAGCGTGTCCCCACTCTGCCTATAGTTGTGCCAGAGGAAGCCCTAGACAAGTTGCTCCCTGCAGGTCTCAGGATAAGCAGGTTGAAGAAGCGCCTCTCCCGGCAAATTGACACATTGGTCCGTCACAATGTGGAGAATCTCCGCTGGGCTACGCTCCAAAACCTCAACGATGCATTCCGACGCTTTGGGTTGACGCTCGACCAGCGCTTTCAGGAGACCATTGCAGCCACCCACGGAGCCATTCGTGCAGCCTATATCAGGCGGAAAGAACATGAAGAAGCTATCGCAGATACGGTGGCACGGCTCGAATCCTCGGCCACTGCCTTGACCAAGATATGTGAAGAAATTCAAGGGCAAGCCGAATAATGGTCCGTTTCTACTGCCCAAAATGTTGGAGCGACTTTGCCGAAAATCTAGACCAGTGCGCACAGTGTGGCCTCGATATTGAACAATTTTGGGCGTCGAAGGACTATGTGGAGAAACTCATTCTCGCTCTGAACCATCCGGAAAAGACTACACCGATCCGGACAGCCTGGATTCTTGGAAAATTGCGGGAACCGAGAGCAGCAAAGGCCCTGAACGAGTTGATCGAGAAGACTGACGACGTGTACCTTGTGGTCGCGGCGGTCAAGGCTTTAGGAGAAATCGGCACACCCGACGCCATGACATCCCTGGAAGCTCTTCTGCAGCATCCTGCCAAGATGGTCAGGGAGGCATGTCGAAAGATTCTTCAGCGGGTCTCGGCGGAACACGCTGACAAAGAGGGTGAAGAAGTCGACGCATGAGTGTTCACGTTGCCCCATTGTCGAGTTATTCTCAGGAGCTTCTGCTCAGTCCAGGGGAAATCCATTTTCTCTGGTGGTTCATTCAGGGGAGCATCATGAACCCGTCCACTCGGGAACGACTCCGACGGGCATGGGGCATGTGCGAGCGGCACGCGTGGGGTTGGATGATTGTGGAGGCAGCATTCCGCAATGGATTCATGCACGGACCGGCCGTGCTTTATGAAGACGTCATGGGATTGGCCCTGGAAGCTCTCCAGATGCGCGGTCCTCTCCAATTTGGTCGACTCAAAAGAAGGCTTCGACAAAAGAGCCTGTGTCTCATGTGCGAAGAAGGATACGGCCCGAATGCCCCAGGATTCGTTCGGCCTAACATTGTGGAGCAAGGCCGTGACTTGACGCAATTCCGATTGCTTGCACGACGAACATATCCCCATTGGAAAGACGCTGTTTGCGGGAGATGTTCGGGAGATGAGTCACCGGTAAGATGTCGGCGCCATCTTATCGAAGATGAGCTGCCTGGTATTGTCGGAGACGTCTTGGGTCCTCATGAGCTGGTGTCTTATTGCGTCCGTCACCTGAGGACGTATGCCCGGTCATTTCAGTTCGAATTTCACGGCACTGAAACACCGGAAGATGAGGCTGCTTTGATATGCGCTGTTGGTTGGTGCAGCGGGTGGTCCCAGATGCTATCCGCAGTAGGCCCTTTCGGACAGATGCCGAAACCGTTGTGAGCTGTTGTATGATCCGACAATGGAAAAGGAGGCTTCCATGGAAGGCAAAATAGTTTCGGTGCGGGGATTGGAAATCTTAGACTCTCGTGGAAATCCCACGGTGCGCGTTTTTGTTGAGCTGGACAACGGGGTGACCGCTTCGTCTTCGGTGCCGTCCGGAGCTTCTACGGGTGAGAACGAGGCACTGGAGCTTCGTGACGGGGACAACAGCCGGTATGGGGGCAAGGGAGTCCTAAAGGCCGTGCACAATGTCAACCGGGAAATCGCGCCCAAAGTACTTGGTGTTCCCTCAACACGACAGGCCGAGATAGATCGACTAATGATAGAGCTCGATGGAACCCCCACCAAAAGCAAGCTCGGCGCAAATGCCATCCTCGGGGTCTCCATGGCGACTGCTCGGGCCGCAGCCATTGCGACCGGTCTCCCCTTGTACATTTATCTGGGGGGGGCTGGCGCAGTAAGAATTCCCGTGCCAATGATGAACATCCTCAATGGGGGACAGCATGCGGACAATAGCGTGGACTTTCAAGAGTTCATGGTCATGCCCATAGGCGCCCCCACCTTTGCAGAAGCCCTCCGTTATGGTGCCGAGACCTTCCACGCTTTGAAAAAGATCTTGAAGGCAAAGGGATACGCGACCAGCGTGGGGGACGAGGGCGGTTTTGCGCCAAACCTAGAGAGCAACGATGAGGCATGTGAGCTTATCATTCAAGCGATTGAAGCCGCAGGTTACGAGCCTGGCAAAGATGTGGCCATTGCTCTCGACCCGGCGGCGAGCTCCTTCTTCGAAGACGGGAAATATCACCTGAGCAAATCAGGACAAGGGATTAAGACAAGTGCGGAAATGACCGCTCTTTACAAGGCGTGGATCGAAAAATACCCGATTGTCTCCCTTGAAGACGGTCTGGCAGAGAATGATTGGGAAGGCTTCCGGGAACATACTGCTGCTCTCGGGAAGTCAACGCAGATTGTGGGCGACGATATCTATGTCACGAACACGCGCTTCATTGCCCGGGGCATCGAAGAGGGGACGACGAACGCAGTCCTCATAAAACTGAACCAGATCGGCACGGTTACGGAGACGATCGATGCTGTTAGACTTTGCCGCAAAGCAGGATGGGGCTACGTGATTTCCCACCGTTCCGGCGAGACGGAGGATACTTTTCTGGCCGATTTCGCTGTGGCTATGGGGGGAGGACAGATCAAGACAGGCTCAGCCAGCCGCAGCGAGCGAATCGCGAAATACAATCGCCTGCTCGAGATCGAAGCCGAGCTTGGAACAAGTGCCGTTTTTGAGAATCCGCTCAGGACATGAAAAGCTGACGCAAGCGGTCGGTTCCACTATGATGGAGGCAGGCATTCTCATGAGTGATAATCACATTCGGGGTATATCCGTTACGCTTTCTCAATTGGACAAAGCCCTTTGCGAATTCGACTACTGGGCGCGCGGTAACGAAATCCGGTCAGCGTTATACGAGGTCCGTAACACGCTCTCGCCGGCCCAGCGCCGACTGATTGAGTCAGAAGTTGCCGGAATGAAGGCGACGCTTCAAGAGATTGGAGCCGAGTTGGGCCTTGAAGCCTCTGTACACCTTGTGGAAAAGATGATAGTGGGGTCTTGTTCAGTGCTTTGGACATCTCTCGTTGAGCTTGAAGGCACGCGTCTTCGTAGATACGGAGAGGTGCCCCGTGGCGTGGCGGAATACCTGGACCCGAAGATTGCCTTACTTAACGACGGCCTACGGCGCATAAGCGCAATTGCGGCCGGACCCCAGCCCCCGTAGGACGTAAGTCCCCCCAAGCCGGACGAAGAGTTGAATCTTCTCCGAGGATTCCGAAAACGCTAACAATGTTGTCTTGATGCAACTCTCTCGCGCATCTCATGGGAAGAGCGCATGAGATCGCACCGCAGGGGTGTCTACCGTGAATGACTGGCTGCTAACGAGCCTTTGGATAGGCCTGGCCCTTTTGTCTTCTCTCATTTCTATTCGAGTAGGGATATCTGTGGCGCTGATCGAAATAGTTGTGGGCGCTTGTGCAGGAAATCTGATCGAGCTTACCTTGACCCCGTGGGTCAATTACCTTGCCGGCTTTGGGGCCATATTGCTGACTTTTCTCGCGGGGGCAGAAATCGATCCTACCGTCATCCGTAGACATTTTTGGTCGAGCGTCGGCATAGGAGTAGTGGGCTTTTTCGCACCGTTCTTCGGGGTTCTCTTCTATGCACACTACGTTTCCGGATGGCCTTGGCCTCAGGCGCAGATTGCGGGGATCGCGCTCTCAACGACGTCTGTGGCGGTAGTGTACGCGGTGATGGTCGAAACCGGTCTCAACGAAGCAGAGATCGGAAAGATCATCCTTGCTGCGTGTTTCATCAATGATCTCGGCACGGTTCTCGCTCTCGGAATCCTCTTTGCCAATTACAACGTATGGCTCGCTCTGTTTGGGGCGGTCACTGCCGTATCCATGTGGCTCTTGCCAAAATTCGTTCCATGGTTCTTCCGGAGAGTGGGTAGCAGGGTGAGTGAGCCTGAAATCAAGTTCATTTTTCTTGTGCTCTTTGCACTCGGCGGCCTGGCCGGCATGGCGAAGAGTGAGGCTGTGTTGCCCGCGTATCTCATAGGGATGGTGCTCGCGCCTTTCTTTCTTCAGGACCGGGTGCTGGCCCAGAGAATGCGTGTAATGGCGTTCACCTTGCTCACCCCCTTCTATTTTCTGAAGGCGGGTTCGCTCGTGAAAGCCGAGACGCTGATAACCGGCATAGGGATCATCGCCATTTTCTTGGCGGTCAAGATGGCAACCAAGTTCGTGGGCATCTGGCCTCTCACCAAGGTCTTCCGATTCGAACGGAGGGAGGGCATGTACACGACGCTAATGATGTCTACGGGCCTAACGTTTGGCAGCATCTCAGCATTGTTCGGGCTGACGAATGGGATCATAAGCCAGGATCAGTACACCATCCTGGTCGCTGCGGTGATCGGGAGCGCCGTAGTTCCAACGCTGATTGCCCAGAGGTGGTTTGAGCCCCGAGTGCCGGCTAGACGAGCGGAATTGCCGTCCCATGAACAACCTCTGGTCGGCACGGTTCGGGATTCGGAAGGTGAGTTGAGATCCAGGACAAAGCAAGCGGGCCATAGTGGAGCGCAGTAGGAACAGGTCGGAACTGTATTCGCAAACTGACTCATAGACAACAGCGTGAATGCACTAGACGCGCTCCACTATTGTGATGGCCATAAGTCGGGAGATCCACAGGCACTCTTGGGAATTTTCGACCTCTGTTATGGCCACATGTCGATCGAAGGCTCGTTGGCTCTCAACTTCGATGAATGCTCTGTGGGTACACGTCTCACGTAAGAGGGGCCTTTCTTGGCTCGATCAAAAGATAAGAAATCTCTTAGCCCTGGCAGGGGACTCATCACAATCGTCCCGCGGCCCGGGGACTGGAAAGGAACGCAGATGCTCAAGAAGATCTTGGTCGGTCTGGACGGATCACCGCACTCCTTCAAGGCTCTGGAGGAGGGTGTTTTGCTTGCGATGTTGGCTGGTACGGAGCTCCACACGATATCAGTGGAGGAATTGCCACGATTTCCGGGAACCGTTGGCGAAGTCATAGAAGAAAAAGAAACCGCTAATACAACTTTTGGAGCGGCCGTGGCTCAGGCTCGCCAAATGGCAGAGGCGAAAGGAGTGAAACTACGGTCCCATGTGCTGGTAGGCCATGAGGTTCGGACAATCGTGGAGTTTGTCAAGGAGAACGAATATGATCTGCTCATCTTGGGATTCATGGGGCATTCTGCAATCTACGATCGGATAATGGGCGGGACGTGTCAGAACCTCGTGCGGCTAGCTCCGTGCTCGGTCCTGGTGGTCAAATGACGGATAGGTTTCTGGTACGAGCCTTGTGGGATTCGAGGCCAGCGCAGAGACCATGACGCACGCAGGTATTGCGCCATCTGAGTCGAACGGACGAGCCGGTACCGATTTCGATGGAGCAACGGCGGTGTGGCAGGCGTCATGAAAGTGTCTCAAAAGCCGGCAGTCTGTGATAATCGTGGCACACCCCCTCACCCTGACCCTCTCCCCCGCTTCGGGGGAGAGGGGATTATTCAGGCTCCCTATCCCTCTGGGAGAGGGCTGGAGGGTGCCTTACCACTCATCGACTCTCAATCGTGCTACGATGTTTGGTGTGTCCCGAGTTTTGAGACATTTTCTCCAAACTCGCCCTACAAAGGGACTGCTCTAACCCCTGCCCATCCCCCAACGCCAGTTCAAAACAAGAATACCGGCGAGACGCCGGCGCTACGGGAAATTCGCTCCGAGATCCCCGCAGTCGTAGATCGGGCTCTGCCCGACAAGAGGATCGGCGGGCACAGCCCGCCCTACGTGGACTGCCCCTTGAATCAAGAATACCGGCTGCAAAAGGCACCTCCTGTGGGGTGGCTTTGTCCCCAGCCGATTGAAAATCTGCCCCCATTCTCCCACGGCGCTATTCCGTTACCGCAACCAGATCGATGAGCTTGTCCAATTCGCGTTTGCCGTTGCCTCGAATGGCTGATATCTCGAATCCGGCAATCCGTTGACCGGTTTGTTCGTCTACCGTTTGCCACCGACAGATTGCGTCAAGCACAAATGGGTCGTGCACGGCTAAGGAATCAGACCGAATAGTGTATGTTCCAATCTCATCGACTTCCACGTCAATGCCCTGCACCTGGAATCCGGTTCTCGTGATATCGTTGAGCACCCCTGTGTTTGAAGGATGATTGGCGTCGTGCACTGTGACGGGGTACAATACGTAATTCCTCTTGTGCGCTCTTTTTTCACCGTCTTTGTCTACTTTTCGCGCCCTGTGCATCCTGCCGGCTAAATGGTTCGCATTGATTTTTCCGGCGCGGCGGAGTCTATCAATGATCGATCCGTAAAGAGTTGGTGAAAGATCGTATTTCTCCATGATCGGCACATCCCCCAGGCCTCCCAAGATGTCTGCCAGGATTCTTTCCACGTCAATCTTTTCTCTTTGCATTCCTCCACCACCTCCTTCACGCCGTCCAGGCTACTATAGCATTAAGCATACCGATATGATAGGACTTTTTCTCAATGTTGCGGTGGTGGGTGCAGCCTATGAGCAATTGTCTCAGCATTTCAGTCTTGGTCCTCGCCGTTCTTGTTCATTTTCCTCAGCTTCTTCCAGCGGAACCAACTCGAGAGTCCGCGCTCATGGGAGCAATCAAGTCCGCTGACATTGCCGCGGTAGAAGAAGCGATAACAGGAGGCGCGGACGTGAATGTGCGCGACCCTGAGCATCTAACACCTCTGATCTGGGCCTGTGCGGCAGGGCGCAAGGACATCGTCGAGGCATTGATTGACGCGGGCGCAGACGTGGACGAACGGGGGCCGCTCGGTTTTACCGCTCTTGGGTACGCGTGTCGTACGGGCAACGTCGAGCTCGTGAGACTCCTTATAGGACGCGGTGCCAATGTCAACGCCCGCTCGGAGCCAGGCTGGTCTCCCCTCTTTTTTGCAGCGCTGAGCGGATCCAAGGACATAACGACCGAGCTGCTTTCAAGCCAAGCAGACCCTCATGCCCGCAATTTCTCCGGATCCACCCCTCTGCTGATCGCGGCAGACTTGGGACGGGAAGAAGTCGCCAAGCTGCTCGTTCGGGCAGGGTCTGAGATTAACGCCCAGAACGAGCAGGGTACTTCACCGTTGATTCTTGCTGCTTACCGGGGACACGCAAACCTGGTGAAGTTCTTTCTCGAGAACGGAGCAGACCCTAACATTCGGGACCGACAGGGTAGGACGCCGCTGATGTTTGCATCCATGGTTGGTTTTGAGGAGATAGTCCAGCTTCTCCTCACAGCAGGTAGCAACGTGGAAGCATCGACCGTAGATGGGGAGACAGCTCTGACCCTCGCGCAACGGAGAGGGAACCGTGCCATAGCCGCAATCCTGGAAGGTAAGCAAAGCTCCGGGAGCATACAGCTCGATTCAGACACAGCTTTGCGATCGGTCCGGGATTCCCGCACGGCTGCTGTCCTCGAAGGCAGCGAGCCCGATGTGATCGTTGTCAAACGCGCGTCGAAGATCTCTCAACTAGCAGGAGAATGGGACAGGGAGCGGGCCATGTTCACGAAAAGCCGAACCCTTAGCACGTACAAGCTAATCGGCACCGACCTCGGAGCCCCCTTTCGCCACAAGGACCGGATTTATCTCCTTTTCGGCGACACCGGCGGCATGAAAGGGGGGGATGCCATTGCGTACACGGACATCACTGCCCGTCCTGAAGAGGGCCTTGACCTGACTTTTGTGCATGATGGGGCTGGCGTCTACATACCCGTGAAAATTCCGGGCATTAGCCAGGGAAATTTTGAAGTACCCATGGAGGGAGTCAGCGTCGGCGGATCCATGTACATTTACCATACCACTGACCACACGAGAAAACGCGTGATGGGAAGGTCCGTTGTTGCTGTCTCCCGTGACGATGGCAAGAGCTTCCGCTACCTGTACGATTTTTCGCTGCAGCACTTCATCAACGTGTCCGTGGTAAAAGTTCAATCTGCGGATTGGAACGGGTTGCCGGATGCTGGTGAATCGGGTCTCGTAATTTTCGGCTCTGGGCCATACCGAGAGAGCTCCGTGAGGCTGGCCTTCCAACCCGGCCGGGACATCGAGAACCCGTCAGCGATCCGCTATTTTTCCGGGACGGACCCTTCTGGGACCCCTCTTTGGAGCGCACGGGAACAGGACGCGCAAGAACTCTTTCATCAGGCATGTGTTGGAGAATTGTCTGTCTCGTATAACCGGTTCATCCGCAAATGGATCATGCTGTACAACTGCACCAAAGAATTCCCCGGGGTGCTCATGCGGACCAGCGACTTCCCGTGGGGGCCATGGTCGAAGCCCCAGGTGCTCTTCCATGTCCGAGACGACGACGGCTTCTGTAATTTCATCCACCGGAGCTGGGATGAAAAGCGGTGCGACTTCCTCAGCGATCCTGGGAGAGAGCGCCATTCGGGGGACGCGTACGGTCCGTACCAGTTCGAGGACCTGGCCGTAGGAGACCGGGACTCGACCACTATTTATTTCACCTTGTCCACGTGGAATCCGTACACGGTGGTGCTCATGAAGGCCACGTTGAAGAGGATCAGGTGAAGGCACCTCATTGGGCTAGAGGGCGCGTTTCAAGAAATTGTCTCAAAACTCGGGACACGCCAAACATCGTAGCACGATTGAGCATCGATGTGTGGAAAGACACCCTCACCCCAACCCTCTCCCAGAGGGCGAGAGAGCCTGAAGAATCCCCTCTCCCCCGCTTCGGGGGAGAGGGTCAGGGTGAGG
>Ga0067045_1004007_pt1 | contig 25248 bp, 18 predicted proteins | sample TerdegcTABiofilm_FD_59184 | JGI IMG/M metagenome (GOLD analysis project Ga0067045, IMG submission 59184) | Combined Assembly of (Gp0054472, Gp0054536) Wastewater bioreactor microbial communities from Singapore -Terephthalate degrading... | reverse complement strand
ACACTCTTGCCTTGCGAAAGCATACGGGCGGCAATCTTTCGCCGCATTTCCAGTTCCTTGGCAGTCCCTTTGGGTCTCATAAAACACATATTACCACCAGATGCCTACTTTAGCAAGACGAGGTTCACTATTATGCGGCCATCCGTTACACGGGCAGAATCCCGTATGACACGCCTGTCGGCCCTTGCCATCCACCACCATCGCCGCACATGCAAACGCAGCATCGCGCGCGTACCATGGGCGCGACGGCCTCACGTCTGCATTATCGCACACCTCCGTGGCAAAGTCAACGGGCTTGCGCACATGTGAGCAATCTGCCGCCGCGTGCGGGCGGCGGGGACAGCCGCCCCCTACCGAACCGCCAGCGCCTCCAGCAACTGATAGCGCAGCGCCGCAAACTCCGGCGACGCCGTCATGGAGCGCCGCCGCGGGCGGGCCAGGGGCACGGCGAGCACGGCCTTGACCCGCCCGGGCCGCGGCGTCATCACATACACCCGATCCGATAGGAATAGCGCCTCGTCCACGTCGTGGGTGATGAACAGGATGGTCTTGCGGAAGCGCGCCCACACCCCCAGCAGCCACTCCTGCAACTCCATCCGCGTCAGCGCGTCCAGCGCCCCGAACGGCTCGTCCAGCAACAGCACCTCGCGGTGGGTCAGGAACGTGCGGAGCAGGGCGGCGCGCTGCTTCATCCCGCCCGACAGCACCGCCGGATACGCGTCGGCGAACCCCTCAAGCCCGAACAGCGGGATCAGTTCCCTGGCCTCGCGACGGCTCTCCCGCAGGTCTTCGCCCCGCAGTTCAGGCCCCAGGATCACGTTGTCCAGCACCGACCGCCAGGGCAGCAGGAGGTCTTTCTGCGGCATGTAGCCCACCAGGCCCGCGCGGCGCGAGGCCGCCTGCCCGTCCAGCAGCACCTGGCCTTCATCCGGCTCCAGCAGGCCGCAGATGATGTTGAACAGGGTGCTCTTGCCGCAGCCGCTGGGGCCGATGATAGACACGAACTCGCCCGCGCGGGCATGGAGGCTCACGTCCTCCAGCGCCTTCAAGGGCACCCCGTCCACCTTGAACCACTTGGTGATGCCCGTCAGTTCCAGTTTGCACGGCGCGTCAGGGCAGGAATTCATTGGTGAACGCCTTGTCGGGGTCAAAGTCGCCGGTGATAAGGCCGTTGGTCTTCATCCAGTCGCCGAAGGCGCGCCACGTCTCGGCCTTCTGCACGCCCCACTTGGGCGCGTCGGCCTTGTAGCGCGGGCTGAGCCACTCCTGGCTGCGGCGGATGAGTTCGGGGTCGCTTTCGGGCGCGTACTTCAGCAGGATTTCCGCCGCCTCCGATGGGTGCGCGATGGCGTACTCGTACCCGCGCGCCGTCGCCGCCATGAATCGGCGCACCAGGTCGGGCTTCTCCTGGATGGTCTTCTCGCCCGCGATGACGACGGGCGTGTAGTAGTCGGGCACGCAGGATCCGTACAGGGGAATGGTGTTCAGTTCGTACCCCTTGATCTGCGCCTGCACGCCGTCCCACGCCAGGAAGATCCACGCGATGTCCACGCGCCCGCCCAGCAGCGCCGGAAAGGCGTCAAACCCCACGTCCACAAACGTCAGTTTGCTGAAATCGCCGCCATCGCACGCCATCAGCCCCTTGATGACCGCCTGCTCCAGGGGAAGGCCGTAGGACGCATACGTCTTGCCCTCAAAGTCCTTGGGGCGCGTGATGCCCTTGGCCTTCAGCGACGCGAACGCCGACGTGTTGTGCTGGATGATGGCCGCCAGCGACACCACCGGAATAGCCTGCGAGCGGGCAATGGTAACCTCCTCCTGGAAACTCACGCCGAACTCGGTATGGCCGAAGGCCACCTGCTTGAGCGCCGCAGCCGGATCCGAGGGAATCTGGATGTCCAGGTCAATCCCCTGCTCCTTGTACCAGCCCTTGTCCAGGGCCACGTAGAAGCCGGTATGATTGGTGTTCGGCACCCAGTCCAGCGACAGCGTGGCCTTCACCGGCGCGGGCGTCGGCGTGGGCGTGGCCCTTTGCCCGCACGCCGCCAGCAGCAGAACCGCGACAACCATCAGGACCGTCAGAACCCGTTTGGACATGTTCCACCTCCCTACATTTCTTCCCATCTTTCCTCGCGTGCTTGGGTGTAGAACCACGGGAGCGCCAGGCGCTCCGCGGCAACGACCGCCAGAAACAGCGCCAGGCTCAGCGCCGAGACGACGGCAATGGTCGCGAAGACCCAGTCGGTGCGGAAGGAGTTGCTGGCGCGCAGCATGAACACCCCCAGCCCTCGGCTAGCGCCCACCCACTCGCCGATGATGGCCCCGACGACGCTGTAGGTGATGGCCACCTTGATGCCCGTGAACATGCCGGGCAGCGAGGCGGGCACGCGCACCTTGAGGAAAATCTGGCGGCGGGTGGCCCCCATGGATTGCAGGAGCGCGATGAGGTCGGGGTCGGTGGAGCGCAGCCCGTCGGCCGTGCCCACCACGATGGGGAAGAAGCAGACCAACCCCACGACCACCACCTTGGGGAGCAGGCCGTAGCCGAACCAGATGACCAGCAGCGGCGCTACGGCGATGATGGGGATCGTCTGCGACACGACGAGCAGGGGATACAGCGCCCGCCGCAGCGTGGCCGAGACGTCTATCAGGAGCGCCATGACCAGCCCGCTCGCCAGCGCGACGGCGAATCCGACGAGGGTCTCCACCACCGTCTGCGCCAGGTGCGGCCCCAGGAGATGGCGGGCGTCCACCGCGGCGCGGGCGATGGCCGAGGGCGCGGGCAGAAGCCAGGCCTGGATGCGCCACACCCGCGTCGCGAGTTCCCATGCGGCGAAGACCAGCGCCACCAGCAGCACGGCGGGGCCGTATTCGGCGATGGCCTGACCCAGCGGAGGCCGTTTGGCCGTTGCGCCTGCCTTCATGGCGTCTCCTCCCTGCGCGGCGCGGGGCACGCGTTGGTGAGCGTGATGACCAGCACCGCCGGCCCCAATTCGGCGGCGCGGCGGAAGCCATCCCTCAGCGCGTTCAGAATCACCTCGTCATCGCCCCATGTCAGCGTGCTCATCGGCCCGGGCGTGTATTCCAGGCCGTGCGCCGCCAGCGCCTTCCAGATTTCCGTGATGGCCGGGGACAGGTCCTCCTGCCCCAGCGGGTACAGACTCACCTGCGCCGATATGCCCATCATACGTCTATCCTCCCGACCAGAAGCGCGCCGAACGGGCGAAAGGCCCCGCGCCCGATGCGTTCCAGCGGCCATGCCGCGCGCAGCCCCTGCCCGCCCGGCAGCACAAACACCGAACTGCTCCACCTCACCGTGCCGAACGGCGCGAGCAACCGCGTGAATTCCCCTGGCGCGAAGAAGTGCGCCGCCGCGAAGGGGTCAGACGGGTTGCGGCGGGCAGCCTTTCGGCGCACCCACGCCCACGGAGACCAGGCGTTCAGCACGCCGACCACCACCCGCCCGCCCTTGCGGCACACGCGCGCCATCTCGGCCACGGGCCGCGCCGCGTCGGACACGAACTCCAGCGCCGTTACCGACAGCACCAGGTCAAAGACGCCATCCCCGAAGGGCAGGGTCGCGGCGTCGGCCTGCACCAGGGGCGGCATCCCCGGCTTGGCGCGGGCCACCCGCAGCATGGCGCGCGACACGTCCACGCCCACCACCCGCGCGCCGCGCTCGGCGAGGAACTGCGCGAAGTGGCCGGTGCCGGTCCCCACGTCCAGCGCGGCCTGCCCCGCCACCGGCCCCGTGAACCGCAGCAGCAGGTCCTTCTCCAGCAGGTCCACCGTATGCCCCAGGGGCGTGTCAAACCAGGAATCGTAGAGGTCCGCGAACGGGTCAAACGGCCCCTGCATCGCCCTCCTCCTCGCCGTGGGTTACGACGACCAGCAGGATGCCGTCGGATGTGGACACGCGGGCCACAGGCCCCAGCAGGACGTTGCTGATGCCGCGCCCAGGCCCCATGAACAGGCTTTCGCGGCGCAGCGGGTACTCCAGGCCCTCCGTTTCCACGCCGCGCACCTCGGGCGTGAGGGGAATCAGCGAGACCGTGTCGCCCGGCCGGCCGCGAATCTCGGCCCGCCCCCACGCGACGAAAGCCTCCACGCGGCCGTCCACCAGCCGCACATCCTTGCCCCGCAGTTGGGGCATGGTGAGCAGGTACACATTGCCCAGGGTGTGATCCAGGCGGCCGCCCAGCGCGCCGGCGATGGTGATCTCCTCCGCGCCGCGCCTGACGGCCTCCAGCAGCGCCAACTCCAGGTCGGTCTCGTCCTTGCGCGGCGGGAAGGTGCGGATTTCCACGCCGTTTCGGCGCAGGGCGTCCGCCAAGTCCGCCGGCAGCGAGTCCATGTCGCCGACGACGACGTGCGGGCGGATGCCGGCGGCAAGGGCCAGCGCCGCCCCGCCGTCCGCCGCGATGATGAGTTGGGCCGATTCCGCCAGGCGGGCCAGCGCCGATGAGTCCGCGCCGACCGACGCCGCCACCACGAGCGTTCGCATACCTGCCTCCCGCAAAACAAAAGCCACCTGCCCTGGATGGGCCGATGGCCGTAAGTTTACAGACTTCCCTACGCTAGCATTACCCAGGTCAGGTTCAAGGGGTCGATGCCGGACTAGGCATCCTCTCAGCGCAGTTCCGTGCGCTCCCCCAGTCGTATTCGGTTGTCGCACATCAACTTTACACCGAGTCGGCGCGGGCGTCAAATCGCGCCTCGTCGTGATGGGTGTACCTTATCCACGAATAACACGAATCCACACGAATAAGTTATGGGTAGTATATTTCTTCGGTGGAAACTGTGTGGTGCAGGCCAAAAGGTCGGGGGCACTTATGGAAACCTGGCCCTGCGCTCGCAATGGGCTGGTGGCACAACACCCAAACACGTAGGGCGGCTTTCCATAGCCGCCGGAAGCAGGGGGGCAGGTATGAAAACCTGCCCTACACTCTGCGCATTTCGTACTTTTCCATGAATAACACGAATCCACACGAATAAGAAAAGAGATTGCCAAGGTGATATGTGCGACGCACTTTTGGAAGTGCGTCGCACATAGACACCCGTAACCCGACCGGCGGCCGGGGGGCGCGTTTTCTTTGCCCGCGGCCTCAATTGATGTTATAATCCCGTCGTTGGGGGGACAAATCGTCATGGCCGAGAAGCCCGAAGCCGCTGTGCCACAAAACCAGTACGCCGAATACCTGGAGCAGGGCATACGCGCCGCCGAGTCGGGGCGGAGGGCCTATGCGCGTCGCCTGCTGGCGCAAGCCGCCGCACTGGACCCGCACCGCAAGGATGCTTGGCTGTGGCTGGCGGGCCTGGCCGCCGACCCCCGCGAGTCCATAGCGTACCTCCAGCGCGTGTTGGCCATAGACCCCGACGACGAAGCCGCCAAGGAAGGCATCGCCTGGGCACAGAAGCGCCTCGCCCCTCGCCCCGTCGCAGCCTCGGCCCCGCCGCGAGCCACCCGCACGGCCACGGCTGCCGCGCCGGCCCTGCGGAAACCCGTCGCCCCTCTGCGTCATTGGGCCTGGGTCGGCGTGCTGGTGGCCCTGGTGGTTGTGGGGGCGGCGCTCCTTGTCTCCACGGCCTACGGCGTCATCGCCGCGCGGCCCACCCCCACGCCGACGCCCACAAACCTGGAGCGTATCGCCCAGTGGCGCGGCCCGCTGGAAGACGCCTGGCAGCGGGGCGACTGGACGGTCGTCATCACCATCCTGGAGCGGGTGCGCGCGCTGGAACCCAACTACGGCGGACTCAACGATTGGCTCACCGCCGCCTACACCAACTACGGCCGTTCGCTGGTTACGCAGGAGCGGTGGGAACAGGCGCGCAAGGCCTTTGACGCGGCGCTGGCCGTCGTCCCTGGCTACCCGCCCGCGCAGACCCAGGTGGAAGCGTTGAATCTCTACCTCGGCGGCGTTGAGCGCCTGGAAGCCGGCGACTGGGAAGGGGCGCGGGCGACCTTGCAGCGGGCCTACGCGCTGGACTCCGCCTACCCGCGCCTGACATCCCTGCTCTACCAGGCTTGCTATCGCCACGGCTTGCAGTTGCAGCAGGCGGGCAACCTGCGCGCGGCCAAGACCGCCTACGAGGACGCGCTGGCGGTGCTGCCCGACGGCGCCGAGGCCCAGGCGAAACTGGCGGAGGTCAACTACCTGCTCACCCCGCCGACGCCCACGCCGACGCCGATTCCCCCCAAGAAGATTGTCGTGGACATCTCCGAGCAGCGCATGTACGTGTACGAAGGCGGCATCCTGATCTACAAGTGGGTGTGCTCCACCGGCGAGCCAGGGCGGGATACGCGCACGGGGGTCTTCGCCGTGCAGTCCAAGATTCCCGAGGCCTACTCCAGCGTGTGGCGGCTGCGGATGCCCTACTGGCTGGGCATCTACTGGGCGGGCGCCAGCGAGAACGGCATCCACGCGCTGCCCATCAACCCCAATGGCACCGTGCTGTGGGCGGGGTTCCTGGGGCACAAAGTCTCGTTCGGCTGCATCATCCTGGATACGCCCAACGCCAGGACGCTCTACGACTGGGCGGAAATCGGCACGCCGGTCATCATTCAACCGTAGGCACCGCACGCCACGCCATTGCGCGCCGGACGGGCGCGAGGCGCGGCTGGACCCTATACCCGCGATAGGCGGGGTTTCGGAGGACGAAGATGCCCATGGATTTGGCGCAACTTGAGCAGATGGTCAACTGGCTGGACGAGGAGCGGCGCAAGGACAAAGAGGAACTGGCCCGCCTGCGCCAACGCCTGGAACAACAACTGCTGGCCGCCGACGAGCAGGTGCGGCGCTTCCAGGAACTGGACGCGCGCCTGTCCGCCGTTCAGACGCAGGTCGCCCGAATGGCGCGGTTTGACCAGGCGCTGGAGCAATTGCGCAAGGAACTCGTCGCGCTGGTGGGGCAAGTGGACGAGAAACTCACCGCGGCCCAGCGCGAGGCCGACCGCGCTCGCCTGATGGAGCGCGAGGCGCAGACCGCCGCCATCGCCGAACTGCGCAAGCAACTGGAACCCCTGCCCAAACTGGAGGAGGCGCTGGAAGCCCGCCGCACCGAGGAGCAGCGCCTCAATCAGATGATCCTGGAGCAGCGGCCCAAACTCCTGGCGCTGCAGGACCGCCTGGACGAGCAGATTCACGCCACCCGCGTCGTGGAGGAGCAGCGCGCCCACGACGCGAAGCGCATCGCCGAGATTCAGGAGACAGCCAATGAACTCCTGCGCCGCACCGAGGCCCTCACGGCGAAGGCCCAACTGCTGGAAGACAGCATCCGCAAGACCGAGCAGCAGGTGGCGACGATTCAGGCCACGCGGGATGACCTCCGCACCGAGCAGCGCCAGTTCATGGAAGAACAACTCCTGGCCGAGCAGAAGCGCAGGCGCCAGTTGGATGAGTGGGCGCAGGAACTTGCCCAGCACCAGAAGCGCATGGCCGACTTCTCGGCCGCGATGCAGGTGTACAAGGACTTCTACGACAAGAACCGCCACGCCCTGGAAAGCCTGGAGAAACTGCAAACCCACCTGTCCCAGCGCCAGGCCGAACTGGCGGAGATGCAGCGCCTGTCCGAGGAGCGGCAGAAGAAGACGCTCCTGGAGTGGCGCGAAGAGAACGAGAAGCGATGGAAGCAGGAGGCGCTGACGGCCGAGTACGCCTGGAATCAGCAGCAGCGCCAGAACGAGACCTTCGCCAGTCGCCTGGATGCGCTGGAAGCCGCCATCCCTTTGGCGGATGCGGAACTCGCCCGTGTGTGGGAGGAGTTGACCCAGACCGTGGCGGCGCAACTGGAGTGCCTGCACGAGCGCCAGGCCGACCTGGACGAAATCGTGGCGGCCCGCAAGAAGAAAGGCGCGGCATGGGTCAAGCGTGAGCCGTGAGCCTTGCCTTTGGGAGCGGGCATCGGCGTTTCACATGGGGGAAGCGTAGATGCACGTCGTCGGTACTGCCGGACATGTGGATCACGGGAAGTCCACGCTGGTAAAGGCGCTCACTGGCATAGACCCGGACCGCCTCAAGGAAGAGAAAGAGCGCGAGATGACCATTGACCTGGGGTTCGCCTGGCTCACGCTGCCCAACGGCGAATCGGTCGGCATCGTGGACGTGCCCGGCCACAAGGACTTCATCAAGAACATGCTGGCCGGCGTGGGCGGCATAGACGCGGCCATCCTCGTCATCGCCGCCGATGAAGGCGTCATGCCCCAGACGCGCGAGCACCTGGACATCCTTGACCTCTTGCAGGTGCAAAACGGCGTGGTCGCGCTCACCAAGAAGGATTTGGTGGAAGACCCCGAGTGGCTGGACCTGGTGCTGGCCGACGTGAGCGAGACGCTGGAGGGCACGGTGCTGGAGGGCGCGCCCATCATCCCCGTGTCGGCCCGCACGCGAGAGGGCATCCCCGAACTCCTGGCGGCTCTGGAGCGCGCCCTGAGCCAGATTCCGCCGCGCCCCGACCGCGGACGCCCGCGGCTCCCTGTGGACCGCGTGTTCAGCATCGCCGGCTTCGGCACGGTCGTTACCGGCACGTTGACCGACGGCTCCCTGCGCGTCGGCCAGGAGGTGGAAATCCAGCCCCAGGCGCTCAAAGCCCGCATCCGAGGACTCCAGTCGCACAAGCAGAAGGTGGACGTGGCCATGCCCGGCAGCCGCGTGGCGGTGAACCTGTCGGGCGTGAACACCGACCAGATCGCGCGCGGCGACGTCGTTACGAGCCCCGGCTGGCTTCACCCGACCGTGCTCGCCGACGTGCGCCTGAAGAGCCTGGACGACGCCCCGCGCGCCCTGCGGCACGGGCAGGAGGTGGAATTCTTCTGTGGCGCGGCGGAAGTGATGGCGAAGGTGCGCCTTCTGGAGAGCGACACACTGGCCCCCGGACACGAGGGCTGGGCGCAGTTGGCCTTGAGCCGCGCCGTCCCCCTGGTCAAGGGCGACCGCTTCGTCATCCGCCAGCCATCGCCTAGCCTCACCATCGGCGGCGGCGTGGTCGTGAACCCGCACCCCGGCCGCAAGCACCGGCGCAAGCAGCCGTCGGTCATCGCGCAGTTGGAGACCGCCGCCCACGGGACGCCGGAGGAGATCATCCTGCAGGCGCTGGACTCGCCGCCGCCCCTGGAGGTGGGCGAGTTGCTGCGCAAGAGCGGGATGCCCCGCGAAACGCTCCTTGAGGCCCTGGAGCGTCTGCGGACGCAGGGGCAGGTCGTCCCCATCGGCGACAAGACCCTGACCGACGCGACGCTCGTTACCACGCCGCACGCCTGGCAGGCTCTCGTGGGCCAGATGACCGACCTGCTGCGCGCCTATCACCAGCAGTACCCCGCCCGCCTGGGGATGCCGAAGGAAGAGGTCAAGAGCCGCCTGAAGATGCCCGCCCGCCCGTTCAACGAGATTATCCAGCAGGCCGCCGCCGAGGGCGCTGTAGCGTCGGACGAGGCCGCGCTGCGCCTCCCGTCGCATACGCCGCACTTCCGGCCGGACGAGCAGGCGAAGGTGGACGCGCTGCTGGCGGCCTTCCGCCGCTCGCCCTATGCCACGCCGTCGGTGGCCGAGTGCGAGCAGGCCGTGGGCAGCGAGGTATTCAACGCGCTGGTGGAGCAGGGCCGACTGGTGAAGGTGAGCGCGGAGGTGGTCTTCCTCGCCGAGACCTACGACGAGATGGTGGATCGGGTGGTGCGGTTCATCAAGGAGAACGGCTCCATCACGGTGGCGCAGGTGCGCGACATGTTCAGCGCCAGCCGCAAATACGCCCTGGCCCTGATGGAGCACCTGGACCAGCGCAAGGTAACGCGGCGCGTCGGCGACGAGCGCGTGCTGCGGTAGCGGGGGCCGCCACGCGCCGCATCCGGACATCGGGTGGATTCCAATCCTGGGGCGGGGGTTACCTCACCTATCCCCACCCTGGCCCTCCCCTTTCCTCTCCGCCGGCGGAGAGAAACTGAAATCTACCATTGTCTGCCCGCGCCTTGACACCGCAGAGAACACTTGTAGAATACAGCCGCTGAGGAGAACTAGGGGCTACTGGCGCGCGGTCGCCGTCCTGTCGCAATCAGCCCGTTTCGCTGTTTCACCGTCCTCGCCAGCAACGCCACGCACCCCTTCGTCCCTCCCGACGCACGGGTTGCATCCACGGCTCAAAGGAGGCGGGCATGAACGCGAAGCGGGTTGTTCCTCGGATCCTTCTGGTCGGGCTGGTCGCCCTGGCGGCGGAAATCTCCCCGATGGCGAGCGCCCCGCCGTCGCATCCCACGAACGCGCAGGCGGCCAACGTTGAACTCGTGGCGCAGATCGGAGGCCCCGTCATGGCAGTGGCCGTGGCGGGCCGCTATGCTTACGTCGGCGTAGGGCCGCGCCTGGTCATCTTGGACATCTCCAACCCGGGCACTCCCACCGTCGTGGGCCAGTCAGCCGTTCTGCCCAGGCAGGTGCAAGATGTCGCCGTGGCGGGGAACTACGCATTCGTGATAGACGGAGACGCGCTTCGGGTCATCAGCGTCGCCAATCCGGCGGCGCCCGCGCAGGTGGGCGTGTACAATGTGCCTGGCGGGCGGGCGCGAGGCGTGGCGGCCGCCGGCAACTACGCCTACGTAACCGCGGGCGCGGGCCTGCGAGTCATCAACGTGGCCAATCCTGCGGCGCCGAGCGAGGTTGGATCGTGTAGCCTGCCCGATGATGCCTACGGCCTGGCCGTGGCGGGAACCTATGCGTATGTAACCGCAGGGACGGGGCTCCGCGTCATCAACGTGGCGAATCCGGCGGCTCCCGCCGAGGTCGGGTCTTGCAACATGCCTAGCACCGCCCGCAATGTGGCGGTGGCGGGGAATTATGCCTACGTCGCGGATGGGGGCAGCGGCCTGCGGGTCATCAACGTGGCCAATCCGGCGGCTCCGAGCGAGGTCGGCTCCCACGATCCAGAGGGCGTCGCCAGAAGCGTGGCCGTGGCGGGAAACTATGCCTATCTGGCGGACGAGGGCCGCGGCCTGCGCGTGATCCATGTCGCCAACCCGGCTGCCCCTACGGAAGTTGGCTTCCATGACACTCCGGCGGTTGCCGTGGACGTGGCCGTAGCGGGAAACCACGCCTACGTCGCGGATGAGATCGGCATGCGGGTCATCAGCGTCTCCGATCCCAGCGCGCCGACCGAGGCCTACTTCCTGAACAGGCCCGGATCCGCGCTGAGCCTGGATGTGGCGGGAGACTATGCCTATACGGTTGTGCAGTCAAGCAGGCCCAACTATCCGCTCCCGCTTGCGCCGTACTGGAGCGGCTTGCAGATCGTCAATGTGTCGGATTTGGCAGCCCCAACCAGCGCCGGCATGTACGCCACGGGAGGCAGAACCCAGGAAGTGGCAGTGGCGGGGGACTGGGCGTATCTCGCCGACCATTACGGCGATTTCATCGTGGTGAACGTGGCCAATCGCGCAAGTCCAGCCGAGGCGGGCGGGTGCTGGATCTTTGGGTGGGCCCTATCGGTGGCCGTAGCGGGCAACTACGCCTATGTCGGCTCCGATCAGGATGGGCTGAACATCATCCACATTGCGAACCCAACGGCGCCGAGTTTGGTCAAGACGCTCGGGAACTGGGCCCCGTATGGCATTGCGGTGCAAGGGGAGTACGTCTTCGCCGCTGCCAGCGGCCTCCGCATCGTGAACGTGGCGAATCCGACAGCGCCGTATGAGGTGGGCTTCTACGCCATGTCGGGGTCTGTTTGGGGGGTGGCCGTTCATGGGAATTATGCCTACGTCGCCAATTATGACCGAGGCCTGCGCATCGTGGATGTCTCCAATCCGGCGGCCCCGACCGAGGTGGGCTTCTACGACACGTCGGGGCACGCCGAGCAAGTAGCCGTGGCAGGAAACTATGCCTACGTGGCCGATGGGGAGGGCGGCCTGCGCGTGATCAGTATCGCCAATCCGGCGGCCCCGACCGAGGCTGCTTTCTACGACACGCCTGGGTACGCCTGCGACGTGGCAGTGGCGGGTGACTACATCTATGTGGCCGACGGTTCCGGCGGGCTGCTCATCCTGCGTTTTGTGGGTCCCGCCACGCCAACGCCGACGCGCACCCGGACGCCCACGGCAACCCGCACCCCAACGATAACCCGCACGCCCACCCGCACCCGGACGCCGACCATCACCCGCACCCCTACGGCCACGACGACCAGGACTCATACGCCCACGCCGACGTTCACCCGCCGCCCAACGAACACGCCTGGGCCGTCGCCCACGTGGGTCCCAGGCTCCGCGCCTAGAATCCAGGTGCCCATCCTGTTCCGCGAGTGGGCCGTCGCCGTTCCGCCCACCGCCACGCCAACGGCCACGCCCTCACCCTCGGCCACGCGCACGCCGACGGCAACAGGCACTGCTACCCGCACGCCCACCGCGACAGCCACACCAGGCGGATCGCCAGGGGTCCACGTTCTGCCCAATCACTCCTCCTACATCGGCGCGGACGGGTTGCTGCACATTGTGGGTGAGGTGCAGAACAACACGGCGGACAATCTGTCGTTCGTGGAGATTACGGTGAACCTGTTTGATGGCCGTGGTCAGCAGGTGGACACCGGCTCGGCGTTTACCCTGCTGGACAACCTGCCATCGGGGGAGAAGACCTGCTTTGACGCCGCGTTGACACAGACCACGGGATGGGCATACTACGAATTTGAGACGCCCACGTTCTGGCCGGGGCGGCCATGGCCAAATCTGACCATCCTGAACCTCTCTGGCACGGTCCTTACGCCCTCTGGATGGTATCTCCTATCGGGGCAGGTGCGGAATGACCACGGCGCGCCGGTGAGTTTTGTCATCCCTGCGGGCACCCTGTACAACGACCAGGGCAAAGTCGTGGGGTGCAACTCTGGCGTCGTGGGAAACCTGTCCCCCATGGAGACCCAGCCTTTCAGCATCTTGTTCGCAGAGCGCACCTACTCCGACGTTGCGTCGTACCGGGTTCAGGCGGATGGGGAACCCCAGTGAGCGAGGGGCATCGGCTTCGGAGTGGGAAGTCTGGTATAGTATGCACGGGAAGCGCGCATCGTCCTGCGAGAGCGCCCGTGGAGGGTGATGGGAATGAGACAATTGCCCGTATGACAAAGAGCGAACTCAAGGAACTGATAGAAACTTCCATTGAGCAGAAGTTGTTGGAGTTGCTCGGCGATCCCGACGAGGGGCTGCCCATTTGTGCCTTCGCGTCTTTGTGTGAGAATCAAGTTTCACACAGGGGCACAAAGACACAAAGGGATAAAGGCCCGGAGAACCCCTCTGTGCCTTCGTGTCTTTGTGTGGGCATCAAGTTTCACACAGAGGCACAGAGACACAAAGGGATACGGACACGGAGAAGCCCTCTGTGCCTTCGCGTCTTTGTGTGGGAATCAAGTTTCACACAGAGGCACAAAGACACAAAGAGATAAAGGCCCGGAGAACCCCTCTGTGCCTTCGCGTCTTTGTGTGGGAATCAAGTTTCACACAGAGGCACAAAGACACAAAGAGATAAAGGCCCGGAGAACCCCTCTGTGCCTTCGCGTCTTTGTGTGGGAATCAAGTTTCACACAGGGGCACAAAGACACAAGGGGATAAAGGCCCGGAGAACCCCTCTGTGCCTTCGCGTCTTTGTGTGGGCATCAAGTTTCACACAGAGGCACAAAGACACAAAGAGATAAAGGCCCGGAGAACCCCTCTGTGCCTTCGCGTCTTTGTGTGGGAATCAAGTTTCACACATAGGGTCTTCGTCGCGCCCCCGCGCCGCAGGCGGGCAAAAACAGCGCGCGGGATGAGGGAGCGCCCGTCGCTATGGCGCGTAGTCGCGGAAGGCAAGCGGGAGATACAGGAAGTGGGTGCGTTCCACCGCGCTGCCCAACTCCCGCGTCCAGGCCATGCCGCCCGTGGTGCCGGCGAACAGTATCCCCTCCGCCGTGGCGCCAAAGGACAGCGAGCGCACCTGCCTGTTCCACAGCCCGTCGTTGAGGGCCGTCCACGACTGGCCCGCGTCGCGCGACATGTACACGCCGTCGGAACACGTGCCGGCGAACAGGGTCTGGTCGGTGAGGAACGTCGGCGACATCTCCAGCGCGCAGACGGTTACCACATAGGTTCCAGGCAGGCCGTTGTTGAACTGCGCCCAGGTCTGTCCGCCATCGGTGGAGCGGAAGATGCCGCCCCAACTGCTGCCCGCGTACATCGTCTTGTCGGTGTTGAACTGGGGCGAGATGGCCAGCGCGTTCACCCGCAGGCTGATAAGCCCCCGATTGGCGGGACTCCACGAGCCGCCCGCGTTCGTCGTAACGAACACGCCGTTGTCATACGTGGCGGCAAACACCGTGCTGTCGCTGAAGTAGAAAGGCGATATGGCGAGGTCCATGATGCGCGAACTTTCCAGGCCGGTATTCACGGCCTTCCACTGGTTGCCGCCGTCGGTGGTCTTGTACACGCCGCCCCCATCGGTGCCGGCGTAAAGCGTGCGGTCCACGCCGAAGTAGGGCGAGATGGCGAGCGCGCTCACCCGCAGCGAGCCGAGGCCCGAGTTCACGCGCGCCCACGTGCGGCCCGCATCCGTTGACTTGTACACGCCGCTGCCGAGGGACCCCGCGTAGATCACGCGGTCTGTGCGGAACTCGGGCGAGATGGCCATGGCGGCGGGGGTCGGGGGCGTGTTGATCAGCCGCTCCCACGTAACCCCCCTGTCCGTGGACTTGTAGATGCCGCCGCCGGCGGTTCCCACGAACACCAGGCGGTCGGTGGCGAATGCGGGCGAGGCCTGCACGAAGTTCGCGGTGCCCAGGCCGGTGAGCAACTCGTTCACGGGCTGCCAGGTTGCGCCTGCGTCGGTGGACATCCAGACCCCGCCCTTGTCGGTGCCGATGTACAGGCGGCCGTCGGCGGCGAAGTTGGGCGAGAGCGCGATGGCGCGCACCGGCACGAAGGGGATGAGGCCCTGGTTCGCGTCCGCCCACGTGGCGCCGCCGTCGGTGGACTTGAACACGCCGCCCGGAGAGCCGAGGAACAGCGTCTGGTCCGCCGCGAAATTCGGCGACAGGGCGAGGGCCAACACCTGAAGACCGGCGGCGGGGAGATTGCCGTTGCGCTCGTGCCACGTGGCGCCGCCGTCGGTGGAGCGGAAGACGCCATGGTTGAACGTGCCGGCGAAGAGGGTTCTGTCGTCCGCGAAGGCAGGCGACACGGCCAGCGCGCGAACATCCTCGCCCAACGCCAGACCGGCGTTGGCGGCGACCCACGAGTCCCCGCCGTCGCGCGACACGAACACGCCGCCCGAGAAGGTGCCCGCGAAGACCGTGCGGTCCTGGGCGTAATCGGGGGAGACGGCTAGCGCCTGGACACTGAGACTGGTCAGGCCGACGCTAGACGGATCCCAGGCCATGCCGCCGTTCACGGACTTGAACACGCCAGTGGCAAAGGTTCCCACGAACACGGTGTTGTCGGCGGCGAAGGTGGGCGTCGCGGCGATGGCTTGGATTCGGGGGGAAGCGCCGAGGCCCGCATTGGCCGCGCTCCACGTGCGGCCCTTGTTGGCGGAGATGAAGAATCCGTCGGTGGCGCCGGCGAAGACCAGAGAACTCACGGCGAAGTTGGGCGGCGCGGCCAGCGCGACGATGGAGTGGTCGGTGAGGCTGCCGGGTTCCCACGTCTGGCCCCGGTTGGTGGAGCGGAACACGCCGGCCTCCCACGTTCCGGCCAGCACAATCGGGTCCGACGCAAAGGTCGGGGCAACCCACAGGGCCTGCACCTGCGCGCCGAAGGGGCCTGTCGTCGTCCACACCCCCACGCCGCTCAGCGCGGACGTGCCCGACGAACCGACGCCGAGAAGCGCCACCAGAAGGGCCGCCGTCCCCAGGAGACGTATCTTCGCCATCCGCAAACCTCCCGAAAGCGACGCCAGAGTCGCATGATTGCAGCCGCCGTTTGCGCGGAGGGGCGTTCCCCCCCGCCCACGCATTATAGCATAACAAGCAGGCGGGTCAAGCATGCGGCGGCGCGGGGGCACGTTTCAGTTCCTGGGCAAGAAGGTAGGGCAGGTCTCCATACCGGCCCCCTGGTGGCTATCACGAATAACACGAATTTACGCGAATGGGAAACGCGAGTTTGCTTCGCGTAGGGCGAATTCCCACGCCTGCCCCTGGCCTGCGGCGCTACGGAAAGCCGCCCCGCGAACCGTAACCGCGAATAACGCCAATCCAAGCGAATGGGGAACAGCAGGGCAGGTTTCCATACCTGCCCCGGCCTCCGGTGGGTATGACAAGCCACACTACGAACTTGTGTTGGCGGCCGAGGTGCGACGCACTTCCGGAAGTGCGTCGCACCTCGGATACCTGCCCCTGGCCTCCATTCGTGTGCATTCGTGTTATTCGTGGATACCGGTCTATAACCGCGAATGACGCCAATCCACGCGAATGGGGAACGGAGCGTAGCCCTTACGCTAAGCATGCGCGGCCCGTATGTCCAACCTCACCTTACCCCTCCCACACCCTCCCCTTTCCTCTCCGCGCGCGGAGAGGAAAGGGGAGGCCTGGGGTGGGGATAGGTGAGGTCAAGCCCACGAGTGCAAAGACCCCAAGGGTCTCCGAGACCCTTGGGGTCTATTCTCTTCTCCATTCGTGTGGATTCGTGTTATTCGTGGATGGCGGTCTGGCCGGGGTCAGCGGCTCTTGTCCCACAGGAGTTTGAGCGTGTTCAGCGCAAGCCCGTATCGGCGGTCCAGCACGCGGGGATCGGTGCTCTCTGGCTCGTTGAACAGGGTAACGAACGGGACGGTGATGCCCTTGGTGCGCAGGTAGCCGTCGGGCTTGCCGCCCGTGAGGCGCCCCCAATCGTCCTCGCCGTAGGTGCGCTCCATCTCGGAACGCGGCACCGAATGGGTGAGGATGCCACTCTTGCGTTTCTCGTCGTAGCGCGCCAGGTTGCGCCGCCACGACTCCTCAAAGGAGACAAGGAAGTACAGGATCGCGCCCTGCTGAAGCACGCGGGGATCCAATCGCGCCAGGGCGCGCTCGTAGCCGTATGTCCTGCCCCGCGAGAACTCTATCAGCGTCGTGTGCCCTGGCTTGGGGCCGGCGCGGAGCCTGGCCTGCAACTCGCGGTTCAGGTCGTCCATCAGCACGTCCCAGACCTCGTCCGACGCGACGACGTAGCCGAACTCGGCCGGCCGCGACAGCCGCCGCGGCTTGCCCTGCTTCTCCAGTTCGTCATCCTCCACGAAATGCTGCCAGAGGAAGACGAAGTCGTCCAGGACGTCAAAGTTCCCGATGGCGTAGCGGTGCGCCCGCACGGCATCGGGCACCTTGGACATGTAGTCTATGAACTCGGACTTGCCGCTGGCTGGACGTCCGAGCACCAGCAGGTACGGGAATACATCCGCGGTTGTGTCGGCCATGTCCCGCTCCTGGAGACGATGTAATTAGCCCTGGTTGTTCTTGTCCTTCGCGGCAGGCTCGTCCGTGCTTTCCGTCTTCTTCGGCTCGCCAGCGGATGCTTCGCGGAACCCGCGGATGGCCCTTCCCATTGCCGATCCGATCTCTGGCAAGCGCCCCACGCCAAAGATGATGATCACGATCACCAGGATCAGGATCAATTCGGGAACGCCAAGTTGTGGCATACAGACCTCCCATCCAAGTAGTGCACAGCGCGCAGATTATAGCACGCTGCGGCGCACAAGTGCAAAAACCCAGCGGCGGCGACTCGGTTCCAAAGTGCGCGGGTCGCGCCATGGGCATCGGTGCGACGCACTTCCGAAAGAGCGTCGCGTCTCGGTTACCAACACAAGACGTAGCCGAATCGGCGGCGCGCCCGCGTGATTTGCTTCGCCCGTCGCCCATACTATAATGAGGCCGAACCTGATGCTGTCGGAACCTGAAGCCCGTTTCGGGCGTTCTTCAAGCAGGCTTCCCAAGAGAGAAGATTCACGATGCACAGACACCCTGTTCACCCACCCGCCACGACACGCGCGCGGCCCAGCGCGATGTACCGCGCCGCCAGGGCCTTCGCCATCGCGTCGGCGGTGGCCGTGGCGCTGTTCTTCGCGGCCCTCGCCGTCGGCGTTGTGCTCTACGCCCGCGTCGCGCGCAACCTGCCGCCGCCCGAAGAACTGCGGGCGCGCTCGGCCACGTTCCTGAGCACCAAAATCTACGACCGCAACGGCGGCCTCTTGTACGAGATCTTTGACCCCTACGGGGGCAAGCGCACGGTGGTGCCCCTCAGCCAGATTTCCCCTTACGTCCGCAACGCGACGATTGCGACCGAGGACGCCAACTTCTACCGCCACCCTGGGTTTGACCCGCTGTCGGTGCTGCGCGCGCTCTGGTACGACGTTACCGAGCGCCGCATCGTGTCGGGCGGCAGCACCATCACGCAGCAACTGGTCAAGACGCTGTTCCTGACCCCAGAGGTGAGCCTCAAGCGCAAGATCACCGAGGCGGTGCTCGCCGCCGAAATCACCCGCCGCTACAGCAAGGACGAGATTCTGGAGATTTACCTGAACGAGATCAACTACGGCAACCTGGCGTATGGCATAGAGGCGGCGGCCGAGACGTATTTTGGGAAGACCGCGGCGGCGCTAGACCTGGCGGAATCGGCGTTCCTGGCTGGCCTGCCCCAGGCCCCCGCGCTCTACGACCCGTATGCCCACTTTGACGCCGCCAAGAAGCGCCAGCGCGTCGTCCTGCAACTCATGGTGGAGCAGGGCTACATCACCAGCGCCCAGGCCGAGGCTGCCGCCCAGCAGGCGCTGAACCTGGTGCCGCCCCGATTCGGCTCGGAAGCGCCGCACTTCGTCGCCTACGTGCGCGAGATTCTGGAGCAGAAGTACGGCACCGAGGTGCTGTACCGAGGCGGCTTCCAGGTCTATACGACGCTGGATCCGCAGATGCAGGCCATCGCCCAGCGCGCCGTGAGCGAGCACATCGCCCAGGTGCGCGACACCTACCACGCCACCAACGGCGCGCTGGTGGCCCTGGACGTGCACACCGGCGAAATCCTCGCCATGGTCGGCAGCGCCGACTTCAACGACAAGACCATAGACGGCCAGGTGAACGTGGCCCTGCGCCTTCGGCAGCCCGGCTCGTCCATCAAGCCCATCACCTACCTCACGGCGTTTGAGATGGGGTGGACGCCCGCGACGGTGATCCTGGACATGGAGACCGAGTTCCCGGACGGCGCCAACCCGCCCTACAAGCCGCACAACTACGACAACAAGGAGCACGGCCCCGTTACCGTCCGCACGGCGCTGGCCAATTCCTACAACATCCCCGCCGTCAAGGCCCTCCAGTTCGTGGGGCTGAAGAACATGCTGGAGACCGCGCACCGACTGGGGATCACGTCGCTGAATCGGCCCGACTACGGCCTGTCGCTGACGCTGGGCGGCGGCGACGTTACCCTGCTGGAGATGGTGGGGGCGTACCAGGCGTTGGCCAACGGCGGCGTGCGCCTTCCCCCCACGCCCATCCGCCGCATCGTGGACAGCCAGGGGCACGTGATTGAATCCCTGAATCCCAATCGTGGGGAGCAGGTCGTGTCGCCCCAGCACGCCTATCTCATCACGAGCATCCTGTCGGACAACAAGGCGCGGCTGCCCGCCTTCGGCCCTGGGAACCTGCTGGAAATCGGGCGGCCCGCCGCGGTGAAAACCGGCACCACCGACGACTACCGCGACGGCTGGACGATCGGCTACACGCCTGACTTGGCAGTGGGCGTCTGGGTAGGCAACAGCGACAACACCCCGATGAAACGCCTTCCCGGGGTGCGGGCGGCCGGCCCCATCTGGAACCGCTTCATGAAGGAAGCGCTGGAAGGGGTGCCGCCCAAGGAGTTTGTCCGCCCGCCTGGAATCATTACGGCGGAAATCTGCACCGTGTCCGGTTCCGCGCCCAGCGAGGTGTGCCCTGCGCGGGGCACCGAGGTCTTCGTCACCGGCACGGAGCCGACCGACCCTAGCAAGGACGTTCACCAGTTGGTGCGCATCTGCACCGTCAGCGGCCAGCGCGCCACCGAGTTCTGCCCGGCCAACGTTGTGGAGGAACGCTACTTTGAGGTATGGCCCGAGGAGTTCCGCCCCTGGGTAGAGAAGAACAACATCCCGCAACCGCCCGCTTCCGCATGCCCCATCCACACTTTCGCGCCCGTTGCCGTGATAGAGCGGCCCGAGCCGAACGCGCGGGTAACCGGCATCGTGCAAGTCATCGGCACGGCCCGGATGGGCGACTTCTCCCACTACGTGGTGGAGTACGGTGTCGGCGCCAATCCGCTGGGCTGGGGTCCTGTCAGCGCGCCCATCGGAAACATGGTGGATCGCGGGCTGCTGACCCAGTGGGACACGCGCGACTTGGACAACGGGCTGTACACGCTGCGCCTTGTCGTGTACGATCACCGCGGCAACTCAGTAGAGGCCCGCGCCCTGGTAGAGGTGGCGAACCCGACGCCTACCCCGACCCGCACGCCGACCGTTACGCCAACGCCCACGCGCACGCCAACAGCCACGCGGACATTCACGCCTACGCCCACGGCCAGCCCGACACCGCTCCCGACACCAACGGCCACACCGGAAGCAAGCCCCACGCCCACGCTGCCGACGCCTACGCCGACCTGGACGCCAGAACCGACAGCGGCGCCGACGGCGGAAGGCGGGGCCTAGTCGCGGCGGGCCCACCCGTCGCCGGCCGGTGAGCCGAGACAGGAGTCCAGCGTGAAGCGACGGATAGACCCATCGGAGTTTGCGGATTCGCCCGGCCTGTTCCGATGGCAGGGACAACCATGGGGAGCGACAGGCCCCGACGAGGGGCTTGTCGTTGTAGAGGCGCCTCTGGAGATCGCCGTGGGCGATACGCTCGTGGCGGTTCTGATGCGCACGCCTGGGATGGATATGGAACTGGCGGTGGGATACTGCCTCGGCGAGGGGATTGTGCCCCATGCCGAGGCGATCGCATCGGTGGACGCCGGCGCAGGCGAAGTTGGCACGCGAGTGAGTCTACGGCTGCGCCCGGGCGTGCGCCTGGATGCGGAAAAACTCGCCGAGCCGCGTTTCATCCGATCGGGGTGTGCGGCGAATGCGCCCGGCAACTGGGCATGCACGCTCCCTCCCCTGGAGGCGGGCATTGTAGTGGAGGACTACGCCCTTCGGGCGTCGTTGAAGCACCTGACTGCAGCGCAAGAAGCATACAAAGTGGCCGGCGGGATTCACGCCGCCGGGATATTCTCGGCTTCGGGCGAGGCGGTCGTCGTCTGCGAGGACATCGGACGGCACAACGCGGTAGACAAGGCACTGGGCGCGTGCGTGCTCCGAGGCATCCCGCTGGGCGACAAGTTTCTCCTGGGCACAGGTCGCGCCAGTTACGAGTTCGTTACCAAGTCCGCGCGCCTGGGCGTGAGCCTGGTGGCGTCCCTATCCTCGCCCACATCCCTTTCCGTGCAACTGGCCGACGTCCTGAATCAGACCTTGGTGGGATACGTGCGCCCGCACCGTTTTGTCGTGTACACCCACCCGTGGCGAATCCGACGGACCGATGCATAGCCGCGACGCGCAACGCTCTTTCGCGGTTTCGCGGCCTTCAGGCGGAGTCAACAAGGCACAGACGTCCCCATCACCCCCGTAACCCGTCTGGATCCGATGTACCCGTTCCCTGCACGCGCAATGCGCTTGGCAGTACCTGCCGGCGACACCGACTGGGAGTGCGGAACCGAGTTTGGAGCCGGGTTTTTTGGTGTGCGAGGGCAAAGTCTGGTATAATTGTATGGGGAAGCAAGAATAGAAACGAACAGGACCCGATCGGGACCGTTCCTTTCTAGATGACTTGAATAAGGATTTGCAAACGCCTTGTAAAGGCGTGCGGGATACGGAGGATAGAGGGTGAATCCCAGTCGGTTCAAAAATGGGTTTGTATATCTGCTCATCCTAGTGGCGGCGGTAGCGCTGTTGTACAGCCTGTTCACGCCCAGCCAGAAGCCCCAGGAGATAGACATCAGCGAAGTCGCCAATCAGGCCCAGGGCGGCCTGATCCGCGAGATTCGGGTCAAGGACGACGTCATCAAGATCGTGTACAAGAATCCCGATGTGCCCGAGGCGACCTCGCGCAAGGAGCCAGGCATCAGCGCCATCCAGACGCTGAAGGACCTGGGGGTGAGCCAGGAGCAACTGGCGAAGATCACCTTCAAGATGGAGCCGCCCAGCGAGGTCGGTAACTGGATCGCGCTCCTGGGCAGTTTCGTGCCGATGATATTGGTCTTCGCGTTGTTCTACTTCCTGATGCGCCAGGCGCAGGGGACAAACAACCAGGCCCTATCGTTCGGCAAGAGCCGCGCTCGGCTGTTCACCGGCGATAAGCCCACGGTTACCTTTGACGACGTAGCCGGCGCGGATGAGGCCAAACAGGAACTGCGCGAAGTCGTAGAATTCCTGAAGGAGCCGCAGAAGTTCATCGCCCTGGGCGCGCGGATTCCCAAAGGCGTGCTCCTGGTGGGCGCGCCGGGCACGGGCAAGACTTTGATGGCCAAGGCCGTATCGGGCGAGGCGGGGGTGCCGTTCTTCAGCATCAGCGGCTCGGAGTTCGTGGAGATGTTCGTAGGCGTGGGGGCGTCGCGCGTCCGCGACCTGTTCGACCAGGCCAAGAAGCACGCGCCCTGCATCGTCTTCGTGGACGAGATTGACGCCGTCGGGCGGCAGCGCGGCGCCGGCCTGGGCGGCAGCCACGACGAGCGCGAGCAAACCCTCAACCAGATTCTGGTGGAGATGGACGGGTTTGACACCGACACCAACGTCATCATCATGGCGGCCACCAACCGCCCCGACATCCTGGACCCGGCCCTGCTGCGGCCCGGGCGGTTTGACCGCCGCGTGGTGATGGACCCGCCCGACCTGAAGGGCCGCCGAGGCATCCTGGAGGTGCACGTCCGCGGCAAGCCCCTGGCGCCGGACGTGGACCTGGACGCCCTGGCCAAGGACACGCCGGGGTTCGTGGGCGCCGACATTGAGAACATGGTCAACGAGGCAGCCATCTTGGCGGCGCGCAGGAACAAGAAGCGCATCAGCATGGCCGAGTTTGAAGAGGCCATTGAGAAGGTCCTGATGGGCCCGGAGCGCAAGAGTCGGCTCCTCAGCCCCGAGGACAAGCGCATCACCGCCTATCACGAGGCGGGCCATGCCGTGGTGGGGCGAAGCCTGCCCAACTGCGACCCGGTGCGCAAGTTGACCATCATCCCCAGGGGGCTTGCCCTCGGCCTCACCGCCACGCGCCCCGAAGGCGACCGCTACATCCGCACCAAGTCCAAGTTCCTGGACGATATGGCGTTCATGCTGGGCGGGCGCGCCGCCGAGGAACTCATCTTCAACGAGGTAACCACGGGCGCGCAAAACGACATGGAGCAGGCCACCCAACTGGCCCGCCAGATGGTAACCCGCTACGGCATGAGCGAGCGCCTCGGGCCCATGGTCTGGGGCCAGAAAGAGGAACTCGTCTTCCTGGGCCGCGAAATCGGCGAGCAGCGCGACTACAGCGAGAAGGTGGCGCAGGAGATTGACGAAGAGGTGCGCCGCATCATCAACACCGCCTACGAACGCGCGAAGGAAGTCCTCCTCGCCAACAAGGAGCGCCTGATCGCTATCGCCGAGGCGCTCATGGAGAAGGAAACGCTGGACGAGAAGGAGTTTGAGGCGTTCTTCCAGACGGAGCCTGCCCCCGCGGGCTAGGACCGCTGCACACCAGGGAGCCAGGACGCACGTGCCTGGCTCCTTTTTCGTGCCCGCTACATCGCTCAAGGAGATGTCCGAATGGAACAACTCGCGCCCGGCCTCACGGGAACGGTCAGCCTGGTGGTGGGGCCTGAACACACGGCCAAGCACCTGGGCAGCGGCAATGTCCACGTCTTCGCGACGCCGCAGATGATCCTGCTGATGGAAATCGCCTCGGTCAAGGCGGTGGATCATCTCCTGCCCGAGGGGCATCGGACGGTGGGGGTGGCGCTGGATGTGCGCCACCTGGCCGCCACGCCCGTCGGCATGACGGTTACGGCCAAGTCCGAACTCGTGCAGGTGGACGGCCGCAAACTGGTGTTCCGCGTGGAAGCGTGGGACGACCAGGAGAAGATCGGCGAGGGCACCCACACCCGCGCCATCATAGACGTGCAGCGTTTCGGCCAGAAGGTGCGCGAAAAGGCCGACCGCGCGGGCAAGTAACGAGCCGCGGCTAGTCCTCCAGACCCTTCAGGTACTCCAGGAGCATTTGCAGGGCGGCTTCGGCCGAGGCCGCCTTGTTCCCCTCTCGGTCAAAGGGCCAGATGCGCCGCACGCATTGCGAGAAGCCCCGCGCCGACAGCGCCATGTACACCAGGCCCACGGGCTTGCCCGGCAGGCCGCCCGTCGGCCCCGCGATGCCGGTAACCGAGAGGCCGATGTCGGCCCCGAACGCGCGCCTGACGTTGTTCGCCATCTCGCGCGCCGTCTCCTCGCTCACGGCGCCGTGCTCGTAGAGCGTGTCGTGATCCACACCCAGCAGCCGCTCCTTCGCGGCGTAGGAGTAGGCCACGACGCCGCCTTCCAGGTAGCGCGAACTTCCGGGCACGTTGGTGATGCGGTGGCAGATCAGCCCGCCGGTGCACGATTCGGCCACGGCGAGGGTCAACCCCCGCCGCACAAGCAGTTCGCCAATGGCGACTTCGGGCTTGGTTCGGTCTTCGTCCATACTCGCAGGGCATGTCCTTTCGCGTGTGTTGCCCGCATTATACCACAGGGCGGGCGCATCTGGGGTCTCCACACTCGTGGGGCGTTTGACCTCACCTATCCCCACCCCGGCCCTCCCCTTTCCCGACGCGCGGCGGGGCCTACCTCACCCATCCCCACCCCGGCCCTCCCCTTCCCTCTCCGCCGGCGGAGAGGGAAGGGGAGGGTGTGGGAGGGGTTAGGTGAGGTTGGACATACGGGCCGCGCGCATGGCGTAACCCAAACACGTAGGGTGGCTTCCCACAGCCGGCGGATCGGTATCCACGAATAACACGAATTCGCACGAGTAGAGATAGATCCCAAAAGTTCCCCATTCGCGTGGATTGGCGTTATTCGCGGTTACGGTTCGCAGGGCGGCTTCCCATAGCCGCCAGGGGCAGGTATCCGAGGTGCGACGCACTTCGGAAGTGCGTCGCACCTGGAGTTTGGCCTTTTTGAGGGAGGACTTGAAAATGGGGTGCCCCTTGGTGTAAAGTAGAGTTATACGAAACCACCACACGAAGGAGGCACCCCAAAATGAATGATACCACATTGCAAACGAGAAGTC
>Ga0067045_1028970_pt1 | contig 25258 bp, 18 predicted proteins | sample TerdegcTABiofilm_FD_59184 | JGI IMG/M metagenome (GOLD analysis project Ga0067045, IMG submission 59184) | Combined Assembly of (Gp0054472, Gp0054536) Wastewater bioreactor microbial communities from Singapore -Terephthalate degrading... | reverse complement strand
TCGGTATTGCGCCGCCAGATTCTCCAGAACCCGCCCCACGCGGCGTGACCGGGATCAGTTCTCTGTTTGCCAGTTTCAAAATGTCGGATATCTCTCTGGCTGTTTTTGGTTTGACGACAACCTCGGGCATTTTTGCCAGCCGACTGTCGGGGATTTCATCATGCGAGTACATCTCGAGCAGATTGGCATCGCCGTAGATGACGTGTTTGCTGCCAACGATGGCTCGCAATTCTTCCACAATGGCGGGGGTTACCTTTTGATAGCGCAGCATATTGACCTCCACAACGAAGTAATCTGTCTGGTGGAATTCTGAGTTCTATTTCGATTTTGAATACCGCTCCACCCGTACATCCGCAGTGATGGCGTGCGCTTCCATCCTTTCGATCCTGCACTGGCGGCTGGTCACCTGGCCGATTTCCCAACTGGCGGCAGGCGTCATTTTTTGATAAGTTACCGTCTTGAGAAACTTGCCGACCCAAACGCCGCCGGTATAGCGGGCAGCGCGCCCGGTTGGCAGGATATGATTCGTCCCGATGGACTTGTCGCCGTATGCAACGGTGGTCTCCTCGCCGATGAAGAGGGAGCCATAATTGCAGAGTCGGTCAAAGTAGAATCCGGGATCCTGCACGTGGATTTCAAGGTGTTCCGGGGCGTAATCGTCGCTGAGGGCGATTGCCTCGGCGGCATCTTTTGCGATGTAAATCCGGCCGTTGTTCTCCCAAGAGATTTGGGCGATGTCGCGAGTGGGCAGCACGCTAAGTTGCTTTTCAAGCTCTTCTAGCGTTCTCCGGCCAAAGGACTCGCTCAGACAAACCAGCGCGACCCCACTGTTGGGATCGTGCTCTGCCTGGCCCAGTAAATCGCAAGCAACGAGGGCCGGATCAGCTGAGTCATCTGCGATGATCAGGATCTCAGTCGGGCCTGCTAACAGATCAATCCCGCAGCGCCCGAACAGTTGTCGTTTGGCTTCTACTACGTATTTGTTGCCCGCGCCGCAGATCATATCAACCGGTTCGAAAATGCCCATGCCAAAAGCCATCATCGCAAGCGCTTGCACACCGCCCAGGATGAAGATGCGGTCTGCCCCGGCGGCTTTCATCGCATTGATCGTGGCAGGGTAGTATCCTTCTCCCTTTACGGGCGGCGTGAACGCCACCACATTTTTTACCCCCGCTACCTTTGCAGGGATAATGCTCATCTGCGCTGAGCCGAACATCGGATACCGGCCACCTGGGATATAGCTGCCGACCGAGTTAACGGGGATGTGCTTGTGGCCAAGGATCACGCCAGGGCGAATTTCGATCTCAACTGGCCTGAGCGAAGCCAACTGTGCCTGGGCAAAAAGCCGCACATTGGCCTGGCAGAAGGCGGTGTCTTCGATCACCTGCGGATCTACCTTTGCGATGGCTTCATCTATTTGCGCAGGGCTTAGCTCGAAATCGGGCGGGTTCCAGCTATCAAATTGCTGGCTGTACTTCCTGACGGCATCCATGCCGTGCTTTTCAAGGTCGCTGAGTAGTTCCGAAACCAGGCGGGTGGTTTCCGGGTCGCTTTCGAACAGGCGATGCCCCCCATTTTTTAGAATTTTCATGGCTTCTCCTTGCTTTGATTTCGTGTGATTGTGATGGAATTCGTGGATACCTTGCTGGGTAAAGTCTGTCCCTCATCCGTTCCGGCCGCGAGTTTCCTTTTGATGGCAATGCCATTACACGCGGTTATGATAGGGAAAATCACTCAGACAGGCAACGTCCCTGCTCTTATTATAATCTGCTCTGAAAAGGAGAAGATCTGAGCGGTGGTGGAGATTCTGGATAGTTTTCCCGTTCCGGACGAAATCTGGCCGGATGGGTCTATCGCGGCGGGAATTAAGCGTCTACCGTTCTCTTTTCTCTCAATGCGTCTGAGGGTACAATACATATAATCATAATCATGGTGTGATTCGATGTGTGAATTCACAGGAGGAGTGCAAAGTGAGTTCAAATGCCAAGTCTCCGCTCTTTTATATCGGCAAGAAATTTGACCCCGCACAGGGAAAAGCTACTGCCGATCAAGTGCTGTATGACCCTGCCGATCTGACCACACATGGTTTTGTGACCGGCATGACGGGTTCGGGGAAAACAGGGCTGTGCATCAGCATCCTGGAAGAAGCCGCTCTGAAGGGCATCCCGGCAATCATCATTGATCCTAAAGGGGATTTGACTAACCTGGTATTGCATTTCCCGGACCTGGCGCCGAAAGACTTTGAGCCCTGGATTGATCCTGAAGCAGCCCGGCGGGAAGGGAAAAGCGTACCAGAGATGGCTGAAGCAACTGCCCAAAACTGGCAAAAAGGCCTGACGGATGCCGGGCTGGGGAGGACAGAATTGCTGGCGCTCAAGGATGCGGTGGATTACGCGATTTACTCGCCAGGTTCGACCGCCGGCATCCCGGTGAACATCCTTTCTTCCTTTGCTTCTCCGGGCCTGCCGTGGGAGGAAAACAGCGAAGTTCTGCGCGAGAAAATAGCAAGCACGGTAACAGCGCTGCTTGGGCTGGTGGGGATGAATGATATTGACCCGCTGCGGTCGCGCGAGCACATCTTACTCTCGAACCTGGTTGAAAATGCGTGGAGCACCGGTAAATCACTTGACCTGAGTGAACTTATCCTTCAGGTGCAAAAGCCTCCTTTTGAACGTTTGGGCGCTTTTCCGCTGGACAACTTTTTCCCAGAAAAGGATCGTTTTGGGCTGGCAATTTTGCTCAACAACTTTCTGGCTTCTCCTTCATTTCAGGTTTGGCAGGAGGGACAGGCGCTGGATGTGGCTTCGCTTCTCTATAACCGAGATGGCAAACCACGCCACAGCATCTTTTACATTGCTCATCTGGGCGACAGCGAACGCATGTTCTTCGTCACGCTGCTTTTTGCCGCCATAGAAACCTGGATGCGCTCGCAGCGCGGCACCAGCGGACTGCGGGCGTTGGTGTATTTTGATGAAATCATGGGATATTTGCCGCCAGTGCAAAACCCGCCTTCACGCGGTATTATGCTGCGCATGCTTAAACAAGCGCGCGCCTTTGGGGTAGGGCTGCTGCTGGCGACTCAGAACCCGGTTGACCTGGATTACAAAGCGCTCTCAAATGCGGGTACCTGGATGATTGGCCGGTTGCAGACCGAGCAGGACCGCGATCGTCTTCTGGAGGGGTTGATTAGCGCCGATTCAACCATTGACCGCGCTAAGGTCAAGGAATTGTTCAGCAAACTAGGCAAGCGCGTCTTTTTGCTCCACAATGTTCATGATAAGGGTGGGCCAAAACTCTTTCAGACAAGATTTGCGCTTAACTACCTGGCTGGGCCGATGACGCGCGCTCAGCTTCCAGCTCTCAATCAGTTAGCAGGCGCCGGGAAAACCGCTCCCATCGCCGAGCAACAGGCGGGGGTTTCGGCGCTGACGTCCAGCCAGCCACATGAGAGCATCGTGACGGCCTCTTCAAAGCCGTTGACGAGCAGCCCTTCAGATTTCACGGCAGCTCAGCCGGCGATGCCGGCCGGGATCAATGAGTATTATTTGCCCAATGATTTGGGAATTAAAGAAGCGATTGACGCCGCCGGCCTGGCGGTGAATGGCGCCCCGAATGTCGAAGGAATTGTCTATCGCCCGGCGCTTCTGGCGCAAGCCGAGGTGCGCTATCTGAATCGCCGCTATAATTTAGATTTCGGTCGCCAGATTTCTGCGCTGGTAGATCAGAAACCCAGTGGGTTGCTCCGATGGGAACAATTTGCCTGGAATGTCTTTACGCCTTCCTCTTTGCAACAAATGCCCTTGCCACAGGCAAAGTTCTCTCAGGTGCCTGGCTGGTTGGCGGACGGACGGCAGTTGAAGGAATTGGAAAAAGATTTTTTGGAATGGGTTTACCGCAGCGGGAATATCAAACTGCGTGTGAATGAGACGCTCAAGGTTTATGGCAACCCAGAACTCTCGCAGGCCGAATTTCGCGAGATGTGCAGCAACGCGGCGCGCGAAGCCATGAAAGCCGAACAGTCCAAACTCGATTCGGTTTACAGGAAGAAGATCGCCGATCTGGATAAAAAGATAGATCGCCAGAAACTGGAAGTGGAAGAACAGAAAGGCGAACTGGATTCACGGCGGCTTGAGGAATTGTCTACTGGCGGCGAGTTGATTTTAAGCCTGTTTGGCGGACGCAAGAAGAGCCTGTCCAGCTCCCTCTCGAAGCGCCGTATGACATCGAAAGCGAAAAGCGATTATGAGCAAGAGCTTAAGGAACTGGAAACACTGCAGAAAGACTATGCCGCCCTGGAGAAGGATTACCAAAGCGCCCTGAAGGATTTGCAAGATGCCTGGGCGGAAAAGGTGAATGACGTGACCGAAATCCCGCTGGCACCGGCGCAAAAGGATATCCACCTCGACCTGTTCGGCGTGGCGTGGCGGCCTTATTATCTGGTGAAAGTAGGGAACAAAACTCAAGAGGTTCCGGCTTTCAAACAAGCTCCCAGGTAAGCTGCGCTTTGCTTTAATGCGTGTTTAAAAACGGGCTGCTCAGCGAGCAGCCCGTTTTTGATGGGATCCTATCAAGGCCTTGCTACAAAGCGAAAAGTGAGCTTTACCAGATCTTCTGTCTGTAGAATACCAGCAAGCGAGATTGGACCAACGCCAAAATCGCTCATTAAAATATTGGTTGTAGCAGTGCCACTCAGCGTGTTGTCTTGCAGTCGGGCGGCGATATCAAAGGCAACCGGAAGGGTTACCTGGCGCACCGTCAGGTCGCCGGTTACCCTGAAGGTATAATCCTGTCCCTCCTGGTAGCTTGCTGGCAGGCCTTCGATTTCTGTGGGAATAAAAGTGGCAATTGGATAACGCTCCGATTCCAGAAAGCGCTGGCGGATGGCGTTGTCGCGCCTGGAGCTGTCGGATTTGAACTGGCTGATATCAACACTGATTGGCCCGATCGTGCTAGCGGGTGGATTGGCCAGATCTGCAAAAATTTCTCCATTTATCTGGCCTGTCACACCGATTGCAACCGCGAAGCGGTTGTTCTGGTTCAAAAAAGTTTCTCCAACTTCGTATTGTACCTCGGATTCGCCCGGTGCAATCTTGAAGACGACCTTGCCAGCCGGGTCCGGCGGCGCGGTGGTTGGGTTTTCGATGGTTGCCGTTGGGTCCGGCAGGGTTGGCTGGGGAGGGCTTGTCGGCGTTTCTACTGGACGGGTCGGCTCCGGCGTCGCTGTCGCCAGTGGGGGGGCGCTGACGCATGAGCTAAGAATTATAGCTAACAGAACTGTCGCCGCTAAGATTTGCTTCATTTGCTGCTCCATTTTTCATAAACAATAATCGGTAAACTAAAAGTTTACCGATTATATCCAATTTGAAGCAACAATGTCAAATTCTGCAGAAGCTTGGGGTTAACTGATTTCTTGCCGGCCAGCCAGCGCCCGCAGAATGGTATTCTGGTCAGCGTATTCCAGGTCGCCGCCAACGGGCAGGCCGCGCGCCAGGCGAGTTACCCGTACGCCATAGTGTATGACCTGTTGGCGGATGTACAAGGCGGTGGCGTCGCCTTCCATGCTAGGGTTGGTTGCGACGATGATCTCCCGGATATTTTCCTTCTTCACCCGTTCTATCAGGGGAGCCATTTTCAGATCTTCGGGGCCGATTCCCTCGATAGGTGAGAGTACACCGTGCAACACGTGGTACCTACCGTTAAAACCGCCAGTCTGTTCGATCATGAGGACATCCAAAGGCTCTTCCACGATACAAAGACTGCTCTGATCTCTGTGGGTATTCGCGCAAATATCGCAAATCTCTTGATGGGCGATCGTGATATTAAAACAAACTGGACACATGCCCGTCCCGCTTTTTAGCGTCAGGAGCGCATTTGCCAGGTTTTGGGACAACTCCTCGGGGGCGCGCAGCAAAAAGAAGGCCAGGCGGGAAGCCGTCTTGGGGCCAATCCCTGGCAGGCGTTCAAAGGCCTGGATCAGGTTAGAAACAGGTTCAGGCAGAACGGTCATAGCAGAGCTTAGAAACCCATGCCGGGTAGTCCGCCTGCCAGCGGCCCCAAACGCTCTGCCGCCAGCTGGCGTGATTTGTCCAGCGCCAGGTTGAAGGCGGTCAGAATCAAATCTTGCAGCATCTCTGCATCAGCGTCTTTCAAAAGCTCCGGATCGATGACGACGGCCTTGCAGCGTTGGTCGCCGGTCACGGTCACTTTTACCGCTCCTCCGCCGGCAGTCTCGGTCACAGTCTCTTCGGCCAGGCGAGCCTGGGCTGACTCCAATTGTTCTTGCAAAGCCCTGATCTGGGCCATCATGCCGCCTCCGCCGCCTTTGCCGCCCATGGGTCTATTAAAACCTTTTGCCATAACACTACCTCCTACAAAATCAGTAAAAACTCATTCTTTATGGACAATCTGTCCTCCCAGGTTGAGCGCAGCGCCGACCATGCCGTCGCTGTCCACTTCCAGGTTGTCCAGATTAAAATTGGTCTTTGGGTTGACAATGCAAGCGATGTGGACTTTTTTCCCTGTAACCTCGCTCATCACTTTGCAAATCAACTCGCGATTTTCACGAATTTCCATCTTTGACTTTAGCACTTCAGTCGCAAAGCCCAGAATTAACATACCGCTTTTGATTCCCAACGGCCTGGAAGAATTCAGTAAGGCCTCAGTTGGCATGCTGTGTTGTTTGACGATTGCCCGGATGCGCTTCCAATGCTGGCGTACGTCTTCCAGGGTGAGCTCATCGCCCGGAGGAGGCGCTGGCGGCGCGGCTTTTTCGGGTGCTTGTGGCTGCGGCTGGGGCGCCGGTTGTTCGGGTTCTGGTTTTTCCCTGAGACTAGAAGAGTGGGCAGCCTGTGCGGCGACGGGCGCGGCAGGGAGAGGGGCACTTTTTTTCGGTTGGGACGCGGCGGCCAGTGGTGTGGTAATGGCCTGGGCAAACGCCAGCTCCAGCAATAAGCTGGGCTGCCAGCCGTTTCTGAGCTGGCTGGCTGCATTGTTGAAAAGCTGGATGGTTTCCAGCAGAAAAGGGCGCTCGAATTCAGAAGCGTGGGCATCCATTTGGGCACGCACTTCGGGCGTGGTTTCAATTTGATCTGGACTGTTAAGCTGGATCAATAACAGGCTACGCAGGTATTCCACCACCTGTCTGGCAAACTGGCGCGGGTCTGTTCCGCTATCGAGCGCCTGATGAATGCAACTCAATCCTTCTCCGCTTTGCCTTGCCAGGATTGCGCTTACCAGTTTAATCACCACCTGGCTGGTGGCTGCGCCGAGCACAGTTTGGGCGGTCTCGAGGGTAATTTTTTGGCCGGTCGAGGTGAGCTGGTCCAGGAGGGAGATGGCGTCCCGCATCGAGCCGGTTGCCTGACGGGCGATCAGGTTCAGCGCTTCTGGTTCTACCTTCAGTTTTTCTTGTTTACAAAGCTCCGTCAGGTGTGCAACTATTTCCTTAACCGGTATCCGACGGAATTCATGCCGCTGGCAGCGTGACAAGACGGTAGGGGGGATCTTGTGAACTTCGGTGGTGGCGAGGATAAAGATAGCGTGTGGCGGCGGTTCTTCCAGTGTTTTCAGAAGGGCGTTGAACGCCGCTGTGGACAGCATGTGAACTTCATCAATGATATAGACTTTGTAACGTCCCTGGCTTGGCGAGAAGTTGATCTTATCCCGCAGATCGCGCACGTCTTCCACGCTGGTATTCGAGGCGGCGTCGACCTCGATGAGGTCCAAAAATCGGCCTTCGTTGACGGCCTTACAGTGGCTGCACCGGTCGCATGGTCGCTCCGACAGGTCTTCTGCCAGGCAGTTAAGCGCCTTTGCCAGCAGGCGGGCCGTGGTTGTTTTGCCGGTGCCGCGTGGCCCGGCAAATAGGTAGGCATGCCCAACCCGGCCAACCTTCACTGCATTTTTTAAAGTAAGGATGACATGTTCCTGGCCGATCACCTGGTCCCAAAGCTGCGGCCGCCATTTACGATAAAGCGCCTGTGTCATTGTCCTGCTTTCTCACCGGATAAGATATTTTGCTCTGAGTACGCCATCGGAATCGCGCAACGATACGGTTTCTCCGATTCTCCACACGGGCCGGTCTAATTTCCAATAGAGGGCAGTGGGGGTGTTGACCCCGACCCGGGTGAAGACATCGATGCTGCCGTTGACAAAATTGAGCTGCGGAAACACAAAGGCGTTGCCGTCTTCGTCTTCCAGTTTCCAGCCGGTTAACCAAAGATCGCCAGATTGGACGCGTACCAGCCGGACGGTTTCGCTTTCGGCAATGCCAACCCCAAATACGTTTTCAATTTCGATCAATGGCTGGTCAGCGGGGGGTAAAGTGGCCATCGCAGCCGAGGACGCCGCCACAGGGAGCTGTTCTATGGAGGGGATTTCGGTTTTGTGTGTCAGGTCCCAAATCCATAGCACCAACAACGTCGTCAGGGCGGAGATAAAGATGTTCAACAGAATGTATGGAACGAGTCGTCTTCTGGCTCTCATGGCTTGACCTTGGTTGAATCATAGCATATTTCGACGGTAAGATGATATAAAATAGAGAACTTCGAAGGGAGAAAGATTTTGGCTTACCTGGTGGATGGTCATAACCTGATCCCCAAATTGGGAATCCGTTTAGACGACCCGGACGATGAGCGCAGGCTGTTGGAGCGGCTGCAAGAATTTTGCCGCGCCAGCCGAAAAAAGATTGAGGTCTTTTTTGACCGAGCGCCTGCCGGTTTTGCAAATACTCGCCGCTTTGGAATGGTGAAAGCCCATTTTATTCGCAGCGGAGAAACAGCTGATGAGGCTATCCTGGCTCGTTTGCGAAGATTGGGGCGGGCGGCAGCAAACTGGACGGTGGTTTCTTCCGATCTGCGCCTTCAGGCTGAGGCCCGTGCCCTCAAAGCTCTGGTGATGGCGTCGGAAGATTTTGCCCTCCAGATCAAGAATGTTCAAACCGGCGAGATGGCCGGTAAGCGAGAAGAAATGATGAGTGATGAGGATGTTCAGGAGTGGTTGAATATATTTAGAGAAAGAAAATAGAAAAACTCTTAATTATTTTTAATGCAATGTAGACCGAATTCGTGTATGATTATTTCTAAGACACCTCCTTTACTGGTAGTCAGCGGTGTCAGTCACCGGGGAAAAGTCGTAGGCGCGTCCCCCCCGCGCAGACGAAACCCCAGAAGGGTGTAACCGGTGGTATTCCCTCCCTGAAGATCACCAGACATGTCCCCCCCATGCCTGGTGATCGCTTTTAATCTGTAGAACGTTTTTAGGAAATGACGCCGAATTTGCGACCGACGCTTGCAAAGGCTTCCAGACCTTTTTCCAAATCTTCGCGCTGGTGAGCGGCCGAAATCATCACGCGTATACGGGCTTTGCCCTTCGGGACGGTGGGGAAGCCGAGCGACATGGCGAATACGCCGCTCTGGAAAAGCTCCCGGCTGAACTCCTGGGCTAAAGGCGCTTCTCCCAACATGACGGGCGTGATCGGTGTGACGCTTTGCCCGGTGTCGAATCCAAGCCGTTTCATCTCCGCTTTGAAATAACGGGCATTTTCCCAAAGCCGGTCGACCAGCTCGGTGGAGCTTTCCAGCATGTCAATAGCTGCAATGCAGGCAGCCACATCGGGCGGGGTGACAGCCGATGAGAACAAAAAGGGCCGGCCGCGCTGGCGCAGCCATTCGACGATGATGGCTTTACCGGCTACGGCGCCGCCTACCACCCCGAACGCTTTGGAGAATGTTCCAATTTCGATATCTACCTTACCATGCAGGTTGAAGTGATCCACAATACCGCGGCCGCCTTTCCCAACCACTCCTTCGCCGTGGGCGTCATCTACCATCAACATGACATCGAACGCTTGGGTGATCTCATAGATCTTGTCCAGCGGCGCCAGGTCGCCATCCATGCTAAAGACGCCATCGGTCACGACCAACATCCGGCGATAATTGCCCAGGTTTTCCTGGATTTTCTTTCGCAAGTCGTCTGGATTGGCGTGGGCGAATCGGACAATGGCGGCGCCGGAGAGGCGCGCCCCATCAATGATGCTGGCATGGTTGAGTTCATCCGAAAAGATCACGTCCTCTTTGCCGACCAGCGCCGGAAGCGTTGCCAGATTGGCCGCAAAACCGGACTGAAAAGTGATGGCGCTTTCGACCCCTTTGAATTTTGCCAGGCGCTGTTCCAGCTCCAGGTGAATATCCATCGTTCCCGCAATGGAACGCACTGCGCCGGGGCCAATCCCATAACGAGTCAGCGCTTCTTGAGCAGCCTGCACCATCCTGGGGTGATTTGCCAGCCCAAGATAATTATTTGAACAAAAGTTTAGTACTTTATTGTTGTCCACCACCAGCCAGGCGCCCTGGGGCGAGCTGAGGGTGCGGATGCGGTTGTACAGACCAGATTGCTTGAGGGTATCAAGCTCTTGTTGTATCCAATCCAGACGATTTGACATGTGGTCCTCGGGATTATTGGGGATTTTAGGAAGTGATTGGCGACTTGATCAGATTCATTATACCCTTTTTCCAAGGGAGAGGCTGCTGTCGCTCAGATACCCAAGTTCTGCCAATGCCTTACGGACCGTTTCTTCGCTGCCTGGCCGCAGAATCACCGTTGTGGGATTCAGAGTTTCCATCAGGGAGCGGCTGGCTTTGGTTTTTCGAAGAGCTTCAAGGATCTCAGGTGAAGAAACCCGCAGGAGGGTGACCGGCTGCATCCCCACTTCGACGCCAAATTTGTCCCATCGCTCTATGGCCTGGATGAGCGCGGGCGGAATGGGGCGGCGCGCAACACGGAGCAGCAATTTGACCAGATGAGCGGGCAGCAGACCTTGTTTTTGAGCCTTTTCCAGCGATGTGGTGGTGATGCGGTAGAAATAGAAATCACTGGTTTCTTCATCCCATTCGCAAAAGCGGGCGATCTGGTATCGTATGGCTCTTGAGGTTAAGCGGCTTAACTTGAAGCGGTGATCGAGGGTGATCTCAATTGCATCGCGTTCTTGGGGTAAGGGGGGCGCCTGGCCTGCCAGCAAGAGGGTCGCCCAACTGGAGACGCGAAAGGCCAAGGGGGCAGTGTTTTGCTCATTGGATGCGAGATCCACCAATCCCAGCCAGTGCAATGGGCCGGTTGCCATATACCGCAGCAAAGCGCCATCAATCTCATCCCAGCTTGAAATGCCGCGCAGGAAGGTATCGCTACCTTTTTTACGGATAAACCAGGAATCATAGTCCCCTGCCGGGCGCTGAAAATCTGAATATTGTTCTCGGATGGCGGCGATGAACGCGGAGAGATTCCACCACACCCCTTTTGGCAAGCTATCTAAAAATCCCAGGACGACCTGGCGGGTATGGAAGGGGTTGTTCTGCCATTCTCCTTCGAAGACCAGGCCTGGCAGCAGGAGCAGCTCGTTGACGGTATTGCTGGCCAGCCACCGGGTGACCAGGGTTGAAAGCGCCTGGCCGCGAGGCGCCTCTAAAAACTGGCGGGTCGCTTCTGGCTGCACGCTTCCATCCTGGCGAACCAGGCCAGCAGCCTTTAGAAGCGCCAGCAAAAACGGCAATTTTGTCTTCCAGTTGGGATCCTCTGCCAGCTTAGCTTCTTTGCCGGTGCGGAGGGCTGCCAGGAGGGTGCAACAATCATCCAGAATCTCGTCAGTGGCAGGGATGCTCCAGCGGGTTTCGCCGGGCGAGGCGGCTCTTCCGAGCGGCTCGATTTTCTGGGGGCGCAGGGTTTCTAGAAATTCCAGGATATCATCGGGAATGTAGGCAAATTCCTGGGGTTCTGGTGGAAAGTTCAAAAAAGCCTTGCCAATCAGACCGCGATACCACAGGATTTCAGCCGGAGAGATGGGGTTCTTTTCTGGCTTTTCGCGGTCGCGGCGGGCTGCCCCAAAGGTGCGCACCTCGCCAAACCGGCGGGTGAACATTGCCCAGGGGATTCGCCCTTCATGGTCCAGCAGCGCTTCAAGCGCCGCGGCCGCCTGTTCAGGTAGCCCGCCGATTACCTGCTCTGCGAGGGCGGCATCTAACATTTCGCTGGTCAGGCGTGGCAGGGCGGTATGCACATCGGGGGCGTTTAACTCGATTCCCCAGGCCTCTGCAACGATCTTGAGAAAGCCCAGGTCGTGGCCTTGCAGGGTGTGGAACAGATCGGGCATGCAAATTCCACCTTTTTGCTTTGAAGCTCATTATACCAAGAGGCTATCGGGACTTTTGAATTTGGGTCATCATGGAAGGGATGTTGTGCGCTCTCCAAAACCTTCTTAAAATCGGGCTGACATGTGAGAATCGGATTCTGGCTTGCGATATTGAAGTGTTTGCCTACGGTGGAATCTGTAAGGTTACCCTAAGGGTATCCTGATTGACGCACCTATGGCTTGATTGTATAATTTTCTGGAGCTCCTAACTCTTCCCTCCAGAGGCATTGCATGGCGCTGAGAGGTAATCTACGCGATTTCACAGTCACACAGTTATTAAACCTGGTAAGCCTTGCCAAGAAAACCGGAATCCTGGTTATTGAAGGCTCGTCTGAGGCGGCGAGGGTTTGGTTTCGCGACGGCAAGCTCGTTTACGCGCAGCTGGGAGAGGAAGATGTTAGCCTGGCAGCCGTATTGCAGCGCACCAATAAGATCAGCGCCAGCCAGTACCGTATTTTGCGCGAGCGCGCCAGCCGCATGACCGACAAGGAACTGGGATTGTTGTTGATCAATGCGGGTTACCTGTCTCAAAACGATGTTCTCAATAGCTTGCAGCAATATTTTACGGGCGTCGTCCGGCGGCTTTTCACCTGGGTTGAGGGGCTGTTTCGTTTTGAACCTGGCGAACTGCCGCCAGAGGATAAGATTCCCATCCGGATTGATCTTGAGAACCTGATTATTGAAGGGACACGGCAGCTCAGGGAATGGGAGCAGCTTCAGGAAGAGATCCCAAGCCTGGATATGGCCTTGAAGTTTTCGGACCGGCCGGGCGCGAATATCCGTAATATGAACCTTAGCGTTGAAGAGTGGCGGGTTGTCTCTTATGTCAACCCGAACAATACGATGCGCCAGATTGCCAGAGCGACCAAAATGAATGATCTGGAAATTCGGAGGGTGGTTTATAGCCTTTTGCAGGCGGGGCTGGTGGAAATTGTCCGGCAGGGGGGCGCTCCGGTTATTTTGACCAGCCGTATGTTCCCGACCCAGGACCGGCAAGAACAGCGCTCTTTGATGAATCGTCTGATTGAGCGGATTAAATCAATTTAGCGAGAGGTTTAGAGGGTTGAGTTATGCAGACGGTTAAAATCGTGGTAACAGGTCCTTTCAATTCTGGCAAAACCGCTTTTATTCAATCCGTCAGCGAGATTGATGTGGTCTCGACGGAGCGGAGGATCTCCAGCGAGGAGGAAAAAGTCAAGGACTCAACCACGGTTGCTATGGATTTTGGCCGGATCACGGTTGATGATGACCTGGTGCTATACATGTTCGGCACACCGGGGCAGAGACGGTTTGACTTTATGTGGGAAATCCTTTCTGAGGGCATGCTGGGTTTCATCGTGATGGTTGACAGCACCCGTCCGGAAACTTTTCGCGAGGCTCGCAATATCCTGGAGACGTTTCGCGCTTATGCGCCGACCCCCTACGTGGTTGCGGCTAACAAACAGGATAGTAAAGATGCGTGGGACCTGGATGATATGAGGGTGGCGCTGCGGTTGGATGCACGTGTTAAGTTTTTGCCCTGCATTGCGACCAAAAAAGAACCGGTAAAGAAAGTTCTTTTAGAATTGTTATACAGCATCCTTGCTGAAATGGAGGGGGCCGAAGCCTGAGGGGGGGCTTGCCTTAAGACAACTGCGTGTCCTCAATTACTACCGACCAGGGGATCGTGCATTATGAAGTGTATGGCCGGGGCCGGCCTGTTATTTTGCTGCATGGCTGGTTGGGATCATGGGGACTGTGGCAAGAGACGATGACCTTCCTGGGGCAATATTATCGCACCTATGCGCTGGATTTTTGGGGTTTTGGCGAATCGGGGAAAAAACGCAGCACCTATGCCGTTCAGGATTTTGTTACGCTGGTGAACCAATTTATGGATCAGCTTGGCATCATGGAAGCACCGCTGGTTGGCCATAGCATGGGAGGCACCGTCAGCCTTTCGGTGGCTATCCATTATCCTGAACGGGCCTCTAAGGTGGTCGTCATTGGCTCGCCGATCACAGGTTCTTCGCTGGCGCTGGCTCTCAAGATGGCTGGCAGGCGCAGCATTGCATTTCTGCTTTTTAACCAGATGGAGATGTTCCGGCTGGGGATGCGGCTTGCCTCGCCTTTGATTTGTGGGGATGCGCGTTTCCCTGATATGATGGACCGCGATCTTTCCAAGACAACCCTTGAATCTTTTCTCCTTAGCATTGCCAGCTTACGGCGGACCGACCTGCGGCAGCGATTGAAGGAGATACGCATCCCTGTGATGGGAATGTTCGGCGACCGGGATAATATTGTCAGTCCCCGGCAGTGGAAAACTTTAAAAGAATATGTTCCTCACGCCCGGATCGAGCGTTACAAGAGAGCTGGGCATTTTATTATGCTGGATGAACCGCGTCATTTTATGCTTACCTTAAAGGAATTTTTGGATTCGATTGTGGAAATCAGATGACAACAGAGCCTTATCGCTTTAACCGTTTTTACCAAACGATGATCGAGGGGGTGCAGGAGATTATTGGCTTGCCCGACCTAAAAAAGGTGGAAAGTGTCCGGGCTACCCAGGAGCTGGGCGTCTCTGCCGGTGCAGAAGAAAAGATGCTTTTTTACCAGTTCGCTTCATGGATGGCGGCGCTCGAACAGGTTTTTGGACGCCGCTCCGGGCAGGGAATTGCACTGCGAGGCGGCCGGGTTTCGTTTTTGTATTTGTCTCGTTTGCCCGACCTGTGGGATGCGTTTTCGCATCTGGCGAAACAACTGTTACCTGCTCAGGCGAGGATAAAAGGCGGGTTGGAGATTTTGGCTGAAACTGTTACAAGAGAATGCGGCGTTCAGGTGCAGGTGACTGAAGATCCACAGAATTGGTACTGGCAGATTGCTCCCTGCCCCTGGTGTTCTGGCAGGACAGAAGATACCTCAGCCTGCCAGTTTATGATTGGGCTGCTTCAAGAATTCACTTCCTGGATGAGCGGCGGGCGGTATTACGATGTTAGCGAGGTTGAATGTTGCGCGGCTGAAGCTGAAGCCTGCCTGATTCAGATTGGAAAGCAGTCAATGGATTGAGGAATCATGTTGAAGGTCATCCTTCCTTCTTATCGCTCGATAGCGCCTTTCAACGAATTGGCCCGGGACTTGCGAATTCAGAATAAACCCCTCTGGCTTTATCAACGCGATGTCCTGGCGCCTTATGTTGAGCGAGAGATGGAGCTTCCGATTGGCTCACCGCTGCCGCAAACCCAAGAAGCCTGCCTGGTTTACCGCGATAATCTTTTCTTTGATGAGTCCTTTTTCAAGACTTTCATCCAGGAAGCGCGCAAACGAAAGAAGGCTTCGCGGGCTGCGTTTTCCATAAAAGACGCGGCATTTCGAGAACATTGTCTGCCGCTTTCGGCCTCCTATACCCAGGCAGGCGAGATTTACCTCGCAGACCTCTGGTATTACCCCAATGGCCCACAACCCGATGTGGAACCCCTGGTCATTGACATGCAAGCGCGTGAAATTGGTTATTATCATGTTCCCACCTACATGGCGGCCGAATCGGGCGACCTGGTGTATCAGGTCCCGTTGCGCAGCTTGATCGCGATCGACTCGTGGGTACACGTGTTTATTGCGGATACGGTGTTTGGGTTGTTTGGCCGCGGCGCTCGTTTTGAGGAACGTTTGAAGCGGGATCCATTCTTTAAGATTGCAATTCTGGCGCGGGCGCTTTATGAGGGCAAGCAGGTATTAGAGTGTTCTAAAGTGGTCACCATTGGGCAGCACTGTGTCATTGACCCGACCGCTGTTATCCATGGCCCAACAACGATCGGCGATCATGTCACGATTGGGGCGGGAACGGTGATCGAAAATTGCATTATTGGCAGCAATGTGAATATCTCTCAGGGCTGCCAGTTGATGCTTTCGGTGGTGGGCGACGGTACGTTCCTCCCATTTCGAGCTTCATTGTTTATGACAACGATTATGGACAACAGCATGGTTGCGCAAAACACCTGTTTGCAAATGTCGGTTGTGGGGCGCAACTCTTTTGTCGGCGCAGGGAACACATTTACCGATTTCAACCTGCTCTCGGCTTCGCTCAAGGCTCGCGATGCTTCAGGCGAGCTGAAGTATTCCAACCGGCCAGTCCTGGGAGGGTGCGTGGGGCATAATTGCAGAATTGGCTCCGGGATGGTCATTTACCCGGCGCGGATGATCGAATCTGATGTCATCTTAATTGCATCCCCGCAGCGGCGAGTCATCACCCATGATGTTACGTATGAAGAAAGCGACCATCATGCATTGCCGGTTTCAGAAAAACCGCCCCGACTTTACCCCCGGCCTGGGGAGAGAATTACCGAAAGCTGGTAGTCATTGTCAGATAGACGACTTTCACGTATGATTAAAATGGCGCCTGGGTCTGAGGCACCTCTGCGTAATTTCTTGATTAGCGATTGGCGGCGGGTATATCCTTATTCAATATTGATTTGGGGAGGCTTTTATGGCAGTTGCACGCCTTTTGATTGTCGAGGATGATTCTGATATCTCGAATATGCTGCAAATTTATTTTTCCAGCCAGGGTTATGAGGTTGATGTGGCTCAACGGGGGCGGCAGGCATTGGAGAAAACGCGGCTGGGATTGCCCAATGTGATCATCCTCGATATTATGCTACCGGATATCGACGGCTACGAAGTTTGCCGGACGTTGCGAACCACGACGCGCACCAGCCATATCCCGGTGATCTTTTTGACCCAAAAAGATGAACGCAGCGACAAGCTGCAGGGGTTGGAACTTGGCGCAGATAACTACATTACCAAACCTTTTGACATCGAAGAATTAAAGTTGTACGTTCAAAACGCCATCTCACGCTCTGAGCGAGAGAGTCTCACCGATCCGCAATCGGGGCTACCGGCAGGGCGATTGATCGAAGACCAGCTTCGAAAAATAATCCGGCAAAAAGGCTGGGCATTTATGGATATCCGGATTAATGCTTTCGATGTTTTCAAAGATGTGTACGGGTTTATTGCAGGCGCGAATGTGCTGCGGTTTATCGCTATGCTGTTGGGCGAGGTTGCGGATGAGATTGGCGGCCCCGACGATTTTATTGGTCATGCTGGGGGAGATAATTTTGTTGTTATTACCCAAGAAGTCCATGCGGCCAACTTTAAGCGCCGTTTGAAAGAACGTTTTGCGCAAGAGGTTCTGACCCACTATAACTTCATGGATCGCCAGCAGGGATATCTTTTGACGTCGGATGAAAATGGCGGTATGCACAAACAACCCTTGATGTCGCTGGCTGTTGGGTTGGTGTCACCGGCGACGCACGCTTTTGCTGATATCCGCGAAATCACCGAACTGGCTGCAGAAGAACGCCGCCAGGATGCAGGATGAGGCCGCGAAGATTGAGTTAACCATGACAGCCTACAACCCTTTCAGCCTGGGAATCGCTCTGGTTATCCTGGCGTTGCTCTTTTTTGGGGGAGTCTGGTGGCTTACCCGAGTGGCGTCCAGGACTCGGTCGTCGAGACATGCCATGCCAGTGGGGCAAATCGAAGGGGTTGCGGGTCATCATGAGGCCATGTTAGTGGTTCAGCAGGGTGGTCGCCTGGTGGCTTTGAACGATGCGGCCCGGACTCTCTTTCGCCTGTTAGAAAATGAAACTCCAAACCTGGAACGCCTATCACGAAGCATCCGCCCCAGCGAGTCTTTCCTGGATTTGTGTGCGGCTGAGGGAGAGGGCCGTTTTTTTCTAAACGGCCGTCCACTTCGAGCCAGGTCCTACCGGATCATCAGCGAAGCCGGGGATGTGTTGCTGGTGTTCCTGAGTTCTTCGGATCAGGATGCGTCCATCGAATCACAGAGCATTGCGAAAAGCAGCGAAATCTTACAAACTTTTACGCACTTTACACAGGAGATTGCCGCCAGTCTTGATCTGGAATCAACGATCCAGGCCATTCTCGATAATTTTGAAAAGCTGATCCCCTCTGACTTTATTGAAATTACCCTTTGGGAGCCGGCCAAAGCGCGCTTGATCCCTTACCGGTTTTTGCCCAATGCGGGGGTAGAACGCCAGTTGGAACCCGCCGGAGAGGGATATCGCCTTGATGAAGGCTATTCTGGTTATATTGCTCGCGAGCGCAAACCTTTATTGGTGACGAACACCCAGACGTATCGAGATTTGCAGCCAGCGGTAGATCTCACCTCGATCCCAATCCGGTCTTTTCTTGGCGTTCCTTTGCTGGCCGGGCAGGAGTTGATTGGAACGCTGGAACTAGGAGCCATAAGTACAGGGATGTACCAGGAAAGCGACCTGGAACTGGTCAAATTGATCTCAGGTCAGGCTGCTATCGCCATTCATAACGCCAAGCTTTACCGGGACGAGCAGCGCAGAGCAGCCGAATTGACAGGCCTGGCGCGGCTTTCTCAGGCAGTTGGGACTGCCATGGATCCGCAAGGTTTGTACACCCGCTTGGTTGAAAGTATTGTGCCGCTGGTGAATGCCGAAGTGGTTGGGTTCTTATTATTCCAGGAGAGCCAGCGCGCCCTGGTTGGCCAGGCGCCTTTTTATGGAATGCCACCCCAGTTCATAGAATTGTACCGGTCTAATATTGTACCGGGCAGCCCGGCGGAAGAATTGGTCACCAGCCAGAGGATGATCGTAACCCAAAATGCGGCAGAGGATCCCCAATGGGAAACCCTGGCGCTAAATCATCTTGCACAGGCTGCCAGTTTGCGCGAAACGGCGCTTGCGCCGTTGACGGCCGGTGGCAGGATGCTGGGGTATTTGCAGGTTTCGAACCATACTGGCGGCAGTGCACCCTTTACCGATGACGAATTAAGGTTGCTGACAATTATTGCAAATCAGGCGGCCCCGATCATTGAGAATTTCACCCTGGTGCAGCAGACCCGGCTACGCGCCCAGCGCGCCGAAGCGTTGCGTCGGATTGCAAGCCTGGCCACTTCGGCGGCTACACTGGATGAGATTCTTCAATTCTCTTTGCAGGAGATGGCCCATCTCCTGAAAGCTGATGTTGCGGCTGCTTTTCTCATTGACCGCTCTCGCATCGCGCTCCAGTTTCATCCTCCTTCTCTCTTTGGCAAGGTCGAAGTTCTGAGTGATCGCGCTGCCAACCTGCTCGTTGACGACCCTCAGTATCCTTTTACGATGGCAGGCAGCCAGCACAGCTTGCTGTTAAAGCAGAAATCCACCGACAAGCCCATCGTCCCATTTTACCAGCAGATCATTGCAGAATGGGGGTTGGAGTCCGTATTGATTGCGCCCTTGATCGTTCGCGATGAAGGCATCGGTGAAATTTGGATGGCCAGTTGTTCGCCCGGCTTTTTCGATCAGGGCGATCTCCAAACCCTTTCGACGGCGGCCGGTCAGCTGGCCGGTGTTGTCGAACGCTCTTACCTGATGAGCCAGACCGACGAAAGCTTGCGACGGCGTGTGGACCAGCTCACCGCGCTCACCCGCATTAGCCGTGAATTGTCGGCCAGCCTGGATTTGGGTTCTTTGCTTCAAATGGTTTACGATGAAGCGGTTCGGACCACCCGCGCCGACTGCGGCTCACTTGTTTTGTTCGATTTGAACTGCCTGCCAGAAGAAGCTCCTCAGATTCGTTTTCTGGTTGGCGAGCCTGGAGCGATTGAACTTTCTCCATTCGAGTTGGGCGTTTTAGGAAAAGGAGAGCCATTTTTTACCGCCAATATTTCCGATGTGGGTATGGAGCCTCCTCATGAGGGTGTTGTCTCTTTGATGATCATTCCTATCTTTTACCAGGGGCAGCGCGCAGGCTTAATTTTGCTTCATTCCAGGGCGCCCGGCAGATTTGATAGCGCCTCGGTCGAAATTGCGCAGTCTCTGGCGGCTCAGGCGGCTGTGGCGCTTGGCAATGCGATGCAATACGAACAACAGTCCCAGCGGAATGAACTGCTGCGGCGCGAAGTGGAAACGCTGGGGGAGCTTTTTAAGGTCTTCCGAGAATTGCGGCAGGGGCACTCGCTTGAAGAAGCGCTCCAGGTTATTGCCAAAGCAACCCAGCAGGCGACGCTCTTTCGGGCTGTGGTTATCAGCATCTATGATGAGGATACAGGGTATCTGCGGCGCGTGGCGGGTTTGGGACTTTCTGAACAAATCTGGCGAGAGATGTGCGCGCATCCTCCACAGTGGAGCAGCATCTCGCAAGCTTTCGAAGCCCGCTTTAAAGTGGGGAACGCTTATTTTATCCCGGCTGATCATCTTTCGGTCATCCCGCAGGATGTTCAAACTTTCGTTGTACTGGATGTGGTCGGGACTTCTCAACCTGAGGTCTGGAACCCGGATGATATGTTGCTGGTTCCTCTATATGATGCAGACAAAAAACCGCTGGGATTGATCAGCCTGGATGCGCCAGTGAGCGGTAGGCGGCCAGACCAACCGGTTTTCGAGGCGCTAGATCTATTTGCCATGCAAGCAAGTTTAATGATCGAGAATCATCGTCGGATTGCTTCTTTGGCCCATCGCTTGCAATCCACCGAAAGCGGCGCTGGTCAGCTCCAACAGTCGATGGCAGATATCCAACAAAGTCTGCCGTTGCTGTTGCGCAAGGACCTCGAGCAATCTGTGATTATCCAACGTTTGCAAAGCCAGTTGGAGCGGGTGCGTTCGAGTCTTGATATCGCTGTGCTGGCCGGGCAACAAAGTGATCTGGATCAGATCTTGAAGAAAGTTGCCAGCGAGATCCTTGTAAGGTTCGATTTTAAGACAGCCTTGCTGGCAGAAACGACGCCGCAGGGACCGCGCCTGCTTGGTGTGATCGGAAATGTTCCTGCGGGGGCGAACCTGGATGCTCTTTTTGGCCAGCGCAATCCTTTGCGTCAGGTGTTGCAGGGTGAGGAGATGATCCTGGCGGCCACGCTGGAAGAATTTCCAGAATGGCAGAACAATGCACTTTTGAATGCGTTGGGCGCCCGGTCTTACATTGGATTGCCGCTGGCGATGGGCGACAGGATGGCCGGCATCCTGGCGATTGGCAATATTCCTATGCCTGCTTTTACCGATGAAGATGTGCAGATATTAAGCCAACTGAGCCGTCTGGTGGGTGTGGCGCTTCAGAACCTCGATCTTCTCAACCAGATGCGAAGCCGGTTGCAGGAGCTTGATCTGTTGCTCTCTTTCAGCCGGCGGTTGGCTGGTTTGGATCCAGGCGGGATTCTCAACATTCTGTTAGAAACCATTCTCCAGGCGATACCGGCGGCCAATGCCGCCTGGGTGAGCCTTTGGAACGAGAAAACAGCCAGCCTGGATATCGAAGCGGGAGCCGGGTATGTGGACGACTCCAGCCTGGTGGGGATTCAGATGTCCGAAGGGGGGCGATCCGGCGCCCTCCCCTTACCCTTGCGTGTGTTTCGTGGCGACCGTCCGCTCAGCGTTGCTGAAGTTCATTTTGCGCGGGATTATGCTCTTTCGCCGGAGGACCTTCTTCTTTACCGCCAGGCGACCGGCAGTAAATTACCGGTTTCCAGTCTGCTTTTACCGATTCGCATTGGGGAGAAGAACCTGGGCGTGCTTGTCCTGGATAATTTCAGTCAGGCTATGGCTTTTAGCGAGCAAGACGAACTTTTGGCACAATCTCTGACCCAACAAGCGGCGCTGGCGCTGGAGAATGCCCGACTTTACTTTTCCGCCGAGCAGCGAGCTGCGCAGCTACAGGCGCTTACCCGCGTGGCCGGTACGATCACCTCCAATTTGCGCAGTGACAGGCTGGTTGATTCGCTGTTAAGCGAATTGAAATCTGTCCTTCCCTATGAGACCGCCACGCTCTGGCTGCGCAGCGGCGATCAGTTGACGGTGGCGGCCGCCAGCGGTTTTAGCGATAAGGAAAAGAGGATCGGCATTTCTTTGAACATTGAAGACAGCCGGCTTTTCCAGGAGATGATGAGAACCGGGCTGCCGATCGATATTCCCGATGTTCGAAACGATGAGCATTTTCCTGTTGCGGGACAGGCGGAGCGTCTTTCCTGGCTGGCGGTGCCGCTGATCTCAAAGTCGGAGCTGATGGGCGTTCTGGCTCTGGAGAAAACGGAGGCGGGTTTCTATACCCCAGAACATGTTCAACTGGCGACCACTTTTGCGAGCCAGGCTGCAATTTCGTTAGAGAATGCCCGTTTGTTCGAAGAGAGCGACCGCCGGGCGGCGGAACTGGATCAGCGGTCTCAACGCCTAGCGCTTCTGAACCAGTTTTCAAGCGAGGTGGGAGGCACGCTTGATTCGGATCAGGTCCTTAACCTGACTGCTCAACAGATGCTGAAGGCGTTGAATTGCTCGCGGTCGGCGGTGATTTTGTTGACTGAGACAGCGCAGCCCTTGCTTCAGATCGAGACGCCAGTTACAGAACAGACTCTGCCGGCAGAGCTGCCGGCTTCTCCCTTGCTGGAAAGGCTGCAGGAATCGCAGGGTATTTTTAGCGCTGTTGACGTTTATGCTGAGCCTGAGCTTGCTTCGCTGAGGGAATTCTTTGAGCAGCGCGGCACAGTTTCTCTTCTGATCGTCCCGCTGCTGGCTGGCGCGACGCTCATCGGGTGGTGTTGTTTGCAGAAGGCGGAACCTTACCGCTTCTCACTTGCTGAAATAGAGCTGGCGCGTACGATAAGCAATCAGGCCGCGATGGCCGTCCAGAACGCGCGGTTGTATGCCGAAACCCGTCTGCTCACGGCTGATCTTGAACGGAGGGTGGCAGAGCGGACGGTTGAACTCCGGCGGGAGCACCAAAATACGAACACCCTTCTTCGCATTATTACAGAATTATCTGCCAGTCTGGACATGGACCAGGTTCTCAGCCGTACGCTGGCTGTCTTGAATGAAACCTTAGGCGCTGAACAAGGTCTCATCTTTTTACGCCACAGCCCGCGCATCTATCGTTTTGGATTGTCGTTGGTTGAGTTCGAGAACAACCAGCCTGGCGTGATCGAACGCGAGCTTTCTGAATGGGTTTTCAGCCATAAAAAGACTGCATTGGTGGATGATCTTCTCAATGATCCTCGTTTGAGCGCAACGGTTTCCAATCCTTCGGCTTACCAAAGCGTTATCGCCGCCCCTCTGACGCTGGGAGAAGAAACGTTAGGCGTCTTGTTTTTGCTTCACCGAGAAAAGGCTGCATTTGTAGCCGATCAGATCGGCGTGATTGAGGCAGCTGCCCGTCAGATCAGCGTGGCATTAAACAACGCCGAACTGTTCAATTTGATCCGCGACCAATCCGAAAACCTTGGCGCCATGTTCCGCGAACAGGAGCTGGAAGTCAATAGGTCGCGCGCCATCCTCGAAGCTGTCGCCGATGGAGTGATCGTAACCGATTCCGAAGTGAACATTATGTTGTTCAATGCTTCGATGGAGCGCATCCTGGGGGTTAAGGCCGAAGAGGTAATCCAACAACCTTTGGACCGGCTTGTGCATATTTTTGAAAAATCTACCAGCGCCTGGTTGAGCACCATTAAACGCTGGTCTGAGAACCCGGAAACCTGTAAGGCGGGTGAAATGTACGCCGAGCAGGTAGAATTGGAAAACAGCTCGGTGATTGCCATCCGGTTAGCGCCAGTGGTGCTTCGCTCCATCTTTATGGGGACGGTTTCTATCTTCCGCGACATTACGCAGGAAGTTCATGTGGATCGCATGAAAGCGGAGTTTATCGCAAATGTCAGCCACGAGCTGCGCACCCCCATGACCTCTATCAAGGGGTATGTGGATGTGATGTTAATGGGCGCGGCGGGTGAATTGAGCGGTGAACAAAAACGTTTCTTGAATATCGTTAAAACCAACACTGAGCGGTTGAGCGTTCTGGTGAATGACCTTTTGGATGTTTCGAGGATCGATTCTGGGCGAGTCAGTTTGAATATCCAGTCAGTTCATGTTCCTGAGATCGCGGCGGAGGTGGTCGCTGATATTTTGCGCCGCTCTCGTGAAGAAAGCAAAGAGATCAGCATTTCAATAGACGCAAACCCCGATCTGCCGCCCGTCAACGGTGACCCGGAACGCATCCGGCAAATCTTGGATAACCTGGTGCGGAATGCGTATTACTATACCCCTCAGGGGGGGCGGGTGATCGTCAAAATGAGCGCTTCTGACCACGAATTGCGCGTGGACGTTACCGATTCTGGGATTGGGATCTCACAAAAGGATCAACGCCGCATCTTCGAACGTTTCTTCCGCGGCGATGATCCTCTGGTGCTGGCAACGGCTGGAAACGGCCTTGGCCTGGCGCTTTCAAAGACATTGATAGAAATGCACCGTGGCAGGATATGGTTTGAGAGCAGCGGGGTGGCCGGAGAAGGCGCGACCTTTTCTTTTACGCTGCCGCTTCATGAATTCGAGGAATGAGAAAGATGGCAAAAATATTGATAGCAGAAGATGAGCCAGACATCCGGGATTTAATTGCTTTTACGTTGCGTTTTGCGGGCCATGAAGTCGTCGCTGTGGCAAATGGCTTCGAAGCGCTCCAATCCACTATCCAGGAAATGCCGGACCTGGTGATTCTCGATGTGAGGATGCCTCAGATGACCGGCTATGAAGCCTGTCGCAGGATCAAAGCTGACCCGACGACAAAGGATATCCCGGTTATATTTTTGTCTGCGAAGGGCCAGGAAAGCGAAATCAGAGAGGGGTATGAAGCTGGCGCTTATGAATACTTGTTAAAACCATTTGGGCCTGATGAGTTAGCCAACCGTATCCGAGAATTGCTGCAAGAACTTGGAAAAGGGTAGATGAGCGTCATCGTTTTGAAGTCCGGGTTTGTGCATTATGAAGTGCTGGGGCGCGGACGTCCTGTGATCTTTCTGCACGGCTGGGTGGGTTCCTGGCGGTACTGGATGCCTGCCCTGCAAGCAGCCTCTACAACCTACCGGGCCTATGCGCTCGATCTGTGGGGATTTGGAGAAACCACGAAAAACCCCGAACAATATTCGCTTGGTGAACAAGTTGAGCTGGTTAATGGTTTTCTTAATGAAATGGGCATGGGGCGGGTGGTCCTGGTGGGTCATGGGTTGGGCGCTGTGGTTTCGTTGTTGTTTTCGATGCGCTTTCCGGAGGTTGTGGAGCGTGTGATGGCAATCTCTTGCCCGCTGGAAGAGAAAGCAATCTCTAATCG
>Ga0067045_1028969_pt1 | contig 25262 bp, 25 predicted proteins | sample TerdegcTABiofilm_FD_59184 | JGI IMG/M metagenome (GOLD analysis project Ga0067045, IMG submission 59184) | Combined Assembly of (Gp0054472, Gp0054536) Wastewater bioreactor microbial communities from Singapore -Terephthalate degrading... | reverse complement strand
CATGTTTATTATTGTCACTGATGGGATTGTTAATTGTAAAAACCGCAATGCACGCCTTTTTGGGTTAAAACAGGTAATGGACACATGCTGTCAGTATGATGAACCATCTCACTGCATAGATGGGCTGCTTTCAAAAGTAAAAGAGTTTATGCAGGGCCTGGCTCAGCGAGAAGATATATCAGTTATTGCTGTAAAAATACAATAAATAAGAGGCTTTTAATGGAATATGTTTCGGTAATTTTATGCCGCAATTGTGGCTCACGATATGTTGAAGTGAATGAATGGACACAGGATAAAAAAGCTGTGTTTCATTGTCGCACCTGTGGCAAAAAGGAAATTGTTGAGTGGTTTACATTAGGAAGGTGCCAGGTAACTAATTCAGAATTACAGAAAGCACGCGATTCAAAGGCAAAGCCCGGCAAATATGAGCGATAGTAATTGTTGAAGTATGTTTTTATCTAATTAATATTATTTCCGTAACCTTTGCCACAAAACCTGTATATAAAAAAGAAGTAAACGCAAAAGACGCAAATACCGCCAGGGACGGGTAATAATTCTATAAAACCAGTCAAGCCCTTTTTCCATAAAATATGCAGGGGCTTTTCGTTTTTGTCCAGAGATTATATCTATGCTACCATTAATGCCAATAAATACAGTATTTTTAAACTGATTCTTGATTTCATAAATCCATTTATCTTCTTTTGGAAAACCAAGTCCAATAAGTATTATTTGTGCTTCGGATTTTCGCATGGCTTCAATGACGTTTGCAGCTCTTTCTTTATTGAAATAGCCTCCATGTCGGCCTACTATGCGGATTTTAGGAAAAGATTTTTTTATATTTGCATATGCCTGTTCAATAATCTCAGGCTTTGCTCCCACCATAAATAGGGTAAGCTCTTTTATTTCGGCTATGCGTATTAGGTCCATGAGAAAACTCATGAAATGAATTCGTTCTTTTAATGGTTTTCCTAAAAATTTTGCAGCCCATGGAAGGCCTGCACCAACGGCCAGTTTCAAATCAGCTTTGGATGCAATGAGGTTAAGGTCATTGTTAGTGGTAAGGCGGTGAAGTTTATAAGGATTGAGTGCCATCACATGGTGCACACCACCTTCTTCTATCATTCTAAGAACTTTGACCACAGCTTGCTGGCGTGTGCAATTATCAATACCAATACCAATAATGTTAACTAAATTAACGTCAGCCAGTGAAGTCTGGTTATATTCTAAAATCAGATCGCGATCTTCTTTATACGAATCATAATACATTGCGTCTTTTATCATCAACAAACCCTCCCAAAAAGATAAAGAAGTTAAGTAATAGATTACGGATTATGTCAATTAAAAAATTAGTGAGTTATTCAACATATATCCGTGGTACCCGCGGGCTTATGTTTGTTAAAATTTCATACGTGATAGTACCAATTTTTTGACATAATGATTCAAGAGGAATGGTGTAGCCATCCATCTGGCCAAACAAGAGCACATCATCACCATTGTATGCAGTACCATCAGGTCCAATATCAACCATGATCTGATCCATGCATACAGCCCCAACCACAGGATATGTCTTCCCACGGATAATGACTTCACCGTTATTGGAAAGGTGGCGGCTGTAACCATCGCCGTAACCAACAGGCAGCGTCACGATGCGTGTTTGCTGTGAGGTGGTATATAAATGGTTGTAACTGATTCCCGTGTTTGCAGGTACTACCTTAAAGTAAGAAACTTTGGTTTTCAGTGTCATTACCGGCAGTAACGTTTTGCCATTGAATGTAATATCAGGATTATATCCGTTGGGGTTATAGCCATACAGCATAATGCCAGGTCGTACCATGGTAAAATGCGATTGGGGATGATTAATGATAGCTGCTGAATTTGCGATGTGAATAAATGGGGGTGCTATAGAATTTTTTTGCATATATTCCACAATTGTGGTAAAACGCTGTATCTGCTGTTTAGTGAAATCCACATCAGATTCAGCTTTTGCCAGATGTGAAAAAATGCCAGTGACTATGATGCCATCAAGTGACATGGTTTCGTTGATAAACTTTTCTGCATTGTACCAGTGCACACCTATGCGTTCCATTCCTGTATCTATTTTTAAATGTACTTTTGCCTTTTTGCCTAATGCTTTGGCTGCATTGTGAATTGCCTTTGATTTATCAAGTGAAGAGCTGGTGATTTCAACATCGTTTATAATAAATTCGGGAATTTGTTCGGTGTTGATGGCGCCACACACCAGTATTGGTGTGGTTATGCCGTGCTGGCGTAAAAATAGCGCTTCTTCTAAGTAGGCAACACCTAAATAATCCACACCTGCTTTTATCAGTTCCTGAGAAATGCGCACTATGCCATGTCCATACGCATTTGCCTTTACCATTGCCATAATCTTTACCTGTGGTGCAACCAGTGAGCGGACAATAGCAAAGTTATTCCTAAGATTTGGCAATGATATTTCGGCCCGTGTGGGGCGGTTACAGTATGCTGGGTGTGTAAGTATCATATAAGTATATAATAAATTGGTAATGGTCGATAGTTACTGGCTAAATACATTGCTATGCGTCCATAGAGCATTGTAGTAAGTGAGCTATTCTGTCAAGATATTTCTGAACTCACAGTGTGTCATGTTACAGTCTGCACAGGCATTTGCTTTTGAATGTGGCAGCAAAAATCCTGCAACCGTATGTAATGGTGTAAACATATATTCGTTCGTTGTGATTTCATAATTTCGCAGCTTGCTTTCGAAGAGGGAATAGAGGATATTGTTATACGAAATGGGAAGTAATTGGCAACCCGGATATATTGCCTGGTAACTATCGCCAAGACCAAGCTTTGCTGCAACCTTTTGTGTGCAACGGTGTAAAATCCACATGCCAATGATATGTGCACAGTAACTATCGCTTAGCGTTGTAAGAGTGGTACGCCAGCGTTCAAAATGCATGCCCAAAGTGACAATAAAAGGATGCAGGGAAAAATCATCGTTGTAATTGAAAGGCAGTTGCAGTGCATGATGTTCTACAGTGCAAACAAAAGCAACCGGCAAAAGGTTAGTTTGTGCCTGTGCAAATAGCTTCAAAAGTCTTTTAGTAAGGGTTGACTCTTGATGCATTGGTTTACCAGAACTATCGCCAAAATTGTGAGATAATGAAGTGTAAAATGCAGTGTTAGTAAAGGTGCTCTGGTGCAAAAGCTTATCACGGGATGAAACCTGTAACATCTTCACAAGGGTGTCATCAGCGATAAAGGTGCTTGCATCAAATTGAATGGTGGTGATTTGCGGGTTCATAAAATAAAAATGCAGGTGACGAGGGGCTCGAACCCCCAACCTGCGGTTTTGGAGACCGCTGCTCTACCAATTGAGCTAGTCACCTGTATACGTAACAAAGAAAAATTTATGTCAATTATGTCAAGCGTTTTTAGTAGTAATCGCCGCATGCAACCGTGTCATCAAACAGGCACTTTTGATAATCATCAGCTTCCTGAAACTCAACTGGATAATTGCCATCAAAACAGGCTGTGCAAAATTTTCCGTGATGCACATTTAAGGCTTGTAACATAGTTTCCACTGTCATATAGGCAAGCGAGTCCACACGCAGATATTTTTGAATTTCCTCAATGGTATGCGATGATGCAATGAGTTCTGAGCGTGTGGGGATGTCAATACCGTAAAAACAGGGGAAGCGCGTTGGTGGCGCTGAAATGCGCACGTGAATTTCCTTAGCGCCGCCTTTTCGGAACATCTTGATAATTTTTCGCATGGTGGTGCCACGCATAATGGAATCATCCACAACAACAATGCGTTTGCCTTCTACAGCAGAGCGGACTACATTGAATTTTATTTTAGCGCCAAAGTCGCGGATGCGCTGTTCGGGCTCTATAAATGTGCGGCCAATGTAGTGACTGCGTATCATCCCCATCTCATACGGAATGCCGCTTGCTCGGGAATATCCCAACGCAGCACACACTGATGAATCGGGAATAGGAACTACGATATCAGCATCAACTGGTGCCTGTTTTGCAAGCATTGCCCCCATGCGAAGACGCATCTCGTGCACCGATTGGCCAAAGATGATGCTGTCGGGCCGTGAAAAATAGATATATTCAAACACACACAGTGAATTTTTAACACTTGCAAACGGGAAGTATGACTTAATGCCATTGGGTGATATTTCAATCATCTCGCCGGGTTCTATCTCCCGTATATATTCTGCATCAATGATATCAAATGCACAGGTTTCTGAAGCTATGACAACTGCATTGCCCAGTTTGCCAAGTACCAGCGGCCTGAACCCATACGGGTCACGGATTGCATAGATGGTGTTATAATTCATTACCAGCAGTGAATAGGCACCTTTAATAGCCTTCAGTGCATAAATGAGTGCATCAATAAACGTAGTAAGCCCAGAGCGTGCCATTAAATGCACGATAACTTCACTGTCGATAGATGTCTGGAAAATGGCTCCTTCTTTTTCAAGAGCACGCCGAAGCTGTGCGTAATTTACTAAGTTGCCATTGTGTGCCAGCACTATTGGACCCAATACCGAGTGCGCACGCAAAGGCTGGGCATTGCGCAAAAATGATGAACCGGTGGTTGAATAGCGGTTGTGGCCTATTGCAATATTGCCTTTAAGATTATTGATGTGTTCTTCAGTAAATACATCCACAACCTTACCCATTCCTGCGTAACGGTAAATATGATCGCCATCGGATGATGCAATGCCGCTTGATTCCTGTCCCCGGTGTTGCAGGTTGTAAAGACCTAAATAGGTAAGGTTAGCAGCTTTTGGGTGATTATAAATACCAAAAATACCGCATTCTTCACGCGGTTTGTGGTCCCAATACTCATATTCTGTTTTCATAGGTATCCTGAAAAATAGCCTGGTTAGATTTTACGATTTAGAGCAGTATCCTTTGTAAATGAAGCTTTGATAGATAATACAAATAATAACGTTAATACCAATAACCAATATAATGGTATTTTGCATAAAATCAATAAAAATTTAAAATTTGGGGCGATAGTAACTGCATAAATTACAACTGCCCGGAGTAATCTGTAAATTACTTGAAATTTCAAAGAATTATTGTTATGATTAAAATCAATCCCATTACACGTATTGTAGCTTATAAACTGTGCAACGTGTGAAAAAGGTATTACGTACAAAGCGATAGTTACTATACTTGTCGTTACAAGGATTACAGACAACAATTGCATTGTTGCTATTACAACGACAGCGCAGTACAGTGTAGTGGCAAGGTTTATATTTTCTAAAAAAGATGGATGAAGGGGCCGTCTCAAAAGAAACTGTAGGGCATGCAATGGCGTGAGCGCAATGTCATTGCGAACGAAGTGAAGCAATCTCAATGCCGCAGAAGATGAGATTGCCACGCGCCTGCGGCGCTCGCAACTATGGGATTGCTTCGTCACTTCGTTCCTCGCAATGACAGGAAAACAAAAGTCATTGCAAAGAGGTGTCTTTTGGGACACCCTTCAGTTTAATGTAATACAAAATTTCTTATCAATACATAGTATGATAATAAAGGAAGCATAATACATTCTATAGCTGGAGGAATTTGAGTATGAAAATCTGTATTACCGGTGGTGCGGGATTTATTGGTTCGCATATTGCAGAAGAGTGTGTGCGCAAAGGGTATGAAGTGATAGTATATGATAATTTTTCAACAGGTAAAAAAGAAAACCTTTCATTTGGAAAAAACTTTCCAGGTTTGCGCTTGAAGATAATAAAGGGTGATGTAGCTGATTATGCAGCAGTTTCAAAAGCAGTTAAGGGTTGTGATGCAGTATTTCATGAAGCAGCGGTTGCCTCGGTACAAAAATCCATTGAATGCCCACCGGCAACATTTGAATCAAACGCAAAAGGGACATTGAATGTGCTTGAGGCAAGCAGGAATAATGGCGTAAAAAAAGTAATATTTGCCTGCTCTGCAGCCATATACGGGGACCATCCTGAAATACCTAAACGTGAAGATTCACCGGTATTGCCAAAATCGCCGTATGGTGCTGATAAATATATTTCAGAGGTTTATCTACGCTTATACAATGAATTGTATAATCTAACAACTGTATCGTTGCGCTACTTCAATGTATTTGGCCCCAGGCAGGATCCGTCATCACCGTATTCTGGCGTTATTTCAATTTTTACCAGTAGAATTGCTCAGGGAAAGGATATCACGGTGTTTGGCGATGGGAAGCAATATCGGGATTTTATTTTTGTAAAGGATGTTGTGCAGGCAAATATGCTGGCACTGGAAAAAATTCATTCAGGTTTTCATTATTATAATGTTGGCTATGGAAAGGCTATCGATTTAAACACATTGATAGCCATATTGCAAAAGATATATAATACAGATATCAAAGTTAATTACGCTGAAGCACGTGCAGGGGATATAAAAGAATCAGTAACCGATCCTTCAAAAATAATCAGAGAATTAGGATTTACACCTGGCTATACAGTTGAAGAAGGATTGAGGATACTTGTTGAATCGTTATAGTTACACTTAATATGATTTAAAAATAATTACCACAATATCTGATTCAGGGGAACTAATCCCCATAAATGTCTTAAACTCATCCTGTATTATGGTTGCAATGTCGGAAGGCATTTTCATACGATTTTCTTTTATTATAGTCCGTACATGATCTAATGTAAATTGTTCACCACGGGAATTCTTAGATGTAATTAATGCTTTGGAGTATAAAATGCCAATATCCCCTCTGAGTATGTTGGTTCGGCCCATGCCATAATTGAAGGTTGGGTCATATCCTAATGGTATTCCTTCTGTATCCAGTGATGAAAAGTCACTTTTTTCTACACGGTATAATTCCATTGGTGGAAATCCCGCATTTGTGTATATAAGCCGCATATTACGAACATCAATATAATAGTAATAGGCTGTAATTAATATACCTTTCCCCTGGGAATAGTTATGAATAACGCAGTTAAGTTTCTGGATGACGCTATATGATGAATGAGCATCACTGAGGCTGGTGTGGAAAGCGGACCTCATGATAACAGAATATAATGCACTCTGCATACCAATGCCGGCAATGTCGGTGGCAATAGTGCCTATTCCCTGCAGGCCCGGGCGGATGAAATCAAAGTAATCAATACCTCCACCCTGCCGTGGGATATAAAAAGCACCAAATTTTATACCTGCAATATTGGGCAAAGCTTTGGGAACAGCTTTTGCTAAAAGGTCACTTGAAATGGTGATGGTACGCTGCAGCATCTGTTCTTTTTTTGCTTCCTGATATGTTATTGCATGAGAAAGGTTAATATTGGTTTCATTGGATAAGAACGATAATAGTTCAATCTCATCAGGTTTGTATGCTGCAAGCGTATCTTTTTCACCCAAGCATAGAATGCCAGTTAAAACACGGCGATGGAAAATAGGAATCATGATTACAATATTATTGGTTGTAAAATATTGAATGAATTCATCTCGTACATCAATAAATGAGGTTTCATCCATATAAACGTTATCCAGGGTTACTATCCTCTGGTTTCTGTTAAACCAGCGGACTATAGGTGATAAACGGTTGATGGAAGGTGAAACAGGGGCTTCTCCCATTGAGTATTCAAGCTGATAGCTCCGGACCTCATTATTGTACAGCAAAAAATATGTTGATTTTAGATAAAACGTATTATGTATAGTTGAAACTGTTTTTTTTATCAATTCATCTATGTCTCGTATAGAACTTATTTCTTTGACAAATGTATCCAGATATTCCTGCAATTCATAGTGCTTACGTTTAAAGGCTTTATCGATTATCGGTTGAATATATCGTGAAAGAGCCATAAACATGATAACTATAATAAATGCTATAATATAGAGAGGTATAGTTTTTAATCCCAGTATATTAATATCATAAATATAAACCAGTGCAAACATTGGAAGAAATATGGCAGTGGAAATGACTGTATACATGGTTGTTTTATGTATAGCGGTCCTGATATCCATCATTTGATATGAAATAACTGCATAAAAAAGGGATGATACCCCAATAAAGGTTGCCAGTGATGGGCCTAAAACATAGAGATCAACATAACCAAAGAATCGTGGCATAATGATGGAAAAAACAGCAGCAAAAGTCATTGCTATACCGGTACCAATAAATACAAAACGCATCTGCTTACGATACAGTTCAACTTTTGTGGTTATATATTTACGGATGAAATTAATAACTCCTAAAAGAACATATCCAAATGCTATAGATAAATATACAGTGTAAAAAAATCTGAATTCACGAACTAATTTTCCATCTTTAAAATATGCTGCAGTGATATTCATATCAGTAAAAACTGCTATGTAGGCAATGATGTATGCAGGAACAAGAATAATAGCAATTACAAGAAAGGGGACCTGTTTTTCTGTTTTTGGGAATATTAAGGATAGTACAAAAAGTGCTGAAAAGGTTAACACTGTCGATGCCTGAGTAATTTTATTTACTAATGTTAGATCAAGGTCATTGGGAAATGCATACGTTAAAAACATGGTAAAAAGTATGCCAAATGCACATAAGCCAAAATATGAATAATATCGCAATACTCTGTCATGATAGTTTTTATATAGTCCGTAAAATATAGTAAATAGCAGCATAAACGATGACAATAATGAGCCAATTAAACTCAAGGTAATCATGGAGATATTCCTCCCAATTAAAATTTGGCATGGGATATGTACTGCTTCATAACTATTATTAACGATGTTGTTAGAACAAAATTGTACCTTTAGTGCCAATACTACCATTATAATTACTTGATTGTCAAGTTTTATTAGTAAAACTAAAAACGTAGTTGACGTAATATAATTTATAGTATATAGTACTGACACATAATGGAGATAGTATCAGTTATTGTATTCAGGCATATTAAAAATAATTAATGTAGAGGAATAAGATATGTTGAAGCAACGAAAACATTACCTCATTGATAGGTCTATTCAGGTTACTATCGCTACAAAAATACTTGTTATACCAATTATACTGCTAACCTGTTTTTCGCTGGTGCTATTGTTTTTTGTTTTTCAGAACAGCAATTATATTAATCAGATATCAGCTAATCAGGAAAACCTCATAGAAATGTTTATGACAACACCAGCTCTAATGGATAAGGAAAACCAGATAGTAGTTGCTGGTGAAAAAACATTCAGGGAAAATTTAGGCATACTACAATCAATTAAAAATAATAATCTTATTCTTTTATATAGCGCTATTGGGATAACAATTTTCCAGGCAGTGTTGCTTTTTGTTTATGGAGTGTATCTAACCCATAGAATTGCAGGCCCTGTTTATGTAATGCGACAATATTGCAAGGAAATACAACAGGGTAAAGTGCCGCAGTTCAGGCAATTACGTAAGGGCGATCTTTTAACTGATTTTTATGATGACTTTATAAACGCTATTAAGGCATTACAAACTAAGAAAGAATAAATATATTTTTAACGAAGCTGCAATCGGAAAATATACTTCTTTTTGTTGGTATGTGATAATTCCGGATAAGTTTTTCCCTGTTGTGACATAGAGGTAATACCCACATTGGATATTGTATTGTGGCGATAGCTCTCATAATTATTTATGATTTGCCGTATTGATGAAAAACTGTTCACATCAGATTCCACAATAACATATGAGTTTGAGTAATCCAGCACCCGTGCATTATGTTGCTGTATAACCATCATTGCAGTATTCAGGTCCATATTGGTTGGGATGATGCAATCTAATCTGGTAGTGTTATGGGTATTCTGTGTAATGTGATTTATGAATTGATCATGTTTGATTGAGTCCGGTAGCATGGTTATTATAGCTATAAGCATAATAGCAGCTGCAAAAAATGAGCCACGCAATGAACGGTAATACCGTTTATGATAATACTGCTTTTTAGCCCGTGCCAGAGTATTAGTTGCAAATGTTGCAGGCATGGATAGCGTTTTAAGGGAGGACAGCATAACAATCATCTTCTGAAGTTGCAGAAGGTTTTGCTTGCATTCAGGGCACTCTTTTATATGTGATGTAATGGCATCTTTTTCCTGGGCATCAAGAATGCCATCGATATATTCAGAAAGCTTATGAACGGGTATATGATTCATAAAAGCCCCCTTTGCTGCAAACGAGTTTTTAACATCTCACGCCCACGGTGGATACGAACTTTAACATTGGCCAAAGTTAAATGTAACGCTTGCGCAATTGCTGAGTATGATTCACCTTCTATATCTCTTAAAACAAGGATATCCCGGTAGTCATCCGGTAATCTATGGATTTCCTCAAGCATTATCTGCAATGATTCATTTGTTATGACAAGTTCTTCCTGGTTTTGGCGAATATCAGGAATTTGTATTTCCGTTTCATCCTGAGTTGAGTGTATTGAATATACTTTATGCCTGTTTTTTCTTCGGTGATTTTTACAGTAATTAACAGCTATGCTAAAAAGCCAAGTTGAAAATTGAGATTCTTTCCGGAATGTTTTTAACGATTCCATGGTAATAAGGAATATATCCTGAGTCATATCACATGCCTCATCATAGTCATATACACGTGTATACACATACCTGAAAATTTTGTTCTGGTATCGTGTAATGATATCAGCAAATGCATCAGTGTCACCTGCAATTACCCTGTCTATAAGTTCATTATCACTATATTCTGACATAGTTTGTAGATTTAAGTTACTAAAAAAATTAGTGTAGAAACGGGAAAAAAGTTACGGAAGTATTTTAACAAAACGGCGTTTCCCAACTTTAATAATAAAAGATGCACTACAGGGAATTTCGGCATCAGGATTTTCTACCTTATTGCCATCAATGTACACTCCACCGCCTTCAATAAGTCTGCGTGCTTCACCATTTGTTTTTGCCATGCCAGCCAAAACCAGTAACTTCACAATCCATATTGTATTGTTCTTTTTCTCGGATTCAGGTACTTTAAACTCGGGCATCTCTGATGGCAGGTCTTTTTGTACAAATATTTTGTCAAATTCCATCTTTGCCTTTTGGGCTATCTCTTCATTATAAAACTGTGCACATATTTCCTTTGCCAGCCTCACCTTTACATCTTTGGGATGCACTGAACCATCCTGTATCCCTTTTTTGTAGCTTTCAATTTCAGTTCGTGGAACGTCAGTGACAAGCTCATAATATAAAAACATGAGATCGTCAGATATTGACATGACCTTCCCAAAAATCTGTTGTGGATCTTCATCTATGCCAATATAATTATTAAGCGATTTACTCATCTTCTGAACACCATCAATGCCCACCAGTAACGGTAAGGTCATGATAACCTGTGGCTCCTGTCCATATTCACGCTGAAGGTCTCGACCAACCAGCAGGTTAAATTTTTGATCAGTACCACCTAATTCAATATCTGCTTTCAGTGCCACGGAATCATAGCCCTGAATTAAAGGATACAAAAATTCCAATATGGAAATAGGCACACCATCTTTATAGCGTTTAGCAAAATCATCACGCTCTAACATTCGAGCAACGTTATACCGTGATGCAAGATCAAGAACATCAGCAAAACTCATGGGCATGCACCAGCGTGAGTTAAAATCAACGATGGTTTTTTCAGGATCAAGGATTTTGAAAACCTGCTTTTTATAGGTTTCAGCATTGCTCAAAACTTCTTCACGAGTCAGCCTTTTACGAGTCTGGGATTTTCCAGAAGGGTCCCCTATCATGGCGGTAAAATCGCCAATGAGGAAAATAACTGTATGCCCCATTTGCTGGAAATGGCGCATTTTGCGCAACAACACGGTATGTCCTAAGTGAATATCCGGTGCAGTTGGGTCAAATCCTGCTTTTATAATGAGTGGTTTGTTTTCTTTTTGTGATCGTTCAATTTTTTTTTCAAATTCATCCAGAGGGATAATTTCTTCAACACCTCGTTTTAGCAGTTCAATATCATTTTTTATCATAGCAGTGCTCCTGTGTTGTAAAAATATTTATTCTTTTTTTTACAATTTCATTGTAGTCAGAATGACAAAGATGTTAATTTACATTTCTTGTAAAAACATTTAGTGACTATACGTGCAATTGTTAAAATGACATTAGACACATGTCCATTTGAATGAACTATCAATATAAATTTGTTGTTAGCTGTCAACCTGTATTTGTGATTTTTTGGATATCATTATCCGGTAGGATTTACGTTTTTGTACATTATTCTTTAAAAAACACCAGGCATGTTGCCAGTGCAGCTATGCCTTCACCTGTTCCAGTGAATCCCATTCCTTCGGTAGTTTTACCTTTTATTGATATGGATGATACAGGCAGGTTACCGCAGGCAGCTGAAATTATTTCTTTCATCTGGCCTGAATAGGGTGCAATTTTAGGTTTTTGGCATAGTATCACTGCATCAATATTTATAATTTCAATATCATGCTTGGTTAAAAGTTGATAGGTGTCTTTTAGCATTTCAATGCTGTATTTGTCTTTATACTGATTGCTGGTGTCGGGATAGAGTGTGCCAATATCGCCTAAGTTGCTTGCACCAAGCAATGCGTCAATAATTGCATGGGTTAAAACATCGGCATCTGAGTGGCCAAGCAAGCCATATTCATACGGTATATGCACACCACCAATAATAAGCTTCCTGCCCTTGACAAGTTGGTGAGCATCAAAGCCAATGCCTGTTCTGTAAGCTGTGAGATTATGCATATTAAGGAACTGGTATCAGGAACTATCGCCAATTATAAATTAAAAACTTCAGCAAGCGAGCTTAATTTTAATACATTAAGAACTTTTGGGCTGACATTGATGAGTTCCAGTTTTTTGCCTTTTTTCTTCTGTATTTTATTCAGGCTGATAAGGACGCCAACGCCTGAGGAATCGATATAATCAACCTCAGACAGGTCAAGTGCTATATCCACATCATTGTCTTCGCCAACTGCAAGGAGTTTTTCTTTAAACTCTTTGATGGACATCATCTCAATATCGCCTTTAACTTTAACCTCGACCAGATTTCCCTTATTGTTAAGGTTGATTTCCATGTGGGTACCCCTGTTTATATTCAAGTCTTACCAGACTAATGTAAACGCATACGTGCTATTGTGTCAATAATTAAATTTTTGTTACAGTAAAAATATATTTGTATGACATGTAAGTGAGAAATAATAACCATTAAGAAACGGTGTTTACTGCCTAAATAATTGGGACAGTTTACTGGTACGATACATCACTTGCCTTTGTATTTATAATGAGGATTTTATTAACAAATTAGTTTTGTGCGAATCTTTTATTTTCATTTAATTGTGATGTATATTAACTGCTTCCGATTATTTTGAGCATAGCATTATTATATTTTGAGTGTACCATCGTGTTATTTTAGAAATAACGAAATATCTTTACTTCATAGTGTAGGATTTCTTCTTGCTTCCCTCGTTTAAAAGACAAATAGCGTGTTATTTTAAGCACAGCGACAAATCTTTACTCACTACTTTACGATTTCTCCTCACTTTACTTGTCGAAATGATATAATCGGCAAAATCAAGTCGAAATGAAAAGAGCTCATGTTTGTCAAAATAATAGAAGTCAATGTATTCGTAGAAATAACAGAATGTAATTTTCATGGAATTTGTTGGATAGTATTATGAATCCAAATAGAAGAATGAATTTGTATGTTTATTATAGAAATCATCGCTATCACTTAATAAAAATATACTTTGTATACGAAATTGGCGTTCTATTTTATAATTTACAACTTTTTTATGTACAGACAAAAAACACTGGTTTAATTTTAGCAACCAGTGTTTTTGAATTTATAAAATAAGATGTAGCCTACAAAATTTTATTGAGACAATTTTCCATCTTTTATGATAACTGGTTTGCTGCCATTTACTTTAATTGTTGAGCCTGTTTCTTTTATCTTAATTGTTGCACCATCTGGTGCACCACCCATTAGTGTTGTATTGCTTCCAATAGAAGTATTGAGGGTACCATATGTGGTAACTTCAATAGTATATTTTTTTGAATCTTTGTTAACCAGGTCTGCAGCATAGAGTGTTACTGACATACAAAAAACAAGAATAAAAATGAAAATGACTTTTTTCATAATTAAAACCTCCTTAAATTATAAAAAAAATTTATGAAGATGCATAAGCATTAATGCCTTCAATTATAAAAGTCAAGTAAAATAGTGTAATATATAAACAAACAATCTATCAAATGATAATAGATGTTAACAATAATTGTATTGACAATTACCATTTATTTTTTATATTTTCCAAAGACGCTTTTTTAAGAGATTTTGTGTACCAATACTATCTATCGCTTAGTGTTTAAACAATTACCATACATGTGTATAATTGCATCAATGAGCTATCTACAGTTAAGCAGGTGCTGTGGTTTTATATTGTTATATATAAATATAGTGCAAATGTGCTGAAACTATTTCAGCATACTATAATATTTTGGAGGTATATAATGAATACTACAAGAATGTATGCAAAAAAAGGGGTTGAGGCTGCAAAATGGATGTTTTTGCTTTTGATAGTGCTGACCTTTATTCCTGTTTCAGGAGCCGGGCAGGCAAAAAAATCATTAAGCCAGATGTTATGGGAAAGAGCAAAAAAATGCTATTCTAATTTTGTGGATGAGAATGGTGATGGGAAGCCTGATGGTAATGTTATAGATGATTCCAAAAATGGCTATCTCCAAATTTCAGGAAGCTGGCCTGAGTGTGGATGCTCGTGTACTTCGACGGTGGGAGCCTACGTCAACAGTGCTGGTGAATATATATTTTTACAGTCAGATTCATACAAATGCAGCTGGGAAAAAAAGATTTCATCAAATAAAAATTTAAATGATTTATTGCCAAAAGATTTTGGTATACATACATTCATTTCCCAACCAATACAGGGAAAAATAAATTATCCCGTTTTTTTCCTTAATTTTGAAATTCCCCGCTATGGTACAGATACTAAAGTAACAATTGAACTGGTTCCTTTTGGATTGCGACCTGATGGAAACGGTTTACTGTGTTTTGAATACAGGGAAAAGGAAGGTGCAAAAAATTGTACATCTCTTTATAGGATAGCTGATATAGCAAGATCAATGAAGGATCCAGCTACTCTTGATCATATAATGAAGGGTAATTTTAATAAAATTTCTGCAAAAGATAAAAATGCAGTTATGGATGCTATAGGTAATGATGAAAGTCGTTTTAAATCGCAAAATGATTTGCAGAAAGCATTAAATGAATTGTGGAATATATATACTTTGTACCAGAGTCTTGAATGTACTGAGGTAGTGTTGGGCTGGTCAAAGCAAGATGGAAGGTTTTCAATTAAAAGTAAAAAAGGAAAACCTGCAAAGATGTCATTTAAGGATTTCTTGATTAACAACAGATTCTGGAGTCCAATGTGTTAATGCAAGGTTTAATAGTATCAACTTGTTTTTTAATTATTAAAAAGGCTGTTAGATGACTATTAAGTATATTCTATTATTTTTTTTAAGTATCATAGGGGCATCAGATAATAGCTGGGAAGGAACCTGGTACAGGAATAGTCTAGTAGATAATGCTGAGCTTGTAATTAGTGCGGTAACACAGGATTCTTTTCATTTTGTATTAACAGCATATTCTGGTGCCCATACTGGTGTAATAGAAGGCAATGCAGTGTTAAAAGATAATACTGCTATATGCATTCTGGTTTCTGATGATGACAGAGAAATCCACTTTAAACTTACTGCTCATGGTATTGTAGTTACAACAAAGAACTGTGAAGGATATTATGGTGGAGCAGGGGTGGTGTTTGATGGAAATTTTACATCAAAATTAATTCCTGAAGAAGAGCTTGCAGATGAAAGGCTAAAAAATATTATACATGACAGTTTCCTAATAAAAAAGATCAAAAATAAACTTAGTAAATCCTATACTTCCTTTGTATATCGCTTGCATGTGATATCACATCAAAAGTGCCTTGATAATTTTAACGCTACGGTAATTGAGGGTTGTGTTGCCGGGATGTGTGATGATATGGCTGCTATTGTTATGTTTACACCTGGCAAACACTTCTACATTGCATGGCTTGAAGAGGATAAAATTTATTATGTGAGCTCAGATGCCAAGTTCAAAAAAAAATTGCCAAAAACAATTTCTGAATGGAAAAAACAATTTGAAGATGTTACTCTGATAATAAAATATTAAGTAAATACTTTTATCTAAAGGATTTATTTATCAGTATTTTATGTATGGTAGATGAAATTTCTACTGGGTTTGTGTCTAACAAATATATGGCAATAGTGGAAAGATTGTAAAAAAAGATTTGGCAATAAGATTTTATGGCATAAATATATCGATTTAACTAACAAAACGCGGAAAGCATTATGTTATTAAATGGTGAATGCAGGGATTTTATAAAATTAATAAAAAAGCATTTCAAATATTTATTCAAAGAATATAAATTTGATGTGGTACATAGCTCATCAGCCAGAGGCGGCGAACATTGTTTAGTGATTCTTGAATCTAAGGATTGCCGCATTAAGTTCTATAGCTCGCAGGGTGAGGTAAATATCCTTTTTGGTACTTTATCGTCGCCTATTGGATGGGAAGATGTAATAAATGGATACCGGTTTTGGTATTACGCAAGTGCCATAATAGATTTCATAACTAGAACCTCTGTTGACACTGCTCATATATTTTCTAAAGTCCGCGCTTCAAAAAGTGAAGAAGAGCAATTAAAAGATCTATCAGAAAAGTTATATCCTCTTTTTGAAGATGTAATACAGCTTTTCAGGGAAGATAATTTTGGTAAGTGGCTTTTTGATTATGAATCGTTTGAAGAGAAACAAAATGCTGTTATAAGAAAACACCTTGAGCGGCTGTCATAAGTCTTTTCCCAAATTTTAGAATGCCCTCTAATTATATTAACCCCACCTGCAGGGTCGTTGAGGCTTTTTTTAGAAAATCCGTCTTTCCCGGACGCACATAAATGCGCACCTTTGATACATCGTAAAACATCATCGCGCTTCCAGAAATGGTTTTACGACCTGTGCAATATATGCAGGCGTCGTTCCCTCGGCAATTTCAATGTGGCATATTCCTTAAGTAAAAAAAGACGCAATTGCAACAAAATGGGGGTGTCCCAAATCAATCCGTGGAGTTCTCAATGACGCGGGTGCAAAGTCATTGCGAGCGTAGCGAAGCACTCTAAATACCACAGAAGACAAGATTGCTTCGTCACTTCGTTCCTCGCAATGACAGTATGGCAAAAGTTATTGCAGAAGATGTCTTTTGAGACAACCCCTTTCTCATAAATTTCCATATCTCTTTAATGGGGAAGAGGTTTTTTAATATTTAATAGAATTATTCCTACCACAATACATAGAGCCACCAAAGCAATACCAATGTATGGAGGTAAATATATAAGACTATCAAGCATTTTTTTTGCAATCACTGAATTTTGTGGATCCTCTGGCAGAAATACCACTTCGATTGAATCGCCAACTTTTAGAGAATCATATATCGATTTATCAAGTGGAATTGTTGCAGTGGTAAATTTCCCCAATCCTGCAACTGAATATGACGTGAACATTAACTTAGCACTACTAGTTGCAGAGTCGATTTCATTTACAACTGCATTTACCTTTTTCCCTTTTTGCTCATAAAGTGAAATTGCACTATCATCTAAATTATAAAAATTATTTTTATAATCATTATACACTAATGCCGATGAATCCGGATTATCGGGTAGATATATAATTTCAACTTTGCTTCCTTTTTTAATTTTTGAAAGAGTTTGCTTGCTTATCTGCAATGAGGTAGTAATAAACATAAAGCCACTTTGGTTATTATCGCTTCCCTGAAACATTGAAACATCACAAAAATAGTTGGTCTTTCTAATAAATTTATAGCGGGGAGAATCTTTAATGCTTCTAATGCCCCATGGTTCTGAACTTTCTTTTTGGTATTTTTTGTATATCTTAGCCTGAGCAGTAATTCCCATTTTCTTAAAATTATTAATCTTATAACCCTGATAAGAAATTATGCCAATCAGGACGGATATAATAATTAAAAAAGCACCTACATATTCCATATATTTCATTTATATCCTCCAGATAATTCAGATTCTCTATATATTAGTTTAATCAAACGTTAATTTAAGATAAAGCTTTCAATACATAAATCTATGCCAACACTGGCAATAGGCTATACACTTCAACTATCTTAAAAATTTGGTGTTTGAATCACTCAACATTTTCGCTAAACCTTTTCCAGGGATCAAAAATTAACTCATCTGCAGGCCATACTTTGGGGAATGTATAACCAGGTCCGTGAGTAAATTTTTGTATTTCCCATATCTTTTTAGCGTTATCATCAATATAGATACGGTGTTCAAGTTTTGTTCCGTTAACTGCTCCTCCTGTTATGAACACAAATCGAAGAATCTTATTATGGTCATAATAATAATTGAATGTAAGGCTTGAATCTTCCGAGCCTGCTTCTTCAATATATTTGCGCACGGTATTGTTATTATCGTAATATATAATCTTTTGGGTTGGTTTGTATGGTTGGATGTAGTCAAATGATTTCTTTAATATTTTTAAATTTTTATTTTTTATTTTTGATTCAACTTCTTCATATATCAACCTAATTTTTTTAATATCGGGATGATGCATCCAATTTTTATGGTTAATTTCTTGACTATCAGAAGCTTTCGATATGCTGAATGAGTAAATGAAAAAAATAGAAGTAAAAGATAATATTAAAAAAAGAATTGAGTAAGGTTTCATAAAAACTTACCGTTTCTTAATAGAAAGAAAAATTAAAAAATCATGATTATATAAAATGTCAAGCATTATATAAAGTTGCTGTTATGTTTTAAAGATTTGTTACTATCCTCAAATGGTATATTTGTGTCATAAGTTGTAGTGCAAGTGAAATATTAATAAAGAAAGTGTGGAAGCTAATAGACTGATAGACTCTTAGCAATGTAAAAGTATATGTATGGTATCTATTGGGCTATTTATTTAAGTTTTGACTGCTATTGGGTGGCAAGTTTCACCAATTCTGGGGGTGGTCCCCAGTAAAATTGACAACACGGGATGCCTTCTTCTAAGTAAAATGAAAATGTGTAGCCACTAAAGCGATAGTTATCGGTATTTTCATCACTATCTAAGGCAGCAAGAAAATCATAAAGATAATTTTCCACACAATAGGCTATAACCTTAGCCAGTGACATCTTGCATATTTTGCGCACATCCATCACAAACTCATACTCATTCTCATACAAATACAGATGTACACGTTTCCAGGCTTGATATCGCTTTCTATACTGCAACCGTTTATAGCTTTTCACCGGGATATGTTTATACGACAGCACATAGTTTATGAAATTAATAATAAAGGTATGCAGAGGTAATTTATACATTGCGGCATATGATAGAAAAAGCTCTAAGTGTTCATAGGCAATACAGGTGGTGGTTTCTATATTCATATATTTCCTCCAAAGTATTTATACAGCAATCATACTATTATTAGATTATAATAAATTTCAATAAAAAAAATTGGATATCACAATATAAAACTAGGTAATGCAGGTACTTGTACAGTGCACAACAAATATAAGTGTATTACATAGTAAGAAAAAAAACTGTTTTTGCAGATAAACTAAATGCACCTTTAGGTATCGCATAGGGAAGGATAGAATGAAACGTCATGGATATTATGAAAAAATTTTACTATAATATACAAGTATATAATTGAGTTTTCAAAATTCAGTATACAAGCTGCATAAATAATAAAAAGCATAAAATATTGTATTGCATATTTATGGTGTTATAATTACCGTATGGTTAATCTGACCTTTATGATTAATCAAAGTAGTTGTGTAAATAATTGACAAAATTAAAAAATCATGTAGAATAATAAGCAGTAGTATAGAATGTATGGCCTTTCAATAATATACTGCACAAAGGAACATACAATGCAAATAAAAAAAACATATAATGATGTATACCATTCAAAGAAGATTGATTTCCTGAAACTTTGTGAAATTATAAAACCAGGTTCCCGTGTTTTTTTAAGCAGTGGCCCTGCAATGCCTGTGTATACTGTTGAGCAGATGATGACATCAGATGCAACCAGCCTGCAGGACTTAGAGATAATACATCTTATCACACTGGGCAATTACCTCAAAACCGATAGTAATCTTTATAAATTCCGACTGAAGACATTCAATACTGGTGAAAGTATTAGCAAAGATATTGAGCAAGGCAAGGCAGATTTTGTACCTGCACATTTAGTGGAAATCCCATTTATTTTTTCCACTGGTGCTATTGGCGTGGATGTTGCTATTATACAGGTTTCGCCTCCTGATCACAGGGGGTTTATGAGTTTAGGCATTGCGATAGATGTTGCCAATATAGTCATTGCAAATGCAAAAACCGTAATAGCTGAAGTCAACCCGTATGTTCCTGTTACCATGGGTGATACTGCTGTGCATATTGACGCCATAGATTATATCATTGAAAGCAAAGCTCCCCTCATTGAAAGAGAATATAAGCGCTATGATGAAATTATGGATAAGATTGGATGGCATGTTGCCAATCTTATTGATGATGGTTCGGTGATAGCATTACATGTTGGACGGCAATTTGATGCAATTGCCAAACACCTGCATAATAAGCGCGAGCTTAAAGTGTATAGTCATGTAGTATCTGATTGGGTTATTGATTTAATTGATTCTGGCGCCATAAAAGTTGACCGGGGCATACGAAATCTTGCTCCAGTGACCTTAAGCTATTGTTATGGCACCCGGATGCTGTATGACTATGTAGACCGCAATCCCATGTTTGAGTTTTTACCACTTATGCGCCTTCTATATCCAACCGTTGTGCAACGCATTCCTAAGCTGGTAAGTGTCATGAATGTTAAGAAGATTGATCTGTCTGGTGAGTCAGTAGTATTTTACTCAGGTGATAATTTATTGTCCGGTTATGAAAGCAAGCTTAATTTTGCCGTTGGTGCAGCTTTTTCCCGTGGGGGTAAAGCAATAGTGGCGTTGCGTTCTATTGATCAGCATGGCGATAGTAACATAGTAATACGACACACAGAAACCGAACAGGTGCGATCAACCTTAGGTGTTACCCGGTATGTAGTAACCGAATATGGTGTGGCAAACCTTTTTGGTAAATCAATTCGTGAGCGGGCACTGGCGCTCATAGACATTGCACATCCAAATCACAGGCTTGATTTGCTTAATCAGGCAAAGGAAGCAGGCCTGGTGTATCCCGACCAGATATATGTAATTGAAAATATTATAAACTATCCTGTGACGCTTGAAACAATGAAAACATTCAAGGATGGCCTTTTGGTTAAGTTTAGGCCCATAAAGCCATCTGATGAAGATATGATGCGAAGGCTTTTTTATCAGTTTTCAGATGAGTCAAAATATCTGCGGTATTTTGCGCGTATACGGACCATGCCGCATAAACAGATGCAGTCGTATGTCAATATTGATTATGACCGGATATTGTCGATAGTTGGCATAATTCAGCATGCTGGCACTGAACGGATTATAGCTGAAGCGCGCTATGGTTATGATGACAATGAAAAGACATATGAGATGGCTTTTATAGTTGATGAGGAGTTTCAGGGCAAGGGTATAGCCACATTTATGGCACGATATTTGATGAAAATTGCAAAAGAACGAAATATTGAAAAAATATCAGCAAATGTTTTACCGCAAAATGATAAGATGATTAAAGTTTTTGAAAAGTGTGGTGTGCCCTTTACTCAGCGTTTTGAAGATGGAGTAATGCACTTTGATTTTCATTTACAGAAAGCTGATATTGTTATTTGATAAGATCAGATTTTGCAGTACATGTTGATTCATCAATAATGAAATCACCAAAAACTGATGGTGCTGCATCTTGTAGAATTTTAAGCATCTGCATGCATACGCTTCGTATTTCCCACTGTGCTGCCTTTTCCAAACGCAGTGAAAAGATATGTCGCCATTCCCTGAAATTAGCTGAAATGACAATCTGGCTTTCTAACGCATTGGGAAGCACAAAACGTGCATCTTCTTTTTTTATGCTTAATTGGCGCAACTTTTTGTAGGTAATGCGTGCCTGTTCCATGAAATCAGTAAAGATGGCTTTTGCTTCATTATCTGCTGCGATTGATGGTGGAATGATAAAATTAAATTCTTCTTCGTTCACGTAGCGCTGCGATTGCTGTGAAAAACTTGCAAGCCTGTGGCGTACCATCTGATGGGTGAATGCACGGGAAGCCCCCAGCACCCTGAATGATGCTGATGCGTGTTCCAGTATTGAGTGGTGTCCGTTTATGATGCAGCGACGTATAAAGTTTGCTTCGCTGCCTTCAGTAATTCTGTCAAGTGACAGATAGCATGTACGACCTGCTTCCTCAATGAGCTTTTCGGCATTGGGTGTTATAGCAAGTAGTGTAACTTTAGGGGAATAAATTTCCATAAACTATCGCTTTATTAAAAAATTTTCATACCTGAAAAACCCAAAAATGCCATTGCCATAAGGCCAGCGGTAATAAACGTAATGGGCAGACCTTTAAGGTTTTCCGGGATCATGGCAATTTCAAGGCGTTCACGAATGCCAGCCATAAGCAGCAGGGCAAGCGTGAAACCAACGCCTGCGCCAAAACCCTGCACTACAGAATTAAGAAGACCAAACTCTTGAGTAATAAAGCCCGAATCTATATTAAGAACAGCTACACCTAACACAGCACAATTGGTTGTAATAAGTGGTAAAAAAATTCCAAGCGCTTGATACAGGGCAGGGGATATCTTTTCAATAACCATTTCAACAAGCTGTACAAGAGAAGCTATAACGATAATAAACGCAATAGTTCGTAAATATTCAATATGAAAAGGTATGAGAACAAATTTATAGATGATAAATGTAAAAAATGAGGCAATAGTCATAACAAAAATAACTGCCAGTCCCATGCCAATGGCCGAATCCAACTTTTTGGAAACCCCTAAATACGGACATAGCCCTAATATCCTTGAAAGGACATAGTTGTTAATAAAGATTGTGCTGATTAGTATAGTAAAAAGTATCTTAATTTCCATAACGACATTACCTCACCTGAACTTCTATTCGGTACGTTTAAATCGGGCTGTACGGGCTTTAATAACATTCATGCCCCACAATAATAAACCTAATGTAAAAAATGCACCAGGTGCCAAAATCATTAATAATGCTGGTTTCATGCCTGGTATTAATGTATATCCAAATAATTTATTTGATCCAAGAATCTCACGTATAATAGATAAAACAGTTAGATTAAGAGTAAAACCCAACCCCATACCAAGTGCGTCAAGAATTGAGGCAGGTATATTATTTTTTGCGGCAAATTCTTCAGCTCTCCCAAGAATTATGCAATTAACCACAATTAGGGGAATAAAAATGCCTAATGCTTTATAGACTGCAGGTTGATATGCCTTCAACGTTAATTCAACAATGATAACAAAACTGGCTATAATCGTTATGAATATTGGTATACGAACATGTGATGGTACTATATTCCTTATTGCAGATACTAAAATATTTGAACCAATAAGGACAAACGTTGTTGCTATACCCATCCAAATAGCATTTGAAACCGATGTTGAAACTGCAAGTGTAGGGCACATGCCAATACCCAATACAAAAGTTGGATTTTTTTCCCAAACACCTTTAAAAAATTCTTTAAAGTAATCCATTATTGTACCTCTTGCAGTGTTAAAGCTTTATGTAATTTCTGTATACCTTCTTCAATACTCTGGGTAACTGCTTTAGTGGTGATTGTGGCCCCAGTTATTGCAGTTACAGCATTATGCTGCAATAATTCATCTTTCATTTCCTTGTGCCAGTCGCCCTTTTTTTGAATAGCGATGGGCTTGCCAGCATTCAAGCCAATAAATTGCTCTTGAAACCACGATACTTCTTCTTTACTGGTAACACTTTTAGTTATAAAATGGTCAATAAATGTTTCATTGGAAGCAACCTCAACACAGCGTGCACCAAGCCCTGGCGTTTCATTCTGCGATAGTATAGTAAACCCAAGAATTGTATTTGATTCATCAACACCAACAATTGATTGCACTGGCCCACCGAATCCTTTTTTTTCAGCTAAAAATGCCCATGCTTTTTTAATTATCCTGTTTTCCTCTTTTGTTGCTATCCAGTAGGTAAAGGGTGTGTCATCAACGGTCACTGTTTTTTCCTGCTGTACTGTATAACCAGGCAAAACAAGCGCAAGAGCTGCCAGTTTCTTTTCTTGTTCCTGTTTTGCAATTGGCTCCTGCGTAATCTTTTTCATGAATGATAATGAAAAAGCAGATATAAATCCGATAACACTTATTATAATCGTAGCCTTTACGATATCAGCAGGTTTCATGTAATAACTGTTCCTCGCTTCTAAAAATATGATTTGATCATTGTCATTTATAACATCGTAATTGTCATTTCGAGCATTTTTTATTGTCATTTCGAGCGCAGCGAGAAATCTTTGTTTCCGACTTTAAGATTTCTCAGTCGCTTCGCTCCTTCGAAATGACAGTGTAAAAAATACTATATTCATTGAAATGACAGAGTAAAAAATACTACATTCATCGTAATGACAGTGTAAATCTATTAATTATAATAACAATGTAAAAATGCTCCTCAAAATAGGTAATTCCCAGAAAATTTATAATCGGTTACTATCGCGTACCAAATACTTTGGGACGTGTTAGCCTGTCAATTAATGGTGTTACCGCATTCATAAGCAAAATTGAATATGACACACCTTCAGGGTATCCGCCCCACAAGCGAATGACCGAAGCCAATATGCCACATCCTATGCCAAAAATAATCATACCGCTTTTTGTTACAGGAGAGGTAACCATATCCGTTGCCATGAAAAAGGCACCTAAAATTAGTCCGCCCGATAGTATATGGAAAAGTATGGCATAGTGAAGATTGGGAACACCTAAGAAATAATAATATATTCCCATAATGAGTGCAACAGTTGCTATATATGATACCGGTATATGCCAGGTGATGATGCGCTTCCATAAAAGAAGCAGCGCTCCAACTAATAACAGCAATGCTGATGTTTCGCCAATGCAGCCGCCAATGTTTCCAATAAACAGAGACTTGATCATAGCTTTTGAAAAAAGAAAGTCGTACAACGGCTGTGTTTGTAGCGATAGTTCATGTAAAACTTTTGGTCCTTCTTTCAAAGCGCCAAGTGGAGTGGCGCCACTGATACTGTCAACAAGCTGTTGTGGCATGGATGG
>Ga0067045_1028967_pt1 | contig 25276 bp, 26 predicted proteins | sample TerdegcTABiofilm_FD_59184 | JGI IMG/M metagenome (GOLD analysis project Ga0067045, IMG submission 59184) | Combined Assembly of (Gp0054472, Gp0054536) Wastewater bioreactor microbial communities from Singapore -Terephthalate degrading... | reverse complement strand
TTGCTGCTTCTAGATCCTGAAGCGGCTAACTACACCAGACCCCTACACTGCGCTATGAATTCCAGCCACATCAACTGTCAGTTGTGCAAACGGGGGCGTTTTGCAGTTGATAACGCTCTTCAGAAAAAAAATGGATACATATGTTTTGAAATGGATTCGACCGGATGCGAGCTAGTGACGACTGATGAGCCGACTGACGGTCTCTCTGAGGTAGCTCTTCCAATTTATCATGGTGGACAAGCGCTTGCAGTGCTAGACGTCATAGCCAAAGAAGAATGTAAAATCTCACAGATGGACCTTGTCCTATTGAAGGATCTGGCTGAACTTACTTCCAACGTGATCATGAATGCTAGGAAACATTGGAAGGTTGCCCAGGAAAAAATTACATTAGACCAAATTCTAGGGCATCTTAGGCCATTTGTACCTCAGACCGTGCAGAAAATCGTCGAAAAAGATCCTTTAGCTCCCTCTCTGGAAAAAAGAGAAGTTGATGTAACGGTTTTATTTATAGACGTCGCGGGTTACAGCCATATTAGTGAGTCATTGACTCAAGAACAGGTAAATTTTGTAATAGAAAAATATTTCTCCAGTTATTTAGACATCTTATATCAATACGATGGAGACATAAATGAAACGGCGGGAGATGGCTTGATGGTAATTTTCCAGGGTTCATCTGACAAAAATGCCATCAACTCAGCCAAGGCAGCACTAGGAATACGAAAACGCACTGAATCAATAAATATCGAGCTGAAAGGTAGATTTCAACCGGTTAGCATTCATATGGGGATGAATTCTGGAGCAGCGTCTGTTGGGACGAGTCGATTTCAGGGTCGGGCCGGAGCTAGAACAACGTTTACTGCCACCGGACCCTTGACGAATTTAGCTGCGCGGCTGGCAGCGGCATCTGAGCCTGGCCAAATTCTGGTTGGACCAGAGACAGCCAGGAGAATTAATGGTCTTTTTCGACTAGAGAAGCTTGGGCCAATGACGTTCAAAAATATAAAAAATGCTGTAGAGGTTTACAATCTATCAGGTTCTTTAAATACATCCAGCCAAGAATAATTGGACAAATTACTTAGGTTCAGATTTAAGAACTGCACCATGTTCTTTTGTCTTTACTTCAAATGACTCTCCTAATAGTATCCGCCAAAAATCTCTTAGTTGCATCACGAGTTGGATTATGCGCATTAAGCGTCTTGAAATCAAAGGTTTCAAGAGTTTCCCAGATAGGACTGTATTAGAGTTTGGGCCTGGAGTGACCTGTGTAGTAGGTCCCAACGGATCGGGTAAGAGTAACATTCTGGAAGCGCTACGATGGGTCATGGGGGAACAGCGTGTAAAGGTCTTACGTAGCCGTAAGATGGACGATGTAATTTTTAACGGCTCTGAAACTCTTAAACCCGTTGGTTTGGCTGAAGTTCGTTTAATTCTGGTCAATTCAAGCCGGACATCTAGTTCCGTTTTTGCAGATTATGATGAAATAATGGTCTGTAGAAGGCTTTTTCGTGATGGATCGTCTCATTACGAAATTAATAATATACCTTGCAGGTTATCGGATATAACAGATTTCTTTTTGGACACAGGTGTAGGAAAAAATTCATACGCAATAATTGAACAAGGACGTGTCGAACAGATTGTGGCTGCTAAACCTGAAGATCGTCGTCTGATAATTGAAGAAGCGGCTGGAGTCAACAAATACAAGCTCAGAAAAGAAATTGCTTTAAAAAAATTAGAAACCACGAATCAGAATCTTTTGAGATTGTCGGACATTATAGGGGAGGTAAGGTCACAGAGCATCTCCTTGCGCAGGCAATCGCAGAGGGCTCTAAGATACCAGAAACTATTATCGAAACTGCAATCGATGGAAATCTCAATGTTTGTCCAAAAGGTTGCAAGGTGGAATCAAGAGTTTGATAGCGCCAGTCAAAAGATTTTTATACTAAAGATCGAACTAGATCAGACTGAAGCCGAATTAATTGAAAAAAACGCTGCCTTGGAGAAACAGAGATTTGGCAAGGTGAAGGCTGAGGAAGATTACAGAGATATTCTAGAAAAAAAACACGTGTTGGAGCTGGATTTGCGTTCCAATCGAGAACGTATGGAGAGAACCCGTGAACGTCTCAATGATGTCAGAACACTATTGAAAAACATCGATTCTCAAGCAATCACCTTAAATGAAAACAAGAATAAAGCTTCAGAAGAATACACTCTTGTTGAAGAGACCCTCTCTGAAGCTAAAAGCAAGTTAATCGACTTTAGTAAAGAACTTGAAACGGCTCAAGAAATTCATTCAAACTTGGCTGACAACATTTCCCAAAATCGAAAACTACTAAACAGACTTCGAGATGATCTTTTTAAATCCTTACAGGAATCGGCTCTGGCCAAAAACAAAAAAGAGAGCCTTGTAAGAAGAAAACAAGAGCTTGAAGTTCGGCTCGAAAGAAGAAATGCAGAGAGGGGCGACATTTTAGCACAGATAGAGTCTGCAAAAAAAAATATAGAAACTTTTCTGAAAAAAATAGCAAATATCTCTGAATTCTTGAAAAAACACTTTTACATACAAGAACAACTGTCCCAAGAAAAAAACTCTCTCCAAAAAGTAATACAAGAGCTTGTTACTTCTATTCGGGAAAGGGAAAAAGATTATTCGGCCTGTCTTTCGAGGTTACAAACCTTGGAGGAGATCCAGGTGGGTTACCATAGCTATCGTGATTCTATAAAACGTATAATGAATCAAAAGAATCAACTAGAAGGTGGAAAAATCCTGGAACCTGTTGGTGAGATAATTGACGCTCCTTCGGCTTACTACAAAGCATTAGCAGCTGTTCTTCAAAATAGGTTTGAAATGATTGTCTCGTCTTCGGTCATGGATAGTGTTTCCCTCACCGATCAGTTAAGGAAGGATAACTTAGGGAGGGTTTCTTTTGTCCCAATTGAGCCTAGATTCTCGAAAATTGATAACCCATCAAAAAGTCCAGAAAACGCCACGCCTTTAATTGATCTAGTGACCGTTCGTGCAGGATACGAAAGTTTAGCTGGATTTTTACTACAAGATGTTTACGTTGTGGAAGACTTCAGAAAGGCTGCCGAAATATGGGATCAAAATGGTCTCCAAGTTAACTTAGTGACAAAAGAAGGCGAATATTTGAGCCGATTTGGAGAGGTTTCTGGAGGATCAGAAGAAATTCTGGGAGAGCAAGTTTTAAAAAAAAGACATGAAATTAATGACCTAAAGCAAAAAGTTGCTAACTTTATTGATGATCTGCATCAAGCTAAGGCTAGTCTAGGTGAAAAGGAAAGAAAACTTGATCAATTGAAATCCAAACTCGTAACCTTATCTGAGGAAATCAGTCGATCAAAGATTGAGGAACTTAGGCTGCAGTCGCAGCATGAAAACCTTAAGAATATTCTGTCCACTTCTGTCAGCCAAATGCAGACCTTTGATATGGCTGAAACAAGATTTAGAAAGGAGATCGGTCAAATATACAATGAACTTCAACAAACGGATTCTTTAATTGAAACCATGACGAAGAAATCTGAGTCTATTGAGTTAGAAAAGCAGAAATATCAGTCCATGGGTAATGTTCTGCACCAGGAAAACTCTGATCACCAGGGGAAAATTGAAAAAATAAAAATTCAATCAGCAAAATTTAGTGAAAGAGTTCGATCCTTGGAAAGAGAGCTTAAGTCGGCTCAGGAGAAAATATTATATTCAGACCAGCAACTAAAAAAGTTCTCCGAAGAAAGAACCAAGGGGTTGGAGATGGAAAAACAGCTCCTCGAGAAATTAGATGCTGTCAGTTCTCAAGAAACGCAATTGATGATGTCTCATAGGCAAATAAATACATCGCTCGAATCTTTCAAATCTGCTGTTGATAGCCATCAAAAAAATTGTTCACGCTTGGAACACGAAGTTCACGATCTCAACAAGACGGTCAAAAAAAGCGCCCAACAGTTGCACGAGCTGGAAGTCGAGAATGCTAGACTTGAAGAAAGCATCTTGAACGCGAAAAATAAAATTCGTGAGAAATATAATATTGATTTGAATGAAGCCCAAGCATTTACTGAAGAGATTTCAGAGCAAGAAATTAATTCAGTCAGAGAAGAAGTTACGTTATTTGGACCAGTAAATCTAGCAGCTATAGAGGAAAGCAAATCAGTTGAGGAGCGTCTCGAATACTTAAAAAACCAGCAAAATGACCTGAAAAAAGCTGTCGCCACACTTCATGAAACTATTGACGCCATCAACCAGACGACACGTGAAAGATTTATAGAAACATTCCAAAAAGTAGATCAGCAGTTTCAGGAGATTTTCCCCTTCCTGTTTGGAGGTGGCCAGGCAAGGCTCGAGCTTAGCGATACCGAGAACCCTCTGGAAACCGGAGTTTCAATAATGGTTAGGCCTCCAGGAAAAAGGTTTCAGAACATGGATCTACTATCAGGTGGTGAAAAAGCCTTAACCGCGGTGGCCCTGATCTTTTCAATTTTCTTGATCAATCCGTCTCCTTTTTGTCTTCTGGATGAGGTTGATGCCCCCCTGGATGATTCCAATCTGGCTCGTTTTAACAAGATGCTTAGAAAATTGTCACAGAAGACACAATTTCTTGTGGTGACTCACAACAAGATGAGCATGGAGGAAGCTGACGCTTTATTTGGGGTAACCATGGAAGAACCGGGGGCTTCAAAAGTAGTCTCAGTAAAGTTTGTCGATTAATGCCGTCTCAGAATAGATCCGTGACTGGATACTTTCTTAAAAACTAGCGCTAGTAAATAAGTCCCTCCTGCCAACAAAATCGTCGTTGCTCCAGGGGGAATGTCCGGCAAATAACTCATAATTAAACCGGATGACGTGAAAAGAACGCTGAGCAGTGTCGACATCAACATTATCTTCCAAAGGGAGTTAGAAAATAAACTCGCAATCGCGGCCGGAAGAGTGAGCAGAGCAATACACATCACTATACCCACTACGGTGACCAAGCCGACTACAGTGAGAGCTGTCATAGCAAGGAGCGACAAATAATAAATGTCTATATTTAATCCGCGTAATGATGCGAACTCCTCATCGAAACACACAGCTAGAAACTGATTATAAAAAAGCATGACGGCGCCCAGAATCAAGATATCTAAAATAACAAGCAAATACAGATCCTGTTCAGTTACCATTAGAATATTACCAAATAAATAACCCATAAGATCTGATGTATAACCGGGTGTCTTGGCAATGAAAACAATTCCTAAAGCCATGCCAATGGCCCACATTGCTCCAATGACTGTGTCCTCTCTTTGTTTAGCATGAAGGCTCACCAGTCCAATTATCAAGGCTGACAATAGGGCAGTAAAAGCGGCTCCCCAAAGAGGATCAATCCTATTCTGAGGGTATAGGGTATTGAAAAATATTACCGCGCCGATACCTCCGAGAACTGTATGCGAAATACTGCCAGCCAAATATGAGATACGTCTTACGACAACAAACGGGCCAATAACTCCAGAAGCTGAGCTAACTAGTATAGAGGCCAGAAGCGCATTTTGAAGAAATTCATACGATCTCAGGTCTGTTAAAAATTGATGCAACTTCCAGCCCTCCCCGAATCACACTGGTCGTGACGCACCATTTTCATGGGCGTCCCATAAATAGCGTTTATTATTTCTCCATTTATCTCTGAGGTTGGGTGAGTTACTACTCGTTTTTTTACGCACACAACCCTTTGTACATATCGTGATACATAGCCCAGGTCGTGAGACACCATGACAATTGTGATGGATTTGTTTAACTGACGAAGCAACTCGTAAATTTCGTTTTCTATTCCCATGTCAAGATTGGAAGTTGGTTCATCAAGTAACAGTAGGGCAGGTTCGCACGCCAAAGCTCTTGCAATCAACACTCTCTGCCTTTGACCTCCGGAAAGTGATGAGAAAGAACTTCGTGCTTCATTTCTAAGTTTGACTAATTCTAGCTTTTCTAGACATACTTGCTTGTCCAGTCGAGAGTAAGGACCAATTCCACGCGACTGGGCCAGACGTCCCATGAGAACAACATCCATCACACTAACAGGAAAGTGAAAATCAAATTTAGCGTGCTGCGGCATGTATCCCACACGTTTCTTTGATCGTGAAGGATTTGATCCAAAAAGTTCAACGGTCCCACGGGTAGGTTTTAAAAGTCCAAGGATGATCTTGAGTAATGTGGTCTTTCCACCTCCATTCGGTCCCACAATGGAAACAAAATCTCCACTCTGGATATTGAGGTCAACATCTTCAAGGATCAAGCTACCATTGTAGGAAAAATCAACATCTCTAATTCTAATAATCTCAACTTGTTCTGATCGCAAATTCACACCTATTTGAAACTCGAATGAATCTTCTGAACTATCTTTTCCAGATTGGCTATGTAATTTCTTTCAAGAGGATCAATTTCAACCACTACACCGTTAATACCTTTTGCCACGGCATCCGCTCCTTTTTTGGAGAATTGAGGGGCAACAAAGACCACACTGACATTTTCTCTCCTGGCAGAATCAATTAATCTCGCCAATTGCTTAGCCGTTGGCTCTTTACCTTCGATCTCCACAGCCCTTTGGAAAAGACCGTAATCATCAGCTAAGTATCCGAATGCAGGATGATAAACATAAAAACTCTTGCCCTTGAACTTTGATAAAGAATCGCTCAAGTTAGAATCAAGTAAATCAAGCGTTTGCTTCAAGTGTTGAGCGTTATTCCGAAAAAAAACGCCATACTCGGGAAGAAAGCTTGAAAGCGTCTCTGCGATATTTTCAGAAATCATTTTTGCATTCTTAGGACTGAGCCAAACATGAGGATCCAAATTAGAATGATTGTGCTCATTACTTGATTCAGAATGATTGAGGTGAGCTACATTCGTATCTTTGGATTTATGTTCATACCCTCTCTTGTGGTTGTCGTGAATGTGTGGTTTAGAGCCATGTTTGTCATTTTCCATTTTCCTATAGACAATACCCTTGTTTGTGTCTACCACCTTGAGATGGGGGAAAAGCGATGGAAATTTTTCCAGCAGCTTTTCTTCAAACGGCATCCCCGTCCTGAAATAAATCTTACCTGAACTCAGCTTGGACAATCCGGATGGTGTGGGCTCAAATGTATGAGGATCCTTTCCACTAGAAACCAATGTTTCAACTCTTACAACGTTTCCGCCGATTTGTTCGACAAAAAAAGCATATGGCTCAATTGCGGTAAACGCAGTAATTTGTTCCCCCCGAGCCGGAAGGGCAGCAAGTTGGCTAAAACAAAATCCCATCACCACTAAAAACACAAAAAAATTAGGTCTCTTCAATGACATGAATTCTCCACGTTTATTCTTGAAAATTCACTTTTTTGACATCTGCAAATTCTGAATCGTTAAGAGTTGCTTGCGCCCTGTTGGAGCAGACCAAATGCATGGCATGGCAGGCGTCACATTCTTCTAGTCGATGATCGACGGAGAACTGGTCCCAATGATTCTTTTGGTGAGGTAGAAGAACCCCCGTGCCACGACAAAGCGGACAAATGCTTCCCAAGGCTGCAAGAACAGCATGTCTGATGAATTCTGACCGATTAGGTATGCCTTTCATTGCGTTTCTAAGGGATTCTGGAACTTTAAACGTGATAATTTCCTGCTTTTGATTTTTCATAAGGCCTCGTCTAGGAAATTCGTTAATGAGCTGAATTAAAATAATACCATGTAATACCTATACGTCAAGAATGTCTCTGATGTTCAAAAACGGTAGTCTGTTTCACGGTTTTACTTGACAATTTTTCTTTTATTTTATATTAGTTAAATATAAAACTTAAAGTAATTAAGCTTTTTGTTAGCTCAAGGGCCTGTATATCATGAAAAAAATACTATTTATGTGCTGGCTAATTATTGCCTGCTTTCTCATCATTGGCAATGTGTATGCATGGGAAGTGCCCAATTATGTCAGAGCAGACGGTGGGGTCCGAATGTGGTTCACAGTTTTAGAAGGGGACCTCATTCAGAGCGACAGGACAAAAATAGGCATATCAGAAAACATGGGGTTAAAAAAGGACAAACTTGCGTGGGAGTTTTTTGCTGATTTGAGGATTTATAACGCTCATGTCTTCAGGCTAAACGCTGAACCTGGCACTCTTTACGATCAGTCTGTAAATGGGTCCTACGAAAAGATTAGAGACTGGCGCTTGGGATATGATCTCGATTTTTACATGACCCCCCAAATCCTTTTTGGGGGCAACGTGGACCTTGTTCTTGCAGGATACGATACGAAAGTTAGCAACTCTCTTGTAGGAGACAAGCTATACAACTACAGTGAAAGCACATCGCTAACATTTCCCACAATAGGGTTTCATGGGACCTTTTATCCGATCTTTGAAAACATCGCTTTACGTCCCAAAATTGGGGGACGGGTTGACTGGTGGAATTACAATAGTCTTGAAACATGGCGCTGGCAGGTCATGAGTGGAGTAGACATACCAGTGAACATGTTCTGGACATGGACCATCAGTGGGGGCTATAGAGCTGATCACATCAAATTCAAGAGTAATACCGATAATCAAGATATCAATCGCACAGGTTTTTTCCTAGAGACCTCCGTCCTTTTTTAGGCTTTGATTTGAAACAGATTTAGACCTGATTGAGTAGGGCGTCAATCTTAGTAAGAATTTCTCCTGCGCTACCAAGCACGAGTAGATCTGTAACCTGAGAATGAAGCGCGGACGGTTCCCTATTGATTTCAATTATGGTAGCAGGAGGGGTTTTCATTTTAGCCACGATAGGGATTTGCGCTGCAGGGAAAACCTGTAAGGATGTCCCTATCACAAGTAGCACATCACATTTCTGAGACTGAATCTGAGATATCATCATAGCTTTTGAGGGTATGGGTTCGCCAAAAAAAACTGCATCCGGTTTTAGGAGTCCCCCACAGTCATTGCACCTTGGAGTCTCTTGCTGACCGGATGTAATGCGTTGTTCCACTTTCTCAATGGGCTCAAGGGATTTGCATTTCATGCAAATGGCTCGAAGTAGATTGCCATGAAATTCAACAACTTCGATCGAACCGGCTTTTTGATGCAGGTTATCGACATTCTGAGTTATGACGCATTTCATCAAACCGCTTCTTTCCATTTTTGCTAACGAATAATGAGCCGCGTTGGGAACTGCGGACGCAAGATCAAAGTCTCCCGATTTTTTTAAATCAATACTCATTTTCCAAAATCTCGCCGGATTTTGGAGAAATCGATCTATAGAAAATTCACCAGGGTCGACTTTGGTCCACAAGCCTCCGGGACTTCTAAAATCGGGTATGCCTGATTCGGTGCTTATACCAGCGCCCGTGAGAGCAATAAGGTTTTTTGCGCTACTTACAATTTTAGCTGCTTTTTCCAAAGTTTTGTTCATAAGACCCCTCATATGGTGTATAAATTATATATTACTTAAAACGCGGCAAAAACTACCGCCATTCTAGCAATTTCACAAGCTGCTTAAAAGAGGAGCATTGCCAAAATTTTTTCTAGGTTTTTCAAATAATGATTTAGTCTGGGGTATCTAGGCTTGATAACAATTTTTTATTTGAATAGCCAATCTAAAGCGATTTATAATACAAAATTGGACCGTTGACATTAAGTGATGAAACACTATTTGTAAAACAGGCTTCTCTGGAACCAATGGTTCTTAATCGAAGGGCTTCATGGATCAGGACACTATCTGCATAAACAGGACACTTCAAGGGGATTTTTCTGGATTTGAAAAGCTGGTTGATAAATATCAGGGCAGGATTTATAGGCACCTAAGAAAAATGGTTCATGACAATTCTCAGGCGGAAGACCTTTTGCAAGAGACCTTTCTTAGCGCTTATAAGGGCCTGGGTTCATTTACCGGAGCTTCATCATTTTCTACCTGGTTATTCAGAATAGCAACAAATGCGGCTCTAATGTTTTTGAGGAAGAATGTTCATGATTTTGTAGAGTACGATGATGCCTTGGAAAGGCAATATCATGAAATGATGACAGCATCGCCGGAATTTGTAAGCACTCCATTGGAAATACTCCTGTCAATGGAGGGTAAAAAAATTTTGGAACAGGCCATAGATGAACTTCCGTTAATATACAGGACGGTCATGATTTTGAGGGATATAGATGGATTTACCATTGAAGAGACAGCCGATGTTTTAGGGTTGACAATTCCTGCGGTAAAATCAAGATTGCATAGGGCGAGAAACATTGTCCGAGAGACATTAACTGCTTATTATATGGAACAAGAAATGCCCGATACTCAGAGAGTTAGTAAAAGCTATGAAGAAATGTAGTGATTTCTGCAAGAAATTATCTGATTATCTGGATCGCGAATTGTCAGAAGCTGAGTGTAAACTTATTGAAGATCATCTTCGACAATGTCCTCCTTGCGCAATAATTTTTCAAGGTCTTGAACGGACAGTGAATTTATGCGGCAAGGGAATATCAGATGAGGTCCCGCTGGCGGTGAAGCAAAGATTGATAAATTTTTTGAGAAATCGTTGTTGTAGTGATTATGTTAACAAATAAGTTGAGAGGAGCAATGAAATGTCTGACAGCGGAAAGCTTTTGCACGTGACGGATGCAAATTTTGAAGAAGAAATACTTAAATCATCCACCCCTGCGCTTGTGGATTTTTGGGCCGCGTGGTGCGGTCCATGTCGAACCGTAGGGCCGGTTGTCGAAGAATTGGCAAACGAATACGGGGAGAAAATAAAAATAGCCAAACTTAACGTTGATGACAACAAACAGACGCCCTCCAAGTATGGTGTTAGGGGTATTCCCACACTGATGCTGTTCAAAAATGGGCAGGTGGTAGATCAAATAGTTGGCGCTGTGCCGAAGAGTAAAATTAAGGAATTGCTCGACAAGGTTAGCTAATGAAAACGGGATTGGTAATTCTAGGAGGTGGTCCTGCCGGGCTGACTGCCGGGATGTATGCGGCGCGAGCCAGAGTTCCGGCTCTTCTAATTGAAAAAGGCGCAACCGGTGGCCAAATGGCCGCCACGGAATGGATTGATAATTACCCAGGAAATGTTGAGCCTGTTTATGGATATGAGTTGGCTCAGAGGATGGAATCGCAGGCTCGAAAATTTGGACTTGAGATCACAAACAAGGATATTGTATCTGTTGACAAATACTCACAAGGTTATGCGCTTACCGATGACTCTGGAATGAAAGTTGAGTGTAGGGCCGTAATAGTTTGCACAGGAGCTCTTCCTGTTAAATTAGGAATTCCAGGTGAGAAGGAATTGGTAGGCAAAGGTGTTAGCTATTGCGCAGTATGCGATGGTCCTTTTTTTAGAGACATTGAGGTTGCCGTAGTTGGAGGTGGAGATTCGGCTGTTGAAGAGGCTGTTTACCTGACTAGGTTTGCAACCAAAGTTCATTTGATACACCGTCGCGACAAATTACGCGCTGTCAAAGAAATACAGGAAAAAGCTTTTGCGAATCCAAACGTTATATTTCATTGGAACAGTGTTCCAACGGAGATTGTCGGGGACACAGAAGTTAAAGTTGTGAAAATTAAATCTACTCTAGATGGTAGCGTGATAGACTTGCCAGTTGGTGGTATATTCTTTTACGTGGGTATCAGTCCGAATAATGTGCCTTTCAAGCATCTCGTAAATGCTGACCCCGCAGGGTTTGTGATAACGGATGATTCAATGGCCACGTCTGCTCCTGGAATGTTTGCGGCAGGTGACATAAGATCAAAGATTCTTCGTCAGGTTTCGACTGCGGTTGGAGACGGAGCAATAGCCGCATTCAGCGCTCAACACTATTTGGAAAGAAACGCATAGGAATAAATAGTCGTAGAGGACATCGCCTTATTTATAACCAAGAGCCGGGAAGCCTACGACCTCCTGGCTTTTTATATTTTTGAAATTAGAGTAATGTAAAAGCGATTCTAAATCTTATTATCCCGTTTATAGAAAGAGAAAACAGTTGTGATAATCAGTTATTTTGTGCTATCATTAACAATATTTTATAGTTAGGTTCCGCAAAGCTAGAGCTATTTGGATCGTCTGTGATATGGTTGGGCTTCATGTCATTTGAGGTGGCTTGGTCAAAGAGGATTGCGATGAAAAAATTGGCGTTTGTGGCCCTTATATGTTTATTGTTTTCTGGTTGCTCCTTGAGCAAGGCTTGGAAATGGTTTGATGAAATGGAATGGGAAAGAGACGATCAGACTATAAAAATAATAGAGCTGTTTATGAAGTAAGAGGTTAGTAAATATATTGGATGCTTGCCGAAAGCGCTGCTTCTATTTTGGAGCGGCGCTGTTTTTTCTCCGGGAGGAACGATGTCAAATTTTTCTATTGATAGAGAAATGCTTGAGTCTTATAGCACGTCTGAAATTAAGAGGATATTGCGAGAGGATTATGATGATTACACGTCTGAAGCCATCGAGATTTTCAAGGACATTCTTGAATCACGTGGAGAGGAAGGTCCATCAAATTTTATGGCGGTTCCAAGGAATACAGATATGAATCAAGCTCCCCAAGATCACTTCAAAGAGGGTCTTTTCATCAGAAACCCATCAGACGTAATCAATTTTCTAAATGACCTTTTATCTGGAGTAATGAATGGTACGGTCGAGCCTTCTAAAGCAGGGGTAAGCGTCGAAATAGTAATGGCAATCCTGAAAGCTCAGGAGGCTGCTTTCTTGACAGAAGGTGAAGAGGAATAAAAAAATGATAACCCCAGTAGTGGCTAACGGTTATGATTTGGATTTTGATAAAGGCAACGGCTTAATCCCTGCCATAGCTCAGGACGTGCGAACGGGCAAGGTGCTCATGATGGCTTACATGAATAAGGAGGCTCTTGAGACTACACTGACGGAAGGCAGAGCATGTTACTGGAGTCGGTCTCGTAAGGAGCTTTGGCGTAAAGGGGCAACCTCTGGTGACATCCAAATAGTGAGGGAAGTATTAGTCGATTGTGATCTAGATACTATTCTATTGCTGGTGGACCAGCAAGGAGATGGCGCTTGCCACACCAAAAGTTGGACTTGTTTTTTCAGGAGAATAAATAAGGAAGGAGTCTTGGAAGAGATTGATTAAAAATGATCCATTAAGGTTGGTAATTCCCAAAGGCAGTCTGGAGCAGGCTACAATAGAGCTTTTTCGTAGAGCGGGTTGGAACATCACCGTGTCACCCAGGAGCTATTTCCCATCTGTCGATGACGATGAAATAATCATGGCTCGTTTAAGAGCTCAGGAAATTTCAAGATACGTCGAATCAGGAACTTTTGATGCTGGTCTTACCGGCAAGGACTGGATTCTAGAAAACGAATCAGATGTTCGCGTAATTGATGACTTAGTTTATTCAAAGGTTTCGCAAAACCCTGCTCGCTGGGTGCTTGCAGTAGATGCTGACTCTAACTATCATGTTCCCGAAGATTTAAATGGTAAGCGGATTGCCACAGAATTAGTTGGAGTAACGAGGAAATTCTTCTCTGACCGTAATATCAAGGTGGAAGTAGAGTTTTCCTGGGGAAGCACTGAGGCCAAAGTTAACGAAGGTGTAGTTGATGCTATCGTGGATGTGACTGAAACTGGAAGCACTCTGAAAGCAAATGGCCTGAGAATAATTCACAATATTTTGACCACCAATACCCAATTGATAGCTAACAAAAAAGCCTTCGACGATCCTTTTAAGCGCGAAAAAATTAACCAAATTCATTTGATGTTGCAATCGGCGCTTGAGGCCAGAAAAATGGTTGGTCTCAAAATGAATGTTCCGAAGGATCAACTTGAGACAGTAGTTGGGCTCTTGCCTTCTCTGAATGCTCCAACGGTCTCTGGACTCTACAAATCTGATTGGTTTAGTGTAGAATCTGTGGTTTCGGAAGAGATAGTGCGAAGCCTGATACCGAAATTACTGAAAGCTGGCGCTACAGGAATTATTGAGTACTCACTTAACAAGGTTTTGTAATTTTTTAAGACAATTCTCCGGTCACTGATCGTGATAGACTGTCACAGGAATCCACAAAAATGGAGGACCTGTTCAAGGCTCCTCCACGAATGGATTTCTAGCCATTCTGCAGATGCAGTTTCCCTCATCTCCGTTATTCCATTCACGGATTATTTTTTTGAGTCCTTGTCGGTCAAGGTCAAGTAAGGTTTTCACATCTCCCTGAGTGATCAGTCTCATTTTGTAGGCAAAAAAAACAGCTTCCTCCAGTAATCCTGGAGTATATGGAAGACGCTCTTTCAGAAGGCCTTTACGATCCAATAGGTCAAGTATCTTGTTGTATGATTGTTGGGCTTTTCCAAAACCAGCCATCATATTCCTCAACGACCTCCGTAAAATCTAGCTCAGCACATTAGCAAATTAGAAGCATGAATATGTCAAACGTCAAAAGTGGTGCGGACAACCCTACCAGCCATCATTTCCACAAAATTTGGAACATACTCTTTAATGTCAGAATAATCATGAGTTATTACTACAATTGTTTTTTCCTGAGATTTATTCAGTCTCTTAATAATGTCATTCATCAGAGAATGACTTTTAACATCCAGATGAGAAGTTGGTTCATCAAATAGAAAAACATCGGGATCTATAGCCAGCGCACGGGCCAATGCCACGCGCTGAGCCTCACCACCAGAAAGGGAACGTGCCAAGCGCTTTTCAAATCCTAAAAGGTCAACCTGAGCCAACGCTTGTTCGCAAGTCTTTCTTATAAGTTTTCTACCGATGCCTCTCAAACGCAATGCCCAGGCAACATTCTCAAAAACATCTGTATTGAAAAGATACGGCTTTTGGGTAAGATAACCAATCCTTCGTCTAAAAGATAACCGATTACTCCTCGTGCATGGCTCGTCAAAAAACTTAACGGATCCGCTGGATGGATGCTCGACAAAAGATAATATTTGTAACAGTGTGGTCTTGCCCGAGCCATTTGGACCGAGAATTGCCGTCACTATTCCAGCTGGGATTTCTAATTTATCAATTGATAGAACCTTTTTTGTCCCATAAGCAAAGTCCACCTTGTCCAGATTGTAGGCGATCTTCATCTTGACTGCCTTTGCAGAGCGTAAAGAGCAAGATTTACTAACAGAGCGACAAAGAGCAAAGCCATTCCCAGTGCCATGCCAAGCTCGAATTCTCCCTTGCTGGTTTCGAGGGCAATTGCAGTGGTCATGGTTCTAGTGAAACCTTTGATGTTGCCTCCAAGCATCATTGCAATTCCGACTTCTGAAATGACCCTTCCGAAAGCAAAAGCTACCGCCGCCGTTATTGCAAACCGCCCCTCTCTAAGTATCATGCAGAATTCCTGCCAAGCATTTGCCCCTAGCGTACGACAAGTCAGGAATAATCTCGGGTCTAGCGCCTGGACAGCGCTGAGGGTGAGATTGATAACAAGCGGGGTGGCTAGAAAAAACAATCCGAGTTCCATCCCGTACGGTGTGAACAGAAGCCCATAATCTCCAAGAGGACCTTTGCGGCTCAAAAAAGCGTAAAACATTAATCCCAGAACTACAGTGGGAAATGCCATCGCGGTGTTAAGCGCTACTGTCAACGCTCTCTTGAGCCAAAAGTCTTTCAGCGCGATCAGTACTCCAATGGGAATCCCTATCATTGCAGCCGACATCACGGCTATTAAAGAGACCTTTAATGATACCCAAATTATTAAATAGACCTCCGAATCGAAGCGAATAATCAATCCAAGGCCGTCGACAATTCCCTGAAAAATGAAATCCAATTTGCTTCCTGAATTTTGGGGTTTATTGGGCCAAACGTGTAAGAAACTAAAAATATATGGTTTGGCCAGAACTTATGGAGTTTGCGACAAGTTCAATAGCCTTCATAGCTTTGAGCGCTCGATAACCATCGACAATAGGTTTCGAACTCGACCGGGCGCATTTTACAAATTCTTCAATCTCTATACGAAGAGGTTCTCGATTTTCAACATTGATTTCTTCTACATGAAAGTCTCGCATCAGGCAAGCGCCGGTATTGTCAACAGTCAAATTCTCTGATCTGTGGACCACTAGTGAGCGGTCTATAGTGTCCGCTTCAAAAAATCTAGTCGGTGTGGTGACAGATATTGTTCTGGTTTTCTTCGGTGAAGCCTTTGATGTCGTCAAGATCGCAGTAGCTCCGTTTATAAATTCAATTCTGGTATAGGCAATGTCGTTTAGTTTAGAAAAGACAGGTCGGCCCGATGCGGAAACACTCCTTATTTCAGAGTCAGCAATTTCAAGAGCTAGATCTATGTCGTGTATGAGTAAATCATATAGAACGTCAACATCCATACATCTTGAACCATCAAAATGATTCAGCCGCCTGGCTTCAATTGTTACAATTTGTTCAGGTTCAGTTTTGATAAGTTCCATCAGTTTAGCCACAGCAGGATTATAGCGCTCGATATGCCCAACCATCAGGGACACACCATTTAAATGTGATAGCTCCACTATTTGTTCAGCTTGCTCAACAGTGGCCGCAAGTGGCTTTTCAACGAGCAGGGCTTTGCAACTGTCTAAACATTTAATGGCCATGTCGTAATGACACGAAGTAGGGGCTGCAATAGTCAAGGCGTCAACATTACTGATCAGTTCATCAAGTGAGTCAAAGGCGATGCAAGAATATTGTTCACAAATCTGTATAGACCTTGCTGAGTCGAGATCGTGAAAACCAACGAAATCAACGTCATTGATTTGATTGAGGATTCTAACATGATGTTGGCCCATTGAACCAACACCCACTACTCCAACCCGAATTTTTTTATGATCATTTGGCATGAGTAAAAGATACACTTTTGTATGAAAATCGTCAAAGGTTAAAAGGTTTACTTTACAAGGTCACTTGTGCTTAAATAGTTTTGGCTCTGAATTGGTGGAGCATTCTTTTAAACTGGTTGTTTGACCAAAGATTTACTTCTGTAACAATCTATCTATTTGACGAGGGAGGAACTTATGGCTCGTATTGTGTCCTTAACTCTCACCTTTGTTGTGTTGATGTTTTCTCTTGCCTCAGGGAAGGAACCCATCAACCTAGGAGCTCTGTTGCCCATGACAGGTAGCGTGGCGGCTTTTGGACAAATGGGATGGGATGGTTTTCAAACAGCGCGCAAGATACAGCCAGAGGCTCTCGGTAGGCCAGTCGAATTAAAGCTGTCAGACACGAAGTCCGACAAGGTTGACTCTGCTAACGCAGTTTCCAGACTCATCGAGAAAGAAAAGGTAGTAGCCATTCTAGGAGAAATGATATCAGGCGACACCATCGCAGCAGGGGACTATGCAGAACGAGCCAAGATTCCAATGATTTCTCCTACAGCCACAAATCCTATTGTTACTCAGGGCAAAAAATACATATTCAGGGTTTGTTTTATAGACCCGGAACAAGGACGTGTAGGAGCCAAACTGGCCTTAGAAAATCTGAAAGCCAAAACAGCTGCCATAATTTACGACATATCCCAGGACTATTGTGTTGGCTTGAAAACTTTCTTTCAAAGAGAGTTTACTCAATCGGGTGGAAAAATTGTTTCTGAAACAATGTTTAAAACAGGTGATAGGGATTTCACACCTCAGCTCAGCCGTATCAAGTCAATGAATCCTGAAGTAATATATGCGCCCATTTATTATACGGAATGCGCCCTGATAGCTAAACAGGCTCGGGAAATGGGGTTAAACGTGCCTATTCTAGCAGGAGACGGGGTTCAAGCCCCGGAGTTCATTCAACTCGGGGGAAAAGATGTCGAAGGAGTTTATTTCACAACTCATTTTCATGAAGACATGGTTGACAATCCTCTGGCTAAAAAATATTTGGAACTATTCAAAAAAGATACCGGGAAGGAACTTGATGCTTTTGCGGCCCAAGCCGGTGACGCATATTTCATACTGATTGATGCCATAAACCGGGCTGGATCAACAGATCCCGAGAAAATCAGAAATGCCATTGTAGAAACCAAGGACTTCAATGGGGTTACAGGAAAAATAACGATGAAACCAGATGGGAACGCAATCAAGGCCATGGTCGTTAGCAAAGTTAAGGACGGCAAATTCGCTTATGTTACTACTATAATGCCATAAAGAACGATAAGACCATCTGATAATTCTTTACGGATAGTTTGATTCAAGAATAAAGTTAGGTGCTTGTCTCTCCGTGGAGGGAATTCAAAAGTATCTGTCCCTGTGATTAATTAAGACTACCAGACTAAAGGCAAAGACAGTGGATTTAAGTTTTGCGACACAGCAAGTCATTTATGGACTTACACTAGGCTGTCTTTATGGTCTGCTTGCCATTGGCTACACCATGGTCTACGGTGTGCTTAGATTGATTAATTTTGCCCATGGCGATCTTTTGATGGTATCAGCATATGTGGCATTTTTCGGTATAATAATTTTCAGCCTACCCTGGCCTGTCGCATTCTTGGGGGCGGCCATTTTTACCGCAGTTATAGGAATTCTAATTGATCGGGGGGCTTATAAACCAATCCGTAAAAGTCCACGAATTAGTGCTTTAATAACCGCAATCGGAGTATCATTCCTGCTGGAAAATCTGGCGCTAGTGCTTATTGGTGGCAGGCCGAAATCGTTTCCCATTCCTACGTTGTTTAACGGATCCTTGAGCATTGGTGAACTTAAAGTCCCTGTATTATCCTTATGGATCCTGAGCTTGACGTTGGTTTTACTCGTCATAGTAATTGGTATTGTTCATAAGACTAGAATCGGCATGGCGATGCGTGCGCTCTCGCGAGATATAGAAACCGTTTCACTCATGGGAATAGATGAAAATCGTGTAATTTCTTTTACATTTGCCTTAGGGTCGATTCTAGCAGCTTTTGGTGGGGTGATGTGGTGCATGAGATATCCTGCGGTTGAGCCTTTTATGGGAGTAATACCAGGGTTAAAAGCTTTTGTTGCAGCCGTATTAGGTGGAATTGGAAATGTCACTGGGGCCGCAATAGGAGGCCTAATTCTGGGTCTGGCGGAAGTACTGATTGTGGCTATTCAACCTGATTGGTCAGGTTACAGAGATGCAATCGCTTTCTGTATCATGATTGTTATTTTGCTGACACGCCCTAGAGGAATAATGGGCGAAAACCTCCCTGACTAGAGCCCAAGGACTCTATTAAGGATAAACGGAATTGCCTGACGAGAACCCCAAAAGAGACAAGTTTCTTACTTTCATCTCGTTATCATTTCTGCTTTGTTTTTTGTGGTATGCAGACAATCATTTCAGCAACTACACGCTTAGAATTCTCAACAATATCGCAATATTTATCATACTAGCAGTCAGCTATAATCTAATAAACGGAATAACCGGTCAATTCTCACTGGAACCAAATGCCTTTTTGGCTGTTGGGGCATATACCAGCGCGATTTTTACCTTGTCTCCTGAAGAGAAGCTCAGGTCTTTCATAATTGAGCCAATGGCATGGCCTCTGTCGGAGATAAGTCTTTCATTCCCTGCTTCACTAGTTGTCGCTGGTGTGGTTACGGCATTTATGGCCCTTTTGATGGCCATTCCAGTTTTTAGGGTGCGAGGAGATTACCTTGCAATAGTAACTCTCGGTTTCGGAGAAGTCATACAAGTTGTCGCTAATAATATTGTGTCGGTTACTAATGGTCCTCTCGGAATAAAGGGACTTGCCCCCCACACTAATATTTGGTGGAGTTGGGGAATCTGCATTTTCACAGTTCTTTGTGTTGTTCGGCTCGTTAATTCCTCATATGGCAGGGCTATGAAGGCCGTTAGAGAGGATGAAACAGCAGCCATGGCCATGGGAATCAATGCATTCAGAATAAAGACCCTCGCTTTTACATTCAGCGCTTTTTTCGAAGGCGTGGCAGGGGGACTTTTGGCTCATCTTATCACGACAATATCGCCGTCACTTTTTACATTTCTGCTAACGTTCAATCTGCTCATAATTATAGTGGTAGGTGGTTTGGGGAGCACCACTGGAGCCATCATTTCTGCTGTTTTGATCACTTGGGGTGGAGAAGCTTTGAGGCTTGTCGAGGAGCCAATTAGTGTGCTCGGTTTTGAATACGAAGGCATTCCAGGAATGAGAATGGTCTTGTTTAGTCTTATACTGATATTTGTGATGCTGTTTGCCCGAAGTGGTTTAATGGGAAGAAATGAATTTCGATGGGCTATTTTGATCAATTGGTTGAAAAGACGCAAAACTTCCGAGGCAAAAAACCAATGATCAATCTACTGAATATTCAAGAATTGGCTGTCCATTTCGGCGGATTATGCGCTGTCAATAGTTTAAATCTACGGATTAACAGTTCGGAAATAGTAGGGCTAATTGGTCCCAACGGGGCAGGTAAGACAACGGCATTCAATGTGATCACGGGAATCATCAGACCCACGAAAGGGAAAATAACATTTCTTGGGAGAGAAATAACAGGGAAACCTGCTCCGGTAATAGCAAGAAGTGGGATAGCTCGCACGTTCCAAAACATTAGGCTCTATGATGACCTAAGTGTAATCGAAAATGTCATGGTTGCTGCGCATTCATCCGTGTCGTATTCTTTTGCTGAAGCCATATTAGGCTTTGGTCGCTTCACCCGGGATGAGGCACGGATCAGAAAGCGGTCACAAGAATTACTCGATCTCATGGGGCTTGGGCATCTTACACGGGAGAAGGCAAATTCGTTGCCATATGGTTCCCAGAGAAAGCTTGAAATAGCAAGGGCATTGGCTCTCGAGCCCAAATTGGTTCTTCTCGATGAGCCGGTGGCAGGAATGAACCCTACTGAAACATCAGACTTTGCTAAATTTATAATTAAACTTAGGCAGGATACCTCTATAGGCATAGGACTTATAGACCATGACATGAGTTTTGTAATGAATGTCTGTGACAAAATAAAAGTAATCGACCACGGCATTGAAATAGCCTGGGGTGTTCCTCATGAAATACGTAACAATAAGAAGGTAATAAAAGCATATCTTGGTGAAAATTGAAAAAAAGAGCCGATTGTAAATGCTTCAAATAGAAGATCTACATGTAAGTTATGGGGGCATCAAGGCCCTCAAAGGAATTTCAATAGACGTTGGGCCTGGTGACATAGTCTCTTTGCTAGGTTCTAATGGAGCTGGTAAGAGCACCACTGTCAGAGCCATTTCGGGTCTGGTTCCTATAGGTTCTGGTATGATTAATTTTGAGGGCATCAAACTGAAGGGAATGAGCGCTCACAAAATACAACGGCTTGGCTTGGCTCATGTTCCAGAAGGAAGAAAAGTTTTTGCAAACCTGACAGTTCTTGAGAACCTGCTCATGGGAGCATACAACCTCAAGGACAAATCAGAGAGAACCCGTCTGATGAATCAGTTTTTTGAGATATTTCCGGCTCTGGACAACAAACGCGAACAATTGGCCGGCACACTTTCGGGAGGGGAGCAGCAGATGTTGGCCATAGGAAGAGCTATGATGTCTAAACCGAGATTGCTTATGATGGATGAGCCATCTCTGGGGTTAGCTCCGCTAGTGGTTTCAGATGTCTTTAATGTGATCAAGAAAATTCGGAACGAAGGGGTGACCATTCTTTTGATTGAACAAAACGCGAATGCCGCCCTAAAAATTTCTGATTACGCTTTTCTTTTGGAAAACGGAAAGATCTTGTTAGAAGGGCCTGGCCTTGAGTTATTAAATGATGCGAGAGTGAAAGCGGCTTACTTGGGAGATACAAGCGATAAAGCCATTTTTGAGAACTAGATTATAAGGTAAAGTTAATTATGTGATTTGATAATTAATAAAAAACATTAGAAGATGCTTGACTCTTTTCGTGTGTTTTGATAGCAAGAAGCCGGCCTCAACCTCGGGGGAGGGAGGGGCCTTAAAACCGGCGAACCGGAGGGTGAGTTTAACAGCCTCTCCTCCGGTTTATTTATTACGAGTCTTTAAATGTTTTACTTCTTGAGCGACAATCCCGACTTTACTTACTTTTCATAATGACTTATAAAGATACTCTGCGCTAAGATAATTTTAATTCTTTAGCACATATAGAAGAGTTTTTTGTAGAAAGAGTCTAAAATGTTTGGAAAGACAAAGGCAGAGACCGCCGAAAGAAAAACTCAGCGAACGCTGCTTCAAGAATATACCGAAGCCCTAGTGGTAGCAATAATATTGGCGATTCTGATAAGGGCATTATTTGTTCAAGCCTTCAAAATACCATCAGGTTCCATGGAACCGACTCTCCTGATCGGGGATCACATATTAGTCAACAAGCTTGTATATGGGGTTAGAGTGCCATTTACGAACAAGCGATGGCCTGCCATTTTCAAGCCCGAACGCGGCGATGTCATTGTTTTTGTTTATCCAGAAGACAGAACCAAGGACTTCATCAAGCGTGTCGTGGCTGTTGGCGGAGACACCGTAGAAATCAAAAACAAACGTCTGTTTGTAAATGGTAAAGAGGCCCCTATGCCTCAAGCGAGGTTTTACAGTAATGTTGCCATGCCTGGGGATATAAGTCCTCGAGACAACTTGCCCCCCACAAAAATTCCAGATGATTTTCTATTTGTTCTCGGAGACAATAGAGACTTTAGTCATGACAGCAGATTTTGGGGCTTTGTTCCTCTTGAAGATGTCAAAGGCAAAGCTTTTCTGATTTACTACTCGGCTCCGGATTTCGCTGAAATTCGTTGGGAAAGGTTTTTAAACTGGATAAGGTGAAAAAACTGAAAGGTTTTTCAGTGTCCAAGTGACAAAGTTCTTGGCAAAAAAATTGATTAGCTTAATTTCTCAATCTCTGATTTGAGAAAGCTGTTGAATGACGAACAAATCGGACAAATCTGCCGATTCTTTCTTGTAACCATATACAACGGCCTCAAGAATCTTATTCCTTGAACTTTAGTCGATGACAATGATCCCGTAATTAACTCATAAGATACCGCGTGAACCGACATGAACGATATGCCCATCCCAGACTTGACCCCTTGTTTCACTGCTTCGGCGTCACCCAGTTCTGCAGCCACATTTAGCCTCGATACATCTATTCCATGATCTGATAAAATGCTCAGTGTCACAGACCTAGTTCCCGATCCTCTCTGCCTTAAAACCATCGATTCAGTCAGCAATTGATCTGGAAGTATATAATTCATCTTAGCCCACGGGTGTTCAGGGGCCGTTATGAGAACCAGTTCATCCTCGAGCAATTTGTCGAACACCAGCTTTTTGTTGTTCCTAGAAGAACCAACAAAACCTGCCTCTACGGATCCTTCTAAAACTTGGTCTATGATTTCAGATGTGGCAGAAATTCTCAGAGTTATCTGGACATCGGGATTTAGAGATTTAAAAGCTCCCAAATATTTTGGGAGCACATACGCTCCTGGAACACTGCTAGCTCCAATCAGAAGTGTGCCGGCAATTTTCCCCCGGAACCGTTGAAGGGCTTGAATCGCCTCTGAGTAAGTCCTGACAATTTGCAGCGCATATTGCGCAAAGATTTTCCCAGCTGGTGTAGGTCCAACGCTTCTTCCTAGCCGGTCAAAAAGACGTTCGTTCAAAATTTCTTCGAGGCATCGAACGTGTTCGCTGACGGTTGGTTGTGACAGACTCAGAGCTTCAGCGGCTTTGGTGAAGCTACTCAATTCAATTACCTTGAGAAAAACCTCTAATCGTCTGACGTCCATTTCAGGCATGTTCCTACATTATGAGAATGGCTGCGCTCGGTGGTTAAAAGCCAGATTGACCACGTCTGTTTATGGCATATGAACCTTGGGAACCTGTGAAAGGTAGGATGAGAATATCCATTAAGCCGAGTTTGTCAGGGTTACGAAATTGGTTTAGTCCGATACTCATATCTAAATGTCCCTTCATCGGCTGGCTCTTATAGGTGCCCATAATTCTGTCCCACCATGGCAGGTTAAAACCATAGTTGCTGTTTGTTTCGGAAGGAAAAACAGAATGATGAACTCTGTGCATATCAGGTGTTACGACAAACATCCGCAAGAAAGCGTCTAGATCGAGAGGCAGTTTAATGTTTCCATGATTAAACATGGCGGTACCATTCAATAAAATTTCAAAAACGATTACTCCCAACGGTGGCGCTCCCAAAACAATAATAGCTGCTCCTTTGATTACCATCGACAAAATCATCTCAACCGGATGAAAACGCGTTCCTGTGGTCACATCGATGTCCATGTCTGCATGGTGCATCATGTGCAACCGCCATAGAGTCGGAATAGCGTGAAACATTACATGCTGAATGTATACTGCGAAATCCAGAACAACCACAGACAGAATAACTGCCAACCAGTAAGGTATTCCTAAGGTATTGAAAATTCCCCATTTGTTTTCAGATACAAAAAGAGCGATCCCTACAGCGCCAGCCGAAAAAAATAGCCTTATGAATATAGTATTGATGAATATTATGCCAATGTTAGTGAACCAGCGTTTAGACTTTGAAGTTGTTAAGGGCCTTCTGGGTGACATAAATTCTACGATTGCGACCACCGAAAATATCCCCAAAAAGAAAAAAAGTCTTATTGTCGCTTCATTGTTTGATACAAATTCTGTCATAGAAGGCTATCTCGCGGAAAAGGCACACCTATTGTTGAAACAAGAATGGCGTCTTTTAAACATGCAGAATTGATCCACGATCTTGATATGATTAAAATGACGCCAGTCTTTGGTAATTCTTAAGAAAAAAAACGCTTGAAGCTACAGCTTTTCACGATCTAAAAGGATCTCTATCATTTTAGAAGCCTTTGGAACATCGTGTCCAGAAGACAAAGCAGTCTTTTCAGTAAAACTGAAAGAAGGCTCCCCGGAGAATTTGTTCCATGATTCTGAATCAAGCAGTAGGAACGGCACTTTACCACGCTCATGAACCCGAGTGGTGACCGGAGTCTGGTGATCCGGCATGATAAGAATTCTCCATGAGTCAAACTGTTTCAAGCCCTCCATAATTGGATTGATGATTTTTTCATCGAAATCTTCGATTGCCTTGACTTTTAGGTCTTTTTGTCCTGAATGTCCGGCTTCATCGGGAGCTTCGACATGCAGGAACACGAAGTCTTTACGTTTGAGTTCCTCAATTGTCGCTTGGGCTTTACCGTGATAATTGGTGTCGAGGTATCCAGTTGCGCCCTGAACATTTACGATTTCAAGCCCGGCATATTTCCCAAGACCTTTAATCAGATCAACAGCCGCAACTACAGAACCGCTAATTCCATAACGCTCTTTCAAAGTTTTCAACAATGGTGGTTTCCCCTGTCCCCAAGGCCACACAGAATTTGCAGGGCCTTGACAACGTTTAACCCGCCGGAGATTCACTGGATGTTTGTCTAGAATTTTCCACGACTTGATTATGAGTCT
>Ga0067045_1003645_pt1 | contig 25284 bp, 12 predicted proteins | sample TerdegcTABiofilm_FD_59184 | JGI IMG/M metagenome (GOLD analysis project Ga0067045, IMG submission 59184) | Combined Assembly of (Gp0054472, Gp0054536) Wastewater bioreactor microbial communities from Singapore -Terephthalate degrading... | reverse complement strand
ATGGTCGCAGGCGCATTTCGGTTCCCGCAGCTTCATAAGGCGGGAAAATACGCATCCTTGGCCGCCCGATCAAGACCAATCGGCCGCCCAGCAAACACAAGAATTCTGGCAAATTCTTGGGGGGGGGGAGCGATTGACAAGCCAAATTCCCCCATTCAAGATGACGATTGTCGGCTTGCTGCCGTGGGGTTCCAGCGGGCATCACAAGAGCAAGAACCCCGTGAACAATCACGCCCCGATCACGAAAGGGCAACGCTCCATGGACACGAGACTCCCTTGCCTGTCGCTGTGTGCTGCTCCGCTCCTGCTGCTGGCGACGAGCCTCTCGGCAACGCCGACCGAAAGACCGAATATCATCTTCATCCTCGCCGATGACCTCGGCTACGGCGACCTCGGCTGCTATGGACAGTCGAAGATCAAGACGCCGAACCTCGACCGCATGGCGGCTGAAGGGATGCGGTTCACGCAGTTCTACGCCGGGGCGAGCGTTTGCGCTCCCTCACGGTGCGTGTTGATGACCGGAAAAGACACGGGCCACTGCCGTGTTCGCGGCAACGCGCCGCTAACCCAGCGTGCCAAACAGACGCTCACCCGCGACGACGAAACGGTGGCCGCCTTGCTCAAGCGGGCGGACTATACTACGGCGCTGGTCGGCAAATGGGGCCTGGGCATGGACGACATGCCGGGCCAGCCACTCGAGCAAGGATTCGACTTCTTCTTCGGCTACCTCGACCAGGTCCACGCGCACAACTACTTCCCCGACTACGTGTGGCGCAACCGGGAGAAGGTCGTGCTGCCCAACGAAGTGCGGGCCTTTCCCGTCGGCAAGAACGGCGACTGGGGCACGGGAGGAATTGCCACCAAACGGGTCGTCTACAGCCCGAAGCTGATGCTCGACGAGGCCCTTCAGTTCATCGAACAGAACAAGTCCCGACCGTTCTTCTTGTACTTCGCCACCACGATTCCCCACGCGAACAACGAGGCCGCCAAGGAACTCGGAAACGGAGCCGAGGTGCCCGATCTCGGCCGTTACAAAAACGAGCCTTGGCCCGAGCCGGAGAAGGGCTATGCTGCCATGATCACCTACCTCGACGCGCAGGTCGGGGCCATCTTGCAGCGTCTGAAGCAACTCGGCATCGACAAGAACACCCTGGTTCTGTTTACGTCGGACAACGGGCCCGAGCTGAAGCAATTCGCCGGTTATGATACGGTCTTCTTCAAGTCGGCCGGCGGCTACCGCGGGTTCAAACGCGACAACTTCGACGGCGGCATCCGCACGCCGCTGATCGCGCGCTGGCCGGGAAAGGTCCTGGCCGGAAGCGTTTCGGCGCACGTCGGCTATTTCGGCGACTTCCTGGCCACGGCAACGGAATTGGCGGGCGCGAGAACGCCTGCCGGGATTGATAGCCTCAGCTTCGCGCCCACCTTGCTGGGCCGCGCCGGCGACCAGCGCCAACACAAGTTTTTCTACTGGGAATACCACGCAGGCAACGCCTCCACCCAGGCGGCGCTCATGGACGGGCGATGGAAGGGCATCCGGCAGGTTCGGGAGGCGGGGCTGGAACTCTACGACCTGGCGACCGACCCGGGAGAAACGCATAACGTCGCTCCGCAGCATCCCGACATCACCGCCAAGCTTGCGACGTATCTTGCCACCGCGCGGGAAGCGGCGCCGAATTGGCCGCTCCGCGATCTCCCTGTGGCCACCAAGGCCGGCCAGAAGAAGGGGCAACGACTTCCCGGGAAGTGATGAGGGACGCATTCCACTTCGTCGCGAGAAGACTGTAGGGAACGCCCTCCGTGGCGTTCCGTGAAGCGGAGAAACGGCAACCATGGCGATTCACGGAACGCCACGGAGGGCGTTCCCTACAGCGGAAATTGGCCAACTTCTTCTGACGCGGATCCTAATCCCAAAACCGCTTTGTCCGCTTCCGGATGCCCGCGGAGTTGATATCGGCCTTCAGCCTCCGTCCGGACGGGTCGGACTCCGATTCGGCGTCCACCGTGGCGACGGTTCGTTCAAAGCAGCGGACCACGCGGCTGGGCAGGAACCGCGTGAGCTGGGCGTACCCGTAGGAGTCGCCGAAATTCCCCCTGGAATGGTAGTATCGCAGGGGGCAGCAGACATAGAGCCAGCGTTTTGCCCGGGTCAGGGCCACGTAGAAGAGACGCCGCTCTTCGTCGATCTGCTCGGGCGACCCGGTGGCCATGTCGGAGGGGATGTTCCCGTCCGAGGCGTGGATCACGTAGACGCAATCCCACTCCAAGCCCTTGGCCGAGTGGATGGTGCTGAGGACCAGGTAGTCGTCGTCCAGCAGCGGCGGGCCGGCCAGGTCTTGCGTCGAGGCGGGCGGATCGAGCGTGATGTCGGCCAGCATGGTCCGGCGATCGCGGTAGCGGGAAGCGATCTGCTCGACCTGCTCCAGATCGCGGGCACGGGGCTGGGGGTTGTCGTAGCACTCTTCCAGGAGCGGTGTGTAGAAGGTCCGCACTCGGTGCACCTGGCGCGGCAGGTCGTCCTTGGTCACCGCCAGGCCCTCGATCAGGGCCACAAACTTCGGCCAGATTCCGCGCGTTGCCGCCGGTGGCGTCCACTCGCGCCATACGCCAAACCCGGTGTTCGATTCCGCCAGCATGACGGTGAGGTGCCGGGCCTTCTGCGGCCCGATCCCAGGCAGGAGGGCCAGGAGCCGGACGCCGGACACGACATCGCGAGGATTCTCGGCCAGGCGAAGGAAGGCCAGCATGTCTTTGATGTGGGCGGTCTCGATGAACTTCAGGCCGCCGTACTTGTGAAAGGGGATGTTGCGACGGGCGAGTTCGGCCTCGAGCAGGATGCTATGATGCGACGCCCGGAACAAGACGGCCTGGCGGCGCAAGTCGATCCCCGCCTCGCGGTGCTCCAGGATCTTCACCACCAGGAAATCGGCCTGGTCGCTCTCGTCCTCGCAGGTGACCAGCCGCGGCAAGTCGCCCTCCTTGTGCCCGGACCAGAGGTTCTTGGTGTATCGCTCCTTGGCCAGGCCGATGACCTCGTTCGTGGCATCGAGGATTGGCTGCGTGCTGCGGTAGTTTTGTTCCAAGGTCACCACGGTGGCCTGCGGGTAGTGCTTCGGGAAGTCGAAGATGTTGCGGACCGTGGCGGCGCGGAAGGAGTAGATCGACTGGGCGTCGTCGCCGACCACGGTGAGTCCCTTCCCCTCGGGCGAAAGCTGATAGAGGATGTCGGCCTGGAGCAGGTTGGTGTCCTGGTACTCGTCGACGAGCACACAGTCGAACTGCTTGCGGAGCGCCTCGCCCACCTTGGCGTCGCACAGCAGGGCGTGCCAGTAGACCAAGAGGTCGTCGTAGTCGAGCACGGCGGCCGATTCCTTGCGGTCGACGTAGGCGTCGAAGAGCCGCTTCAGGTCGTCGCCCCATTCCAGGCACCAGGGATAGCTAGTGGCCAGCACGTGGCCGAGCTTCTGCCGGGCGTTGACGCACCGGCTGTAGATCGCCATGCACGTGCCCTTCTTGGGGAAGCGGCGGTCGGTCTTGGCCAGCCCCAACTCCGTCCGGACGACGTTCATCAGGTCTTCCGAGTCGGAGCGGTCGTGGATGGTGAACTCCGGGGCAAGCCTGATCGCCTTGCCGTGCCGCCGCAGCAGGCGCGTGGCCACGGCGTGGAACGTGCCGCCCCAGACGCGCGAGGCAGTCCATCGGGTCACGGCGGCGGGCTGGGTTTCGCGGAGCCGGCGGAGCACGCCGTCGACGCGGCGGAGCATCTCGGCGGCCGCCCGACGTGTGAAGGTGAGCAGGAGGATCCGTTCCGGGGCAACCCCGTTTCCCATGAGCCACGCCACCCGGTGGACGAGGGTCGCCGTCTTGCCCGTGCCCGCCCCCGCCACGATCAGCAACGGGCCGTCGCCGTGTCGGACGGCTTGGCACTGCTGGGGGTTGAGCCCGGAAAGGGCGTCGTCCATGGCCAACGGGTCGTTCATCTTCGCCCACTCTCTGGAACCGGCGGAAGCGGAAAATTCACTGTAGCGGGGGAGCCCCGATCTGTCGAGAACCTGCCCCCCTCGCGATGGGAGAAACCTTGGTGGTACTTCGGTGTTCAATAGTTGACAGCAGGTAGCCGACCTTGCTAGATTAGGATTTGAAGGATTCCCTGGGGCAGTGCCCCAGCCCCCAGCGCAAGGAAGCGCGCGAAAGCCCGCCTGAAATCCGCTACCCACCCAGCCGGCGAGACCGGTTGTTGGCTGAACGAAGCGAACCACACCGTACGTGTGTCGCGGTCTGTCCCGAACCGTGCAACGGCCCGAAGCATGCAGGCAAGCTTCCACGAGCTTCCCGCGAAATACCCTGAGAACTCGCTGCATGAATTTGATGATTCTTGTTCTGACAGGAGCATCGCCGCGCTCAACGGCCCGCGAACCTTACGCGACCGGCTTGATCCGGCGTCGATGAAGGATTGTCACCCGTGAAGGAGGCTAGCTCGATGGTTGACGACCGCAACGCGGTGGGAGTAAAGTGTATCGAAGGCCATCGGCGCCGCGAAAGTGGTGGCCATCGGCGTAGGGAAACGCAACGGGGGGAACGCATGATCCGACGTGAATCGAGCCATGGCATCGGGTATTCGGTCGTCGAGCTGCACGGCGTCCGGCACATCCTTGCCGCCGCCGTCCCGCGCGAAGGGAACACGTTGGGGGAACAGACGCGGGACGCTCTCCGCACGATCCAGCAGGTGATCGACGAGGAGGGGACGCGGAACTCGATCGTCCACCAGGCGGTCTTCATCGCGGACTCCGGGTTGATCGACGAGTGCCGGCAGATCATCCGGGAATTCTACGGCGAGCATTTGCCGGCCACCACGTTTGTCCCCCAGCATCCCTGCCACGGCAAGTTGGTGTCGATCGAGGCGATGGGAGTGGGCGGGGGGCCGGGCAAGGTCGAGATCGAGCGCCGCGACGAGCAGCTGGTGATTGCCCGGCACGCGGGCGTCGCTTGGACCCACGTGGGCCAGATCGTCCCCACGATCGCCGACCCGCTCGTCTACCCTCGCACCGTCAATGCGTTCGACCACATGCGGGACACGCTCGCCCGGGCCAACGTCCGCCTCGACCAGGTCATCCGCACCTGGTTGTACCTGGGCGACATCGTCGGCCCGGAAGGCGAGACCCAGCGCTACAAGGAGTTGAACCGGGCCCGGACCGATTATTACGAGAACATCCGCTTCCTCGCGCCGCACGTCCTCCCGGGCATCAAGGAGACGGTCTACCCCGCCAGCACCGGGATCGGCACCGACACCCGCGACATCGTGATGAGCTGCATGGCCCTCACCACGAAGCGCGACGACGTGATCGTGCGGCCGCTGGAGAACCCGTTGCAGACCTCCGCGTTCGACTACATGGCCTGCTTCGGCCCCAAGAGCCCGAAGTTCTCTCGGGCCATGGCCCTGACGACCGGCGACAGCGCCACGCTGTTCATCTCGGGCACGGCGAGCATCACGCAGGCCGAGAGCCAGCACATCGAGGACATCGAGGCCCAGACGAACCAGACGCTCGACAATATCGAGGCCCTTATCTCCGAGAGCAACCTGAAGAACCACGGGCTGCCCGGGCGAGGGGCCACGCTCCGCGACATGGCGCTGGCACGCGTCTACATCAAGCGCCAGGGCGATTACGAGAAGACCCGCCGGGTCTGCGAGACCCGCCTGGGTGAGCTCCCGGTGATCTACGCCGTGGCCGATGTCTGCCGCCCCGAGCTCCTCGTGGAAATCGAGGGGATCGCGTTCTCGCACGCTTCTTGACCGGTCGCCCCTTCACGGGATCGCGGACTGAATCGTGCTGACGTAGAACGAGAAGACCCGGAAGATCGCCATCACGATGATCGCCGCGATGACGCCCCAGACCGCGAAACCGGCGATGGTGGTAAGCACTCCCAGGGCGGCCTCGGCCTGGTCCTGATACTGGGCCGAAAGCCGGCCCATCGACTCGACCAGCTTGCCGCTCTCCTCCGCCGTGTGGAGCGATTCGAGGAATTCGCGCGGAAACGCCCGGGTCTCGGAAAACGCCTCGTAGAGCGACGAGCCCTGCCCGACGTCCTCCAGGATCGGCCCAATCTGGTCGGCGAAGTGGGCGTTTCCGGCCGCGTCGAGGCTCAGTCGCAGCGCCCGGCGCACGTCCATGCCCGAGTTGAACGTCAGATTCAAGGCCCAGGTCATCCTCGCCAACGCGAGGGTTTCCAGCGGCTTGCCGATGCCGGGCAGCTTCAGCGCGAGCCGCTGGACCGGCTTCACCCAGCCCATGCCCCTGCGGATCCCGTGGATCACCGAGAAGACGCCGATCGCGACCAGGCCGACGAAGGTGACATAGACCAGCAGACCCTGGTTCCCGACCAACCCGAGGCCGAGCACGTCGATCGTGTGCCCCGTCGATTGCCCGATCACCCCGAGGATCCAAATCAGGAACCCGATGATCACGACCGAAAGGGCCAGCTCGATCACGGGCCAGGCAATGGCGGAGAGGAAACGGCGGCGGAGCCGGAGCTGGCCGTCGTAGTGGTCGGCCAACTGGCCCAGACACTCCCCCAGGCGCCCGGTCTCCTCGCCGACGCCAACGACGGAGCGAAAAAGCTCAGGAAAGTACGCTTCAGTGTCATCGAGCGACTCCCGGAGGCTCGCCCCCTGCATGATGGCCTCCGACATGGCGACCAACGGCCGCCGTGCCGTGAAGCCGGACGCCCGCTCCGCCTCGCGACTCAGCGCGGTCCGGAGGTCGATTCCGGATTCCAGGACCATGCCTAGCCGGCGGCACAGTCCCTCCAATTGCTTCGTGGTGATCCGCGAGGAGCCGAACATGACGGCGATTGTAACGTAGTCTCTCGGACTCCTGCTATCCAGTCTGGCAAGAATCGGATGGACTGGGTATCGGCGGTTTGCCCCGTCCGCTGACCGCGGGCGACTTGTACGACGGGAAACTCCGGTCCTATAATTCAGCGGATGAACCCACGGTCCCCTCATGCGAGGAGGTTTCGTATTCCATGGAAGAGTATACCCACCTACCAGAAGGATCGGCCTCGCTACCTCGTCGGCCCTACAGTACGAACCGGGTACACCTCGCCATCCTGATTGGACTGTTGGCGGGACTTGTCCTGTTGGCAGTGATCCCCTACGTGGCGGAGCAGGTGAACTATGGTCTGACACGAGGCCGGGCACGTGCGGAGGCCGAAGCCGCCCGGGAGGAACTCGCTGGGTTGCCCGACGCAGTGAACCGGTTCCGCCTGGCCGTCAAGGCCGTGGAGCCGTGCGTGGTGGGAATCGAGGCCACCCGTTTGATCGGCGGTCCGACGCTCGACGATGAATGGTCGTCGTTCGTCACTCCGGGCCCCCGGCTGGGGTTGGGGCAGGGCTCGGGCGTGATTGTCGATCCGGGGGGGTACATTGTCACCAACTTCCACGTGGTCAACGGGGTCAGCGTCGTCCGGGGCGTCCCCCAGATCACCGTGCGTCTGAGCGACGGCCGGGCCATTCACGAGACGGAGATCATCGGCACGGATCCTGCAAGCGACCTGGCGGTCCTGCGGATCACGGCCCCAGGGCTGATCGCCGCTTCCTGGGGCGACAGCGACACGTTGGAAGTGGGCGATCAGGTTCTCGCCGTGGGGAGCCCGTATCGGCTGGCCCAGACCGTCACGGCCGGGATCATCAGCGCCAAGGACCGCCGGGGCATCCTCCGCGACCTGGACCTCCAGGACTTTTTGCAGACCGACGCGGCCGTCAACCCGGGCAACAGCGGCGGCCCGCTGGTGAACCTCCGGGGCGAGGTGGTCGGCATCAACACGGCGATCGTCGGGGAGGCCTACCGCGGCATCGGTTTTGCCATCCCCAGCCGAATCGCCCAGGACGTGTACACGCGGCTGAAAGCCGGCGAGACCGTCCCGCGGGGCTGGCTTGGCGTGGCGATGCAGGACCTCGACGACCGGCTGGCCCAGCAGCTCAAGCTCACGGAGGCCCGCGGCGTGCTGGTCGCCGACGTCGTCGCCGGCTCCCCCGCCGACAAGGCTGGTCTCCTGCCCGGCGACGTCATTACGGAGTGGAACGGCAAACGGGTGGGCGAGTCGAACGACCTTCGCTTCCTTGTGGCCGGCACCCGGGCCGGTTCCTCGGCAAGGGTCACGTTCTTCCGCAACGGCGAGAAGCGCGAGGCGAGCGTCACCGTGGGCCAGCGTCCGCCGCAGACCCGGCGATGAAACCCCCACCTGAATCGTCCTTGGCAACCCCGGGAGGGCGCGATTCGCTGCCAAGTCCCTACAGAGCGGGCAGACCCAGGAGTCCGTGGAGACGGGGGTCGTCGAGGCTCTCGATGACCATCGACGCGACGCGGAAATCCTGATTCCGGCTGTGCTCCCCGGGCACGGCGACGACGACCGCCCCGGCGTCGGCTGCCGCGCGGCAGCCGGTTTGGCTGTCTTCGAGCACGAGGATCTGCTCGGGCGGAAGTGCGAGTCGCTCGGCGGCCTTCAAGTAGATCTCCGGATGCGGCTTGCCGTGGACGATGTCCTCGGCCGTGAGCGTGAACTGGAAGCGAGGCTCCATCTGGAACCGAGAGAGGACCGCGGTGAGGACCCGCCGGCTGCTGCTCGTGCAAATCGCTTTCGGGACTCCCGCAGCCTCCAACGCGTCGAGCAGATGGAGGAGGCCGGGCATCGGCGCCAGGTGGTCGTCGAGCAGGGCAACGAAGAGGTCTTCCGATTCGGCGGCCATCGCCTCCCAGCGGTCGTCCAGGCCATGCCATTGGATCATGGTCTCGAAGCAGACCTGCGGCGGGCGGCCCATCACCGCGTCGCTGAGGTCCCGCGTGTAGCGGCGTCCCCGGCGTCGCATGAGCTCCGTGCCGACCTGATAGTAGACGTCCTCGGTGTTGAACATCAGTCCGTCCATGTCGAAGATCGCGGCACGTGCGGGAGTCATGGCGAGCGTCGTGAGGGGGTGGAGCGAGGCAAGTCGCAAGGAATCGGGCGAGGGACTCTTTGGAGGATGCGATGATCCCATGTGGCACAGCCGCCCTCGGCTGTGCAGGGCATCTCGCACAGCCGAGGGCGGCTGTGCCACAGATCAAATCACGAGGGACGGAGCACTACGCCCCCGCCCCCTCGGCGGCTCCGGTCGCCTCGTCGCCCGAGGTGGCCTCGGCGTAGTCGGCGTCATCCGCAAGGAACGCAAGGGCGAAGTCGACGGATCGAGCCGCCTCGCGGCGGGCTTGCTTGCCGGCTGGAGACTGGGACTGCTTGTGGGCCGGGGCGGGCTTCGAGTCTTCGGGTGCGTTCGGCGCGCGCTTCTCGGAGTCTGCCGGGGCCCGGTCGCCGGCCTTCTCCTGATCGCCTTGCTTGTCGGCGTCCGAAGGATTGACGACCATCCCACCGCCGTACCCGGTGTCGGCCCCGAGCCGATGTTCTCCCAGCGTCGCGGAGTTCAGCAGATTGACCTGGTCGGAGAGACTGAGCCCCGCGCCGCCCTGGGACTGGAGCCAAAGCGGCGTCTGGGTGCTGGACAAGGTGAATCCCGCAAGCGCCGCGGCCGGCCCGGACGCGGAGAACAGAAACGATCCGCCACCGGGAGCGGCCACGCCACTCAAGGGCCGTCCCAACCCGGCCGGAGCTTCACCAAACAGGCCCCCGACCGCAAGAATGCCGAAGTCCTGCACGACGACTTCGGCGGATCCCAAAGAACTCAGACCGGCCGTCCCCTCGGCGTCGTACTCCGTGGCGCGGACGGTCAGGGTGACCGTGCCGGCCGGGTAAGCATGCGGGACCGTCCAGAGAATCTCGCCCGTCACGGCGTCGATGCTCATTCCTTCCGGCGAGCCGGATTCGAGGCTGTAGCGGATCGTGCCGGCCGGGACGTCGACGTCGTAGGCCTCCACGCGGAGGCGGACCGTCTGCGACGGATACACCGACTTCGACGCCGTGGCGTGGAAGCGCGGGGCATCGTCGACGGGGGAAACCGTGATCGAGACCACGGCCGGGCTGCTGGTCAGATTGGCCGGATCCCCCGCCGCGTCGTCGTCGGTCACGGTGAAGGTGAAGCTGTCGGTGCCGTTGAAATCGGGCCCGGGCGTGTAGACCACGGCCCCGGTGGTGGGATCGAACCCGGAAAGGGTGCCGTGACTCGGAGCGCTGACAATCGCGTACCGCAGGGTCTGCTCAATCCCGGAATCGCCGTCGTCGCCGGAGAGTGTAATCGCCAGCGAGGTATCCTCGTCGGTGGCAACATCCTGGGCAACCGCCGTAGGCTCATGGTTGACGCCGCTCACGTGGATCGTGATCGTCGCCGCGTCGCTGGTCAGCCCGGCCGGATCGCCCGCCGTGCCGTCGTCGGTCACGGTGAAGGTGAAACTGTCCGTGCCGCCGTAGTCGCTGTCGGGCGTGTAGGTCACTTGGCCCGTGGTAGGATCGAACCCGCTGAGCGTGCCGTGGGTCGGCGGATTGACGATCGTGAAGACGAGCGTCTGCGCGACCTCGGGGTCGCCGTCCGCGCCGGTCAGCGTGATCGAACGGGGGGTATTCTTGACGACCGTCACGGTGGCCGACTCCGCGGTGGGCCGGTCGTTCACCGCGGCCACGTTGATCGACACGGTGGCCGCCGCGCTGACGAGGCTCGTCGGCTCCGCGTTTTCGTCGTGGTCGGTAACGGTGAACGTGAAGCTATCCGATCCGTTGTAGTCCGCGTCCGGCGTGTAGGTCACCTGGCCCGTCGCCGCATTGAAGCCCGAGAGCGTCCCGTGGAGCGGCTGCTGGACGATCTGGAACGTGAGGGTCTGGACCGCATCCTCGTCGCCGTCGTTGCCCGTCAGCGTGATACTCTTGGCGGTATCTTCCGACGTGGCCACGCTCTGATCGTCGGCCACGGGGTCGTTGTTCTTCTGGGCCACCACGATCGATACCGTGGCCGAATCGCTGGTCAAGGCGGCCGGCTCTCCGGCCGTGCCGTCGTCGGTCACGGTGAACGTGACACTATCGGCGCCGACGTACCCGGCCTCCGGCGTGTAGGTGAGCGTGCCGGTCGCGGAGTTGAAGTTGGTGATCGTGCCGTGGGACGGGCCGGTGACGATCGCGAAGGTCAGTGTCTGGACGACCTCGGGATCGGAGTCGTCGCCCGAGAGCGTGATCGTTTTCGACGTGTCGGAGAGCATCCGGACCGTCTGCGCCGTCGCAACGGGGGCCCTATTGACCGGGACGACGTAGACACTGAAGGACTGGTCGACGACATTGCCGGCGAGGTCGCTCAGCCGCACCTTCACCGGGTTGGTCGAATTCCCCACATCGGCGGGGGTCCAGGTGATCAAGCCGGTGGCAGGATTGATCGACATCCCCGCCGGCATGGTCACCAGCGAGAACTGCCCGATGCCGGATTCGTCGGTCGTCACCTGGTAGGAGTAAGGCTGCCCCTCGGTGGCGGTCGTGACCGGCGACGAGGTAATGGAGGCGGTTACGGTGTCGACCACGATGTTGGTCGGGGCCGACTCCTCGCTCGGAAGGTCGATGGTGCCCTGGTAGTTGCCGAAGTCGACCTCCTGGTCGTAAAGCGTCTGGCACGCGGTGATGGAATGCGGCCCGTCGCTCAAGGTGTAGGCGCCGACGGTGGTGATGGTCGTCGAGGTGCCCGACGCAGTCGCCTGGCCGATGAGAACGCCGTCGGCAAAGACCTCGACGACGGCGCCGCTGATGGTCCCGCCGACGGTGAAGGTCAGGGGCTTGCCGGAGGAACCGTTGAGATTCGTGACTCCGTCGGTACTCGAGAGGCCGGTGTCGGACGCCGCCGCGAGCGTGACCGTGGGCGCCGCCGGAGTCACGTAGACCGGGATGATCTGCGTATCCCAGGGGCTGCTATCGTTCGAATCGACCGTGGGCTTACGCACGCCCACCGCGATGCCCGCTACGCCCGCCGCGCTGCTGCTCGCCGTGAGAGTGACAATGCCTGTGGTGCTATCGACGCTGACCGTGATGCCCGAGGTCGAGTTCTCGGTGGTGGCCCCGTAGTAGATTGCGTCCCCTTCGACGTCGACCCCGTTGATCTGGAACGTGGTCGAGGAGCCAGCCGCGAGTTCGATCGCGTCCAGCGCGTCGCCGTCGGTCATCTCGATCGGCGTCTTGGAATCGACGTAGGGGCGATTGTTGTTCGTGTCGGCGGCCAGCGTGACCTTGAAACTCCTGCTGGCCAGGACCTGCTCGTCGCCGTACTCGTTGATGGTCATCGCTTTGACCGTGACCGTCGAGGTCCCGGTCGTTCCGGCCTCCGCGGCAAGGTGGAGCACCTGGTCTTCGGTGTTGATCTCCACGCTCACGGAGTCGATCTGCACGGTGTAGTTCGGCTTGTCGTCGGAGTCGGTGGGGACCGCGCTGATCTTCTGGAGGATCTCCTCGCCGCTGGTAAGGAAACCGAAGATCGTGTAGCGGTAGTCGAGCCAGCGGGCCGCGGCGTCGGTGATGAAGAACTGCGAGTCGTTGGTGTCCGACCCGCTGTTGGCCATGGCCAAGACGCCCGCACTGGTGAACTGGAGCTCGGGACTGAACTCGTCGTCGAACGTCACGCCCGATCCGCCCGTGCCGTCGCCGTTCGGGTCTCCCCCCTGGATCATGAAGCCGTCGATAACCCGGTGGAAGGTCAACCCGTCGTAGAAGGGCCCGCCGTCCTCGCCGCCGTTGTCGACCAGATCGATGAACCGCGCCGTGGTCACAGGGGACCATTCCTCGAACAACTGGAAGACCATGTCGCCGCTGAAATCGTCGCTGGTCGTGTTCGGGTTGCCCGTGTAGCTCACCGAGACGCGAACCGACTGGTTGTAGTACGGGTCCAGCAGGGTCGCTTCGACGCCGGGGTTGCTGCTGCTGACTTCGTAATAGAGGACGTCGAAATCGGGGTCCGTGGCGTTCACCGCGAGGTTCAACGGCGCGCCGGCCAGAAGCGTCACGTCGGCCAGCGGGGCGATCGACACCGACAAGGCGTATCGCGGCTCCAGAACCTCGAAACGCGCCCGATGATACTCCGCCTTAGCCTTGCGGGAGCGACGACGCTTCCCCCCCCAACCGCCTGAGAAACGGTTCGCGCTCATAGCGTGTCCACTGCCTCTGCTCTGCCCTTGTTATCCTGATTCTAGCGAATCCCCCGATTCGGCGGAAATGACCTGATCTGGGGGAAAGGACCATCTCGTGAAGGAAGTCCCGATAGATCGAGTTTACTCAGCGACCATCTTTTTCCTACCCAGAAACACCGCACGCGGCCACACGCCTTGGGGCTACCGGGCCGTCTGTAGCGGATCGGCAAACCATGCCGCCTGCCGCCCGATGTCCCCCCGCCCGGCCCCAAATCTCAGAATACCACGGCAAGAACACAAGGCTAGGGCCGCGCCCTTGCCTTTTCGTCCAGAAAACGTTCAATTTGCCACAGGGGATTCGGGCCCCGAGGCCGCAAATCCCTTGGATTGGCCAAGATGGCAAGATCGGCGTCGAAGAGACGATTGGCAGGCGGTCGGGCCGGGGAATCTCCTGTTCCCCGGGGGGGCCGACCCGCCGGCCACACTTCAACCACAAGGGATGATCCATGCGCGGGGAGATACGCATCCGACGACTTGGGCTGCCGGCTGTTCTTGGCGTCGTGCTTTGGCTGGCGGTCGCCTCGCCTGAGGAGGTCGCAGGAGCACGCCCGTCGGCAGCCCAACTCCTTCCCGAGAAAACCGCGGTGATGGTCTCCGTGGCCGACTGCCGCGATCTGGCCGGGCGGTTCATGAACACGGCCGTCGGCCGCATGAGCCAGGACCCACAGCTCAATCCGCTGGTGAAGCAGCTTTACGGCTCCCTGGCCGGCGTGGTCGCGGGGTTGCGCGATCAGATTGGGCTATCGCTCCCGGAGATGCTGGCGATCCCGCAAGGGGAATTCACCTTCGCCTTGGTCCCCTACGACGAAGGCCCCGAGGCGATCGTTCTCTTGGACACGGGAGCCCAACTCGCCAACGCGCACGGCCTCTGGATGCGGCTGAGCCAGCACCTTGACAAGTCCGGGGCCAAGAAGTCGCAAGAGACGATCGGCGGCACGACGGTCAACGTATATGACCGCTTCCTCGGCTCTGGGAAACAGGATTTGGTCTTCTTCGAGAAGGAGACCTCCGTGGTGCTCGCGAGCAGCCTCCAGGTGGCGCGTGCGGTCCTCGAGGCGTGGAACGGAGGCTCCGTGAAGTCGCTCGCCGACAACCCCGCCTTCGCCGCCATCCTGCGCCACTGCCGCGGCGAGAAAGGCGAAGAGTCGCAGGTGACCTGGTTCGTCGATCCGGTGTCGCTGCTGAAGGCGGCCGCGCAGCGGGACCCGGGGGTCCTTCTGGCCGTCGCCATGCTCCCCACCCTCGGGCTCGACGGGTTGCAAGGCGTGGGCGGCACCTTGGCCTTCGACGCCGGCCAGTTCGACGACATCCTCCAGGTCCACCTCCTCCTGGAAAACCCGCGAAGCGGCGTGTTCGACATCCTCGCCCTCGCCCCGGGCGACAGCGTGCCCGAGTCGTGGGTCCCCGCCGACGTGATGCGATATACCACCTTCCACTGGGAATTCAAGCGGTCGTTTAAGGCGTTCCAGACGCTCTTCGACAGCATCCGCGGCGAGGGCGCGCTGGCCGCCGGGATTCAGCGGCGGATCAACGAGCCGCTCGACACCGACCTCGTCGAAACGATCCTCCCCTCGCTGGAGGGTCGTGTGACATACGTCAACTGGATCGAACACCCGGCGACGATCACCAGCCAGGCCACGCTCGTGGCCCTGAAACTCAAGGATGCGGATCCGATACGCAAGGTCCTGGAGACGGTGTCCTCCAAGTCCCCGGAGACGTTGGTCCGGCAGACGTTCTCCGACAAGGCGTACTATCAGATCAACCCGGGATCGAGGAACCGGAGCCCGGCCCCGGATACCCCTCCCCGCCCCAGACCCCGGCCCTGCTTCGGCATCCTCGGCGACTACTTCATCTTCACGGATCGCGCGTCGCTGTTCGAAAAGGTGATCGCCACCGGCGAAAACCCGGCCGAATCGCTCGGCGAGGCCCTCGACTATCGCCTGGTGGCCAGCAAGATCGCCCGCCGCACGAGGGGTAAGAAACCGGCAATGCTCGGATTCCTGCGTCCCGACGAGGGCCTGCGGTTCCTTTACGAGATCGCCGGAGCCGACCGGACCCGTGAGCGTCTTCGCGGTGAGGCCGAACACAATCCCTTCTTCAGAACCCTCAACTCGGCCCTGGAATCGCACCCGTTGCCCCCATTTGAGGTCCTCCAGCGTTACTTTGCCCCTGGCGGCTCCGTGGCAATCGACGACGAGAGCGGCCTGCACCTCACGGTCTTCTCCCTTCGCCGGAAGTAAGGCGGGGGCATGCCGGCCCGGCAGGAGCCTCGCCCTCCCAAGATCACGCAAGGCCATTGAGTATCACCGCATGCGCCATTCAGGGTGAACGAGTCCGCCAGGACGGCCGCTCGGCCACTTTGTGGTATTCTGGGGGCTTTGCGAAGACGTCACCAAATTCGGCGGCTGGTCCGATAATCTGCGATTTGCCGACTTTGAGTGAAAAGCTGTGCGGGCAATGCCGATTATTAGGGAAAAACCAAGGCGAGCAGAGTCTCCCGAGGTCTCACTCCGGCTTTTTTGGAGAAGGTAGGGGAACCCTATGAAACGACTACTCGTAAGCCTGGCGATTACGCTCCTCGTGCTGGCCGCGCAGCAGCCGGCTCGAGCGCAGACTTCCGACTCCGACTTCTCCGCCGGATATGGGTACCTGCCCTCGGGATACGGGGCGCTTGCCTCCGCCCAAATGGACATGCCCACGGCACCGGCGCCAACCCCGGGGATGCCTGGCGCCGGGATGTCCGGTCCAGGACTGATGGGCCCCGCGCCCGTCCCACAGTACCAGGGAGATCCTTCCGGATTCGATCTTTTCGCACCGGCGTGCGGGGGCGTGAGCTGGCAGATTGTCGGCGAGTACCTCTATCTCCGCCCGAGCAACGCCGAAGTCACCTATGCCCAGGTGTTCGACGCGACCACGGGAGTCCCGTTCGGGCGGACCGGCGTGTCGACCCCGTACTACGACACGGGCTTCCGGGTGTCGGCCGCGGCCGCGCTGGGCGATTGTGCGGCGATCGGGGTGAGCTACACCTACTTCGACACCACGGTCAACAGTCGTCTCGACGCCAGCGAGAACCCCTTGGGGAACGTCTACCCTGATTCCGTGGTCAGGTCGCTCGTGTTGCATCCGCTTGCGGTGCCGGTTGCGAGTCCCAACGGGGAGTTTGCCACGGCGAGCGAAACGATCCGGTTCCATCTGGCCGATATCGACTACAAGGCGGCCCTGGTCAGCGGGCCGCGCTACTGCGCCAACCTGGTGGTCGGGGCACGATTCTTGTCCCTGGATCAGCACTTCGACTCGTCGGTGGACATCGGGGCCGCCACCGCCGACCTGATGTACACCAACGTCCGGTTCGAGGGCGGTGGCGTCCGCCTCGGGCTCGAAGGGGAGAGGCAGTCGGGCAACAGCGGCTTCCTCGTCTATGGCAAGGGTTCGGCCAGCTTCGTCGGGGGCACGGCCCGCGCCGATTACTCCCAGTTCAACAACACCACCGATCCCTACCTCGTCGACACGCAGTGGAAGTCGAACCGGGTCATCACGATGCTCGACTTCGAGGTGGGCGCCGGCTGGGCCAGCGTCGATGGCAGGATCCGCGTGACCGGCGGCTACATGGTCAGCGGCTGGTACAACACCGTGAAACTGGACCGCTACATCAAGGCGGTTCAGGACGGCAATCCCACCCTGCTCAACAGCCCCACCGAGAACGTGCTGGCCTTCGATGGCCTCGTGTTCCGCACCGAGGTGCGGTTCTAGTCTAAGAAGCTCCGGTCTCCAAACCGGTTCACCGCGCAGCCGCCCCCGCCGTGCCGGCCAACGCCGCACGGCCGAGGGCGGCTGTGCGGCGTTGTGGGGGATGTGCCGGGCAGACCCGGTCTCACCTTGCCGACCGGAAAACCAGACGGCACCCTCGGCGGCAATCGCACGACCTCGCGGTCGCCCGAGGCGTCGCGATCCCGGGCGTCCGCCACGATCGCTGGAGAGCATTTGCCCGCTTTGTCCCGATCATGGTCCATCGGGTGAACCGCGAAGCGGTTCCGTGACATAGCCCAGGGTTGCCGCGCAGCGGCTACCCTGGGCGGCGCTGAGGCATCGAGAGGGCTCCTGATGAAACCCCGTTGGGGTATGGGGTCTTGGGCGATTCCAGGGTCCCAGGGTAGCCGCTGCGCGGCAACCCTGGGCTACGCGATGGGACGCTTTCAGCGTCTAGCCAAAGCAGCCCAAGTGGGACGGAAACAGACTACGCTGATGTCAGCGACGCCGGTCAGTTGGACGAAGGACGTGGCTTGTCAACAGCCTCCGTTTCCGGAGTGGATTCCGCCGACTCTTCATCCTCTTCAGACCCCTGTTCCTCCATTCCCCCTAATTGGGTGATGCACCGGTCGTGGCGGCGTTCTGTCCGATCGCGTTCGGACGCAATGCGGTCGTCGCTTCCCCCTGCTTAGGACGGACAAGCGAGGCATGGCCGGGGTGCGCCAATCGAGGGGTTTTCGGTACGGTGGTATCTCGGTAGGTTTGATGGTATACTGATCTTCCCGACCGGGCAAAGCGGACGGCAACCCGAATAGTCTCCACCCTCTTCAGCACCCCCAGGGCAAGGCTGCGCGTTGTGAGCGCATGCCACCCCACCTTATCCGCGGAATCCGTGCTATCCGTGGTGAAACCTCTTCGCACTTGAATCGTCAAGTCATCGATGGATGAGCCGGATCTGAGTTTCGTTGACCGCACCGTGGAGACCTTGGGACGCCGGCCCGAGGCGGTGATCGGCATTCTGCAGGCGATTCAGGAGCACTACCGCTACTTGCCGCAGGCGGCGTTGGAGCGGGTGTGCCGGATTACGGACATCAAGCCGGCGACGATCACCGGGGTGTCCACGTTCTACAACCAGTTCCGGCACCAACCGGTCGGGCGGCACCTCATCAGCGTGTGCCACGGTACGGCGTGCCACGTGAAGGGGGCGGAGCGGATCCAGGAGGCCCTCCAGCGGCAACTCGGGCTGAACGGCCGGGATACCGACGCCGAGGGGCTCTTCACCGTGCAAAAGGTCGCCTGCCTCGGCTGCTGCACGCTTGCCCCGGTGATCCAGATCGACCAGATGACCTACGGCCGCCTGACGCCGCAGATGGTGCCCGAGGTGCTCAGCGATTTCCTCGACCACCAGCGCAACGGCCAGGCCAAGGCCCCGCAGCCGGCGATCCGGGCCGGTCAGGCGGCGGGCGAGATCCGCGTCGGGCTCGGCTCCTGCTGCGTGGCCCAGGGGAGCGGCAAGGTCCACCAGGCGATCGGCGAGGTGCTCGCCGAGACCGGGGCCCCGGCCGTGGTGAAACGGGTCGGATGCGTCGGGATGTGCCATCAGACCCCGCTGGTCGAGATCGTCCCGCTGGACGGATCCACGCACCTGTTCGCCAAGGTCAGCGAGGAAGACGTCCGGTCGATCGTGCTGAAACATTTCAAGCCGCGAGGCGTGTTGCGGCGGATCGGGCTGGCGGCTAACCGGGTCCTGGACCGGCTGCTGACCGACGAGACCGGCGACCCGATCGCCCGGCACGCGATCGACGTGCGCGACCCGCCCGTCTGCGCGTTCCTCGGCCCGCAGTACCGCATCGCCACCGAATCGTGCGGTCAGATCGACCCGACCGATCTCGACGAGTACCTCCGCCACGGCGGCTTCCAGGCCCTGCGCCGCTGCCTCGAATCGCTCACCCCGGAGGAGATCATCGCCGAGGTCCAGTCAAGTGGGCTTCGCGGGCGAGGTGGGGCGGGCTTCCCCACGGGGATCAAGTGGGCCCGGGTCCGGGCCGCGGTCCGCGAGCGGAGATTCATCATCTGCAACGGCGACGAAGGCGATCCCGGGGCCTTCATGGACCGGATGCTCCTGGAGTCTTTTCCGTACCGCGTGATCGAGGGCATGGCCATCGCGGCCAAGGCCGTCGGGGCCAACCAGGGGTTTTTCTATATCCGGGCGGAGTACCCGCTGGCCGTGCGGCGGATCCGCGAGGCGATCGAGCATCTTACCGAGCGAGGGATGCTGGGCGACTCGGTCCTCGGCACCGGCTTCCGTTTGAGCCTGGAGGTGCGCGAAGGGGCCGGGGCGTTTGTCTGCGGCGAGGAGACCGCCCTGCTGGCGTCGCTCGAAGGCCGGCGCGGGATGCCGCGGCTGAGGCCGCCGTTTCCCGCTGAAAGCGGCCTCTGGAGCGAGCCCACCCTGGTCAACAACGTCGAGACCTACAGCCTCGTCCCCTGGCTGTTTCGCAACGGGGCCAAGGCGATGGCCGCCCTCGGAACCGAGAAGAGCAAGGGGACGAAGGTCTTCGCCCTGGCGGGCAAGGTCCGCCGCGGCGGGCTGATCGAAGTGCCTATGGGTGTTACCATGCGCCAGATCGTCGAAGAGATCGGCGGCGGCGTGGCCGAGGGCCGCACCTTCAAGGCGGTCCAGGTGGGCGGGCCCTCCGGCGGCTGCGTCCCGGCCGAACTGGCCGACACGCCGGTCGATTTCGAGGCGCTGGTTCAGGCCGGGGCGATCATGGGCTCCGGTGGGCTGGTCGTGCTGGACGACTCCGACTGCATGGTCGACATCGCCCGCTACTTCCTCCGCTTCACCCAGGACCAGTCGTGCGGCAAGTGCACGTTCTGCCGCATCGGCACCCGGCGAATGCTCGATATCCTCGACCGCATCACCACCGGACACGGGAAGCGGGGCGACCTCGAAGAACTGGAGCAGTTGGCCCGGACCGTCGGCTCCGCGAGTATCTGCGGATTGGGCAAGACGGCCCCGAATCCCGTCCTCTCCACGCTCCGCTATTTCCGCCACGAGTACGAGGCCCACCTCGAAGGCCGCTGCCCGGCCGGGAAGTGCAAGGACCTGATCCACTACCGGATCACCGACCAGTGCATCGGCTGCACGCTCTGCGCCCAGCAGTGCCCAGTCGACGCGATCCCGATGACGCCCTACGTGCAGCACACGATCGACCAGGAGAAGTGTACCCGCTGCGACACGTGCCGCGCGGTCTGCCCGAGGCAGGCGGTCGTGGTGGAGTGATTCGGCCGCCGGTTCGCACGCCCTATCCTGTGCCGAAGTTGTCCCTCGCTGCGGGTCAGGTGGCAGGCCCTCGGCCTTCTCCTTCGGTCAGGACGACCTCGCGGTCGGCCGGGATATTCTCCCACACATCGACGCCGCCTCCGATCCAACGGACCTCGATCCGGTCGACCCGCGGGCGGGACCCGAGGCCGAAGTGCAACCGGGTGCCCCAGTGGCTTTGGTAACCGCGGCCGCTGTGAACCTCGTCGATCTGCGACAACTCACCGGCCACGACCCGCACCCGAGCGCCCACGCCGTCGCGGTTCGTCTTGACGCCCTGGAGCCGGACCTGGAGCCAGTGGTTCTTCGTTCCCGATTCCTGGAGCATGTTCCTGAGCACCGAGGGCCGCTCCCGCAGGTTGAGCACCGCGGCGTCGAGGTCGCCGTCGTTGTCGAGATCGTCGAAGGCGACGCCGCGGGCGGCGTGGACCGGGACGGCGTGGAGACCGCACTCCTTGGAGACGTCGACGAATTTGCCGTTGCCGAGGTTCCTGAAGAGCACGTTGTGGAGGCGGTAGGCGGTCGTCGAGTCGACGAACTCGACGTTGTCGTCGGTGTGCCCCATGCAGATGAAGATGTCCTTGTAGCCGTCGTTGTCGAGGTCCACCATCGCGCACCCCCAGTTCACGGAGGCGTAGCAGCTCTCGCCCGTGCCGGCCTCCCGAGTGACGTCGGCGAAGAGCCCGTCGCCCAGGTTCTTCAGGAGCATGGGATACTGCTTGTCGTAGTTCGTGGTGAAGAAGTCGAGCCAGCCGTCGTGGTTGAAGTCGCCGCTGTCGACGGCCATGTTGGCCAGCATGTCGCCGTTGGAACTCACCGCGATTCCGGCCAGGAACCCGGCCTGCTCGAACTTCCCCCGGCCGTCGCTGCGGAGCAGGAAGTTCTCGAACACGTCGTTGCAGACGAAGACGTCGGTGTCGCCGTCGTTGTCGTAGTCGGCCGCGGTCGTTCCCATGCAGCGGCCATGGAAGGCCCCGACGCCGGACGGCCCGCTCTCGTCGCGGAACGTCCCGTCGCCGTGGTTCCGGTAGAACGCGCTGGCGACGGGCGTGTAGACCATCGGCGAGGGGTAGAAGCCGTACTTTCCCTTCATCGGGGTGACGTAGGCGTCCAGGTCGATTTCGATATAGGTCCCGGCATAAAGGTCCACCAGGCCGTCGCCGTCCGCGTCGAGGAAGCACGCCCCGGCGCCGACCTTCTTGTGGAGCCGGCCGCCGGGTGCGGCGCCGGGGACTCCGGCCCGAGCCGCCACCTCGGTGAAGGTCCCGTCGCCGTTGTTGTGGAAGAGGAGGTTCGGGCCGAAGTTATTGAGGTAGATATCCGGCCGGCCGTCATTGTCGTAGTCGGCCACCGCGATCCCGAGTCCGAACGCCGTGGTGTCGGTCCCCGCCTCGCGGCTCACGTCGCGGAACCGCCAGGCGCCCAGGTTTTTGTAGAGGGCGTGCCGCGGGGGCGGGTCGTACTTCACGCCCGGAAGCGAGGCCCCGTTCGGGAAGCAGATGTCGATCAGGCCGTCGCCGTCGTAGTCCAGCGTGGCGACCCCGGCCGACATGGTCTCCGGCGTGAAGTGCCGCCCGCTGCTTCCGTCGCGGTGCTCGAAGGTGATCCCGCAATCCCCGGAGACCTCTCGCAACCGGATGCGGCACTCCGCCTGCGGCAGACCGGTCTGCGGCGTGGCCCGCGGGGGCTCGACCGGCAGGACGGGGGCGGGGCTCACCGGCAAGAGCATCGCGGTCTTCTGGGCGGCGGCCTGCTTGGGTTCGGACGCTGTGGGCTTGCACCCAGACACCATCACGGCCAGACCACACAGCACTGCCGCAAACCGCATGCCCACGATTGCTCTCCCCGTCCTCATTCTGAAATACCAATCCACAAGCGATCAACGACGCCCTTTTTCGGAGGAATTCCGAAGATTCTCGAAAACGGTCAGGCACGGCATCGGGCCGTCGCCCTCGGGGGACCAGAAGAAGTTCCCCATCACAATGTCCGCATCGCCGTCGCCGTCGATATCGCCGACGTCGCCGACCGGATGAAACGGCGTGCCGGTCTCCAGGGAGTACCGCGTGAAATTTCCGGGCGACGTCTGACGCAGCCACGCCACCGAGTCGAGTTTCCCCGCGTCGGGGCTCGCGGGGGCGAACACGGGAATGAACGCGCTGGTGACGATGTCCAACCGGCCGTCGCCGTCCAGGTCGGCGGGCAGAATCGTGTGCTCGCCGGGCATGTGGGTCAGGCGGTGGTGGGTGAACGGGAAGCCTCCCCGGTTCTCCAGCCAGGCCAGGCCGTGGTAAGGCCGCAGTATCGGTGGGATCTCCACCTGGTCGCCGTTGGCCGTCAGGACGTCGGTCCTCCCGTCGCCGTTCAGGTCCAGAAGCCGAATGCCCACCGAGGCCCACGCGCAGTGCGGGGCCTTGTAGATCGTCTCCCTCCGGAAACTGCCCCAACCGCGATTCACAAACGCCACGACCTCCTCATGTTCCTGCGACACGAGCGAAACGAAATCGGGATGACCGTCGCCGTTGAGGTCCGTCACGGCCACGTCGCTGGCCCCAGGGCGGTAGTCGATCGGGATCGGCTCGAACTCGGGGTGCGACCAGTCCGTGGTGCAGTTCTCCAAGAGGACGATCCCCCCGGTGCTCACCTGGCCGAAAGCCGCCAGGACGATGTCGAGCTTGCCGTCGCCGTTGAAGTCCGCGGCCGCCACGTCGGCCACGCGGCTGAGCTTGTCGATCAGCGTGACCGCCTCGAAGCGGCCTTCTCCCCGGTTCCGCAACCAGACCAGGGACCCTTTGTCGGTGTCCAGCGGCATGAACTCGCCCAGATTGCAGACCAGGATGTCGCGGCGCCCGTCGCCGTCGAGGTCGACGACCCTGGGACGGCAAGGATGGGGCACGACGCTGAGGACCTGAGGCGACTCGCCCGGGCGGGAAGGGTCGCAGAGGACGACCACGCCGTGACGCATATCGGAAACCAGCAGTCGCACCGGACCGCCTTCCGAGAGCCGGACGAACTCCACGCCGGAGACCGCGGGCGGGCCCGGGATTGCCTCCAGCGTGACCTCGCGGCGTCGAAAGCCCAGCGGCGACGGCGGCGAACCGAGCGCGTCGGCCGGCAGGGCAAACTCCTCCGGGGCGCGGGAAACAAAGTAGCGGATTGCGTCGTCCATGGGGGGAATGACGTGCTCTTGGACCGGCCTCGGTCCCTTCGCAAATCCGTACATCATCTCGATCCGGTCACGCCAAACCCGTTTCGGCTGGCAATCGGCGGGCGGCAGCACGTGGCAGGTGGAGCAGAACTGTTCCACCGCCGCTTCGCCCTGCCGGACCCGTTCCTCGTTCCCCGCTGATCGCCCTTCCCCCACTCGGACGCCGAACGGATTGCTCTTGCCGGACTCGGAGGCGGGAGGCGGTTCGACGCGGAACCCACCGATGCGCACCGCCACCGCCGACGCGATCACCGCGGCGACCGCCGGCAGCAACACCGCGATGCCGATCCGCTTCCGCATGGTCCCGATTCCCGCCAAGGCCGGTCAACGACAGAGAATTTCACGCCAAGGCGCCAAGACACGAATCTTCTAGGAGAGAGGCTGCGGGAAAGGTGAGCGGCCGGACGGCCGCGTCCTCCGCAGGTATCACGTCGATGGAGTCCAGCGTAGCATGTTTGCCGACGCGGCGGAAGTGACAGACGATCTTGTCCACCACCGTCTTGAGGACTTCGCATTTCTGCCGGGCCTGGCCCTCTTGGTTCAAGGTGGCCGTGGCACGATCCAAGGCTTCCTTGCGGGCCGTCAACTGATCGGTGAAGTAGTCCCACGAGAGTCGGGAATCCCGGAGGTCGGCCCGAAGGGCGTCTAGTTCGGCCTGTAGGGCTTCCAGGCGAATGTTGACCCGATCCTTCATCTTGGAAGTGAGGCCGGCAAAGCCGTCCAGGACCGATTCGATTTCGGCTTCCTTGTCCGCCACCTTCTTTTCAAGCTCGGGCTTGGCCCTTTCGTAGAGCGAGCCGTAAAGCTCTTGGACCGACATGCGGGTCTTGCGACGGGCCTTGCTGCCGCGAAAATGCGCATCCACGAAACCGAGCATGTCGAGCCAAACGCCGTTCCGGCCAACCTTGGCGTCGTGGATCGCATCCAGCAACGGACGGGCCTCGTCAAGGTTGGTAGCCGTCGCCGCGTCCAGCTTTGCCTGCGCCTTGTCGAACACGTCAGGGTCAATCATGGGCTTGAATTCCTGCTTTTCCGGGCGGATATGGTCAGCTTCCGCACGTTTTCGGGAGGGCTTCCGCTCGGCGGTCTTGACCTGCCCGTTGCTGAATTCCATGAAGCGGCTGTTGCTTTGCTTATTATAGGTCGGGCGGCCGACATAGACAGGGTTTGCCAAGAGGTACTTGACGACGCCCTGATGCCAGAGCGGGCCGAACACCGGCGAGACGCCCAGATCGTTCAGCCGAGCGGCAATCTGGCCGGCAGTGATCGACTCGGTAGTGTACCACTTGAAGATCAGCTTGACGTACTTGACCCGTTCGGCCACGAGGGACGGCCGGTACTTCAGTGTCTCGTGGAGGGCCTTTGGCGGCCGGTTGCGCTTGCCGTCAAATCGTTCCTGCCGTCCATCGGGATAGACCTTGAGCCGGCGGTCGTGGCCCTCATAGACCACGCGCCACACTTCCTTGCCCTCGGCGTTGAAGGCTACCACGTCGCAGCCGTAGGGGCTGTAGCCGCCAAGGAAAGTGCCCTTGCGGGCCAGCGTGAGCTTGCCCGTGAGCACGCGACTGGCCTTCTCCCGCTGTTCCCGCGAGGACGTGAGAGCGCCGTTTATATGTACTGCGTCGAGCGGGTTCCGGCGGCAGAAGTGTGAAGAGCCAATATCGGCCCGTTTGGGCACCATCGGATAACGACTTACGCCACTTCTGGGCGTCAATGGTAGGCTTTAGAACCAGCTATGCAACAGTGAGCGCCTCCCAGAACCAAGCTTGACGGGTCGGTTAGGTTGAGGGGTTTGGTTCGGTTTCCAATCCCTTTCAACTGGAGGTTCGGATGGCTGGTTCTTTGGATTCCCAGAAAGCGAGTGAGTGGCG